>Ga0207707_10000337_pt1 | contig 49489 bp, 37 predicted proteins | sample KBSC83BmetaG_FD_184336 | JGI IMG/M metagenome (GOLD analysis project Ga0207707, IMG submission 184336) | Corn rhizosphere microbial communities from Kellogg Biological Station, Michigan, USA - KBS C8-3B metaG (SPAdes) (version 2) | ecosystem: Host-associated > Plants > Roots > Rhizosphere ... | reverse complement strand
CCATGGCCACCGGCTCGCCGGAGGGGCCGCGCTCGCGGCGGGCGCGCTCTGTCTCGCCGGTGCCGCCGGCACGGGCGACCCACACCCTGGCGCGCCGTCGCTCGCGCCGCGCACCGCCGCCGCCGACACGCTGCGCGACTCGGCGCTCGCCACCGGCACTCTCCCCAACGGCCTCCACTATTATCTGCGCCCGAATCGATCGCCGGCGCACCGCGCCGAGTTCCGACTCGTCGTGAACGCCGGGAGCATGCTCGAGGACGACGACCAGCAGGGCTTCGCGCACTTCCTCGAGCACATGGCGTTCAACGGCACGAAGCACTTTCCGCACGGCGAGCTCGTGGACTTCATCGAGACGAGCGGCATGAAGTTCGGCGCCGACCTGAATGCCGAGACCACCGCGGACGAAACCATCTACCAGTTCAAGCTCCCCACCGACGATTCCGCGACCGTGCGGCGCGGGCTCGACATCCTGTACGATTGGGCGTCGGGCGACATGACCATCGACTCATCCGAGGTCGTGCGCGAGCGCGGCGTCGTGATGAGCGAGTGGCGGCTGCGCAGCCTCGTCGACACCGTCACGCACGACTACCTCGAGCACTACGACTCGCTCTGGTACGGCGCCTCGCGCTACTTCCGCCGCCAGCCCATCGGGGACACTGCGCTCATCGAGACGGCGCAGCCCGCGCCGATACGCCGGTTCTATCACGACTGGTACCGCCCGGACCTCATGGCAATAGTCGTGGTGGGCGACTTCAACCGGCAGCGCATGCTCGGCGAGATCGTGAAGCGATTCGGCGCCATCCCCGCGAGGAGCAATCCCCGCCCGCGGCTCGAGTCGATGCTGCGCGAGCCGCGCGAGCCGCTGGTGGATGTCTATCGCGGATCGGTGTCGCCCTCCGTCGAGCTCCTCTGGCCCGCGCCGTCGCAGCCCGAGAACACCGACGACGCGTTCCGCCAGCAGCTGGTGCAACGGCTCTTCTGGCAGCAGCTCGAGCACCGGCTGCTCGCCATCCGCGAGCGGCCGTCGCGTCCTTTCATCACCGCGACGCTGGAGCAGGGACGCGTCGTGCGTCCCATCCACCTGACTGGCTTTTCGGTCGTCGCCGAGCCGGACAGTCTCGCGCGCGGCCTCGCCACGGTGCTCACGGAGATTCAGCGCATCGCGCAGCACGGCGTGCCGGGCGAGGTGCTCGACCACGAGAAGGCCATGCTCCTGCGCAATCTCGAGGAGGCGGCGGGGAGCGCGATCGCGCGTCCGTCCTCGTCGTTCGCCGACGAGTACGCGGAGCACTTTCTCACCGGCGACGGCACGATGCTGAGCCCCGCGCAGGAGCTCGCGCTCGGCAGGCGCGTGCTGCCCGCCATCACCTCCGAGGTGCTCGCCCACACCGCGCGCGACCTCTGGAGCGAGCGGGCGCGACGAATCTTCGTTCGCCTGCCTCGCTTCGCGCACGTCCGACCGCCCACGCGCCAGAGCATTCTCGCGCTCGTCGACTCGGTGGGGCGCACGGCGATCCCCGCCGAGCGCGCGACAGTCGCGAAGGAGAGTCCGTTGCTCGCGCAGCTTCCCACGCCGGGACGCATCACCGGCGAGACGCGCGACACGGTGGCGGGAACCACCACGTGGACGCTCTCGAACGGCGCGAAGGTGATCGTGAAGCCGACGACGAACGATCCCGACGAGGTGCTGCTGCGCGCGTGGAGCCCGGGTGGCTTCTCGCGCATGCCCGATTCGCTGTTCTATTCCCCCGGCCGGATGGTCGCGACGCTCATGACGGCCGTCGGTTCCTCCGGCTCGGACAGCGTGGATGCGCTGTCGCGCCAGCTGCAGACCACCGGTGTCCACGCGATCAAGGCGCACATCGGATACGCCGACGAGTCGATCGACCTCGCCGCATCGCCGAGCGAGAACGAGACGTTGTTCCAGGAGCTCTACCTCCAGCTCACCGCGCCGCGCTTCGACACCGCGATGATTCGCAGCTGGGCGAGCCTTGCCAAGTACCAGGGGAACGGCGCCACGGTGCAGGATCAGATCAACCAGATCTTCGCGCGCGGCGAGCCGCGACTCTGGCCCGTGTCCTCGCAGCTCGCGGATCTCATGAGGCCGGAGGAGGCGCTCGCTGCCTACCGAAATCGATTCGGCAACGCCGGCGACTTCACCTTCATCCTCGTTGGCGCCATCACGACCGTGCAAGCGCGTCCGCTGGTCGAGCGCTACATCGCGAGCCTTCCATCCACGAGCGAGCGGGAGACCCCCGCGCCGCTCGACGTCGCGCCGTTTCTTCAGAAAATCGACAACACGCTCCGCGTGCTCGAGCTCCCCAAGGCCGAGACGTCGATCCTCTTCGATGGCCCGTTTCCGTCGAAGCCGGATGAATATCTGCGCGCGCGGCAGGAGCTCGACGCGCTCGTCTCCGTACTGCAGGACCGGATTCGCGTGCGCATTCGCGAGGAGCTGAGCGGGAGCTACAGCCCCTCCATCTTCGCGCTCACCTACGCGCTGCCGGAGGTGGGGCAGCCCGAGGAGCACTTCCGCGTGCTCGGTGGCTTCACGGCGGCCACGGAGCGCATCCGGACGCTGTGGGGCGAGTACGCGGGCATTCTCGACTCCGTGCGCGCCCACGGAGCGACCGCGCACGAGCTCGCGCGCGCCGCGGCGATCGGGCGGCGGCAGCACGAGACGGCGCTCGAGCGCAACGACTACTGGATGGATGCCATCCAGCGATTCAACCGGCTCGCGATCCCCCTCGGCCGCATCGTCGATGCGGGGAGCGGACCGCCGATCACGCCGGCCGAGCTCCAGGCCGCGGCGCGGCGCTTCACGCCGAGCGACGTGTACATCCACCTCACGGTCGTGCCCCGCGACAGCCTGCCGGATTCGGGAGCCGCCGCCGGCGCCGCGCGCGCGCACCGCCACTGAATGCGACGGACGAGCGAGTCGGAACGCGCTGTCGAGCCGTAACGAGGGGTACCGCCACACAAACGGACACGAACGGGAACAACGGGAAACAGATCTCGATAGATTTGGCCTGCTCCGTGTGTGTCCGTCCTTCCGTTGATGCGGGTTCGACCAATCGTTAGCGCCGGCGCGCGGCTAACGACCCGTGCGCTCGACGGATGAGGGGTTTTTCGGACCCATCCTGTCCTCCCACTAGCAGCTGCAGCATGGTTGGCCAATCCGGGCACGAGGGGCGCGTCGATGGTTCGCACTCCCGCACGAATCCAGGATATCGCAGGTGATGTCGGCGCCTCGCGCATCGAGGAACCGACACGCTGGCCGCGGCATCGCGAGGGCGTCGCGTGCAGGTGACGCACGCGCCGTCGCTCCGCCTCACCGCATCGAGCGCCGTGCAGCCGCCCGCTGAGCCGTCGTCGGAGCAGCTCGCGCGCTGGGTGGCGGGAACCGCGGCCGGGGACTCGCAGGCGTTCGAGTCGCTCTTTCACGCGTTCTACGACCGGCTGTGCAGCTACGCCGAGGGCTACATCCGCTCGCCGCACGCGGCCGAGGAGATCGTCGACGACGTCTTTCTCGCGCTGTGGACCGGGCGCGCACGGCTCGGCCCGCAGACAGCGATCGCGAGCTACCTGTACGTCGCGGTGCGCAACCGCGCGCTCAACGGCATCGGGCGGCGCAAGCTCGAGCTGCGCTACGCCGAGCGCGCGGCGGTCGAGGCGCACGACGGGTTGCAGAGCCAGCGAAGCGAGGTGGAAGACGACGTGCGGAGCCGCGAGCTGTACGCGCACGCGGAGCGGGCGATCGAGGAGCTGCCGGACCGCATGCGCGAAACGTATCTGCTCTACTATCAGCACGATTTGAGCTACGCCGAGATCGCGGGGATCATGCGCGTCTCGGTGCGCACGGTGGAGAACCAGCTCGCGCGCGCGGTGAAGCGGTTGTGGCGCGCGCTGCACCACACGCTCGAGTGAGGCCGCATGTTTCGTAACGACGAGGACGACATCGACGTGCCGGCGTTCGACGATCCCGTGTGGACGACGCTGGTGCGGTTCAGCCGGACGCCGCTCGCGAGCGATGAGGCGGCGGAGCTCGAGCGCTGGATCGGCGGCGACGAGTCGCGCCGGGAGATCGTGCGCGCCGTGCAGCGCATCGCCTCGGTGACGCGGCGTCCGCCGCGGACGCGCCAGTCGAGCGAGGCGTGGAACCGTGTGCGCGCGCGCCTCGCGGGCGGCGATGCGGCGACGGGCGCGGTGCCCGCGCCGTTCGCGCCGCTGTCGCTCGCGGCGCGGCGCCGCGGCCCGGCGCGGCGCATCGCGGTGGCGGCCGCGCTGGCGGCGAGCTTCGCCATCGTCGCGGTCGAGCACGAGCGCATCGCGCAAGTCGTGTCGCACTGGACCACGCCGGCGGTGCAGCCGCGCGAGCTCGCGACGCAGGTGGGGCAGCGCACCACGGTGCATCTCGAGGACGGCTCCACGGTGATCCTCGGTCCATTGAGCACGCTGCGCTACGGGAAGCTCACCGGGACGGCGGAGCGCTCGGTGCAGCTCGAGGGGGAAGCGTACTTCAGCGTGGCCCCCGACGCCGCGCATCCGTTCCGGGTGCTCGCGAGCTACGCGACCATCCAGGTGGTGGGCACCGCGTTCGATGTGCGCGCCTATCCAACCGACACCGTGGTGCAGGTGCTCACGACGCACGGCCGTGTGGCGCTTCGCTCGCGCGCCGCGCGCGAGGAGGGCGGCGGCGCGCTCGTGGAGCGCGGCCAGCGCGGCACCGTCGACACGAGCGGGTACGTTCGCGTGGTGAGCGGCGCCGATGTCGAGCGCGGCGTGGGATGGACCACCGGGCAGCTGAGCTACCAGCTCGTCCCGCTCGATGAGCTGCTCACGGATCTCGGCCGCTGGTACGATGTGCGCTTCACGCTCGCCAATCCATCGCTCGCCAACGTTCGCGTGACGATCGCGTTCGACAGCGCGACCACCGACGACATGGTGTCGCAGCTCGCGTCCGTCCTGGATGTGCGCTACGAGCGGCACGGCAACTCGGTGCGCCTCGGCGCGCCGTGAGCGCCGCCGTGTCGTGACACGAGGGGTTCCTCCAACGCTGCTGGTCCTTTGAGCATGTTCGATCGCAATCATCGCACAGCTTCGGAGCCAGGCATGCGTGTCGCTCGACTGGTGTTGTGTGCACTGCTCGTGGGCGGAGGCGCGGCGGCGGCGCATGCGCAGGCGACGACGGTGGGTGACACCGCCGCGGCACATCCCGCCGGCAAGCTCGCGCCGCTGCGACGCCCGGTGACGCTCGCACTGCGCGACGTGCCGGTGGTCACCGCCATTCAGGCCATCGACCGGCAGGCCGATCTCCGCCTGTCGTACACCGACCGGCTCCCGCATCTCGACCGTCGCGTGTCGATCGCGGTCACCAACATGCCGGCGGGCGATGCGCTTGCGAAGGTGCTCGAAGGCACCGGCATCGTGATCCGGGTGCGCGAGAAGGGGCGCATCACGCTCGTACGCGACACCAGGGGCGCGGTGATCCAGGTGCATCCCGACACGCTGCCCGGACAGCTCTGGGGACGCGTGTCGGACTCCGCGACGTCGAAGCCGATCAAGGACGCGATCGTGAGCGTGATGGGGACGCTGATGTCGACCACGACGAACGACAGCGGCTACTACTCCTTCACGTCCGTGCCCGCGGGCGTGCAGACGATCGTGGCCCGCGTGATCGGGTTTCGCCCGCTGTCGGCCGAGTCGGACATCGTGGGCGGACAGCTGACGCGCGTCGACTTCGCGCTGCAGATGCAGATGAGCCGGCTCCAGGAGGTGGTGACCACGGCCACCGGCCCTCGACGACGACTGGAGCTCGGCAACGACATCACGATTCTGAACGTCGACTCGATCGTCGCGACGCAGCCGGTGCAGAGCGTGACCGACATCCTCGCCACTCGCGTGCCGGGGCTCACGGTCATCCGCACCTCGGGTGCGCCGGGCGATCCGTCGCGTCTCCGCTTTCGCGGCGTCCACAGTGCACTGCTCAGCAACGATCCGATCGTGATCGTCGATGGCGTGCGCGTGTACGCCGAACAGTCGTCGCCGCGCTCCGGAAATCTCACCAACACGAATCCGCTCGGCTACGCGCCGCCGGCGCCGTCGCCCATCGACCAGCTCGATCCGAACTCGATCGCGACCATCGAGGTGCTCAAGGGACCGTCGGCCTCCACGCTGTACGGCTCCGACGCCGCGAACGGCGTCATCGTCATCACCACCAAGCACGGCCGCGCGGGCCCCGCGCACTGGAGCGCGCACGTCGACTACGGGCGCTCGTACCAGCCGGGCCGCTATCCCGAGGGCGTATTTCGCTGGGGCCACATGCTCGCGACACACGAGACCGTGTGGTGCGCACTGCGCGACCAGACGTGCGCGCTCGACAGCATCTCGCGCTTTCAACTGCTGAACGTGCCGCAATTCAGCGTGCTCGGAACGGGAAATCGCAAGGGAACGACGCTCGGCGTGAGCGGGGGGAGCCCCTCGCTCACCTACAACCTGCAGGGCAGCTGGAGCGACGAGATCGGACTGCTCACGCTTCCGTCGTACGAGGTCGATCGGTTCGAGACGAGAGAAGGAACCGCACCGCCGGACTGGATGGAGCACCCGCACGACTATCGCGACTGGAGCGCGGCCACGGGGCTGAACATGCGGCTGAGCAACACGGCCAACGTATCCGTCCAGGCGTCGTTCAGCCGCAGCAACCAGCAGCGCTCCACGCTCGAGACGCAGCTCGCGTCGCTGATGCGCATCTTCGTCGACTCGGTGTCGGGGAACTACTACGAGGCGAACGGCGGCCATTTCACCCTCCCGACCTCCGTGTTCGGCGACTTCTACCGGCGCGTGACCTCGCAGGCGTCGACGCTCACGAACGGGTTGAGCCTCAACTGGCAGCCGCGGTCGTGGCTCACGGTGAACGCCGACGCCGGATTGAACTCGATCGACCGCGATGATCGCATGGTCCTTCCCCGCAATCTGGCGCCGGAGGGGCCCGACACCGTCGGCGCTGTGAGCCTGGGGCGCGGCGCCTCGCTCATGCGCACCGTGAACGTTCGTGCATCGGCGCTGTCGTCGCTTCCGCTCGGCTTCAACCTCCAGACGGCCGTCGGCGCGAACTACACGAGCACCGGCACCTCCGACATTCTCGTGTCGGGAACCAACCTCGCCGCCGGCACGACCTCGCTGAATGGCGCCGGTCAGATCCAGCCGCCGGTGCAGACGCAAACCGACCTCACGACGTTCGGCTGGTACGTCGAGCCGACGATCAGCGCGAAGCGGCTCTGGATTTCGACGGGACTTCGTCTCGACGGCGGAAGCACCTTCGGCAGCCACGTGAGCCTGCCGCTCTTTCCGAAGGTGAGTGTCTCCTACCTGATCTCGGACGAGCCGTTCTTTCCGTTCAAGAAGGTCTTCAACACGCTCCGGCTGCGCGCCGCGTACGGCCAGGCCGGTGTGCAGCCTGGCGTCGGCGATCGGCTGCGCCTCTTTCACCAGCAGCAGATCTTCATCGATTCCGCACTCGTCACCTCCACCACGCTCAACACGCTCGGCAACACGAAGCTGAAGCCGGAACGCTCGAAGGAGTTCGAGGGCGGCTTCGACACCGATCTGTTCGGCGATCGAGTCTCGCTCGGATTCACGGGTTACCGCCAGACGCGCTTCGATGCGCTGATCGCCGTCCCGCTGCCGCCGTCGGTGTACGGCGACCTCGTGACCTCGGTCCTCAAGAACGTCGGCGTGATTCGCAACACGGGCATCGAGTCGACGCTGCAGGTCGAGGCGCTGCGCTCCGATTTCATCACGTGGGGAGTGAACCTCCTCGTGAGCCGCAACTCGAACAAGGTGTTGTCGCTCGCGCCGGGGGTGAGTCCGTTCTTCAACGCCACCGGCGACGGACGCATCGTGGCGGGGTACCCGCTGTTCGGCCGGTGGGCGCGGCCGGTGGTGGGCTACCAGGATGTGAACCACGATGGACTCATCGAGTCCAACGAGGTACAGGTGGGCGATTCGCTCGTGTACCTCGGGTCGTCCGAGCCGGACTTCGAGGCGACCATCGGCACTCACCTGAGTTTCTTTCGCGGCCGCGTGAGCATCGATGCGGACTTCCACTACACGGGCGGGCTCACGCAGCTCAATCAGACGGCGCTCGACAATCAGATCTTCTCGGTGGCGCTGAACGACCCGAACGCGCCGTTCGGCCAGCAGGCGGCGGTCGCGGCGATGGACCGCACGATCTACGGCGAGATGCAGACGGTGAACACGTTCCGGTTCAACAGCCTCGCGGTCGCGTACGCGCTGCCGCCGTCCGCGGCGCGCCTCTTCCGCGCCGAGACGATGTCCATCGCCGTCCAGGGAACGAATCTCGGCCTCTTCACCAACTACCGGGGCAAGGATCCGAACGTCAACGCGTACGGATCCGGAAACGGAATCGCCGATACGGGCGTGCTGCCGCTGCCACGCGAGTGGCAGGTGCGCGTGAGCGCGACCTACTGACATGCCACGCATGGGGAGCTCCAACGTGCACATCCCTCGTCGCCTGACAATCGCAGTGCTCGCGTCCGCGATGCTCGTCGCGGCGATCGGCGCGTGCTCGCCCACGGATCTCGTGAACGACGCCCCGCTGCCCCCCGATGTCCCGGATCCCGGCTCGACGAAAACGCCCGCGGGCGCGCTCGCCGCCTACTATGGTACGCTCTCGCTGTTCAACTCCGCGTTCGGGGGAAGAGGGAACGCCGGCAACACCTCGGCGGTCGCGATCTCCGGGTTGATCAGCGATGAGCTGCAATCGGGGGTGGTCGGCTCGCCGGTGGGCGCCGCCGGTGACCAGCTCTCCGTCGACAGCCGCTCACTCCCCGAGTTCACGTCGGTGCAGATCGAATCGCAGGGCGGCACGGGTGCCCAGCTTTACGAGGCGACGTACGCCGGCCTGCAGTCGGTGCGCGGACAGGCGAGCGAAGCGCGCGGGCTGCTCATGAACTACGCGCCAGAGAGTCAGCGCCCGCTCGTCGGGCATCTCTTCGCGATCCAGGGCGAAGCCGAGGTCATGCTCGCCGACATTTTCTGCTCGGGCATTCCGCTGAGCACGATCGAGCTCGATGGCGACTACACGCTCCAGCCGGGATCGACGACGAAGGACGTGTACCAGCACGCGATCGTGCTCTTCGACAGCGCGTTGACCCTGGCGGCGGACAGCGAGCGATTCGTCAACCTCGCGAGCGTCGGGAAGGGGAGAGCGCTCCTCGCCATCGGCGACTACGCGGGAGCCGCGACCGCGGTGGCGGGGGTGCCGGACGGCTTCTCGTATCTCGCGAACTATCCACCCGCGGGTACTTCTGGTGCCGTGACCACGCAGAACTTCGCGGTGATCATCACCGGTACCGGGCCGTGGGAGCTCTCCACGTCGGACAACGAGGGGGTGACGGGGCTCGACTTCCGCTCCAGCGGCGATCCTCGCACCACGGCGACGGAGCTGGGGAACAACCAGTACGGCGTCGCGATCTTTCACCCGGACAAGTACGCGCTCACCGGCGACTCGCCGATCGTCGTCGCGGACTGGGTGGAGGCCAGGTTGATCGAGGCCGAGGCGGCGCTCGAAGCAGGGGACCTCACGACGTGGCTGGCCAAGCTCAATCACCTTCGCGAGACCGCCATCTCGCCGGCGCTGCCGGACACCACCGATCCCGGCACCGCTGACGCACGCCTCGACCTCACCTTCCGCGAACGCGCGTTCTGGCTCTACCTCACCGCGCATCGGCAGGGCGATCTGCGACGTCTCGTTCGTCAGTACGGCCGCGCGCAGAACACCGTGTTCCCCACTGGGGGATATCGGGGTGCGCGCGGCAGCTACGGCGGAGACGTGACTGTTCCAATCACCGCGCGCGAACGCGTGGCCAATCCGCTGTTCACCGGCTGCATCGGGCGCGGCGCATGACACACCTTTTCCAGCGAACGCGTCGGCTCGGTGCGATGGCGCTGATCGCCGCGGCGATCTCCTGCTCGGGCGACACCGTCGTGTCGTCGCCCATCACCGACGGCACCACGCTGTTCTGGTCGATCACGCTCGACCAGCACGCGCTCAACCTCTCGACGATTGCGCCCTACGATTCGGCGCGAGTTGTCGCGACGCCGCGCAATTCGGCGGGCGATCCGCTCCCGGGCGCTGGCCCGGTGCGGTACAGCTCCGGCGATCTCGAGCGGCTGCAGGTGAACGACGACGGCGTGCTCCACGCCATCGGCAGCGGAACCGGCATTCCGATCATCGCGTCGCTCACCGTGGGCAACATCACGCACGTCGACACCGCGCTGGTGAGCATCGTCGAGGATAGCGTCCCCGTGGCGCCATCCTCCTTTTCCATCCAGCCGGTTCCGCCGGACAGCGCCATCTGGGACGCGGGGGCGATGCGCAACTTCAGCATCTTCGACCCCACGAAGCCGATCGTGCCGCACGACGACGCCGGCAACCCGATTGGAGGGCTCTCGATCTTCTTCTCCTCGTCGGACACCACGGTCGCGACCATCGACCGCAGCTCCGGTGTGCTGAGCGGTGTGCGACCGGGGCGGGTCACGATCATCGCATCCACCACCGCGTACGGCGTGGAGCACGCGGACACGCTTCCGTTCACGATCACGATGCCGAGCCTGATGCTGATGGCGATCGCTCCCCCCAGCGAGACAGCGCAGAACTTCGTGGTATTTCCCAACCCGGTAACCGTTGCCGCGGGCGCGTCCGTCCTGTTCTTCGACGAGTCGCGATCGCAGATCGACATCACCTTCGAGGATCCGACGAACGTGGCCGAGGACCAGCAGTTCTGCTTTTGCGGAGGCGGAAACATCGAGCTGTTCGGCGGAGACACGCTGGACTTCAACAACGACATTCGCGCACGCAGCTTCCCGGTGGCCGGCACGTACGTCTTTCACGCGCCCCACGACGCAACTGGCACGATCATCGTCGAGGCTCCGCCGGCCAGCGCGCAACGCGTGCACGATCCCCTGGTCGCATCGAGGCACGAGTGAGCGTCAGCCGGCGTGACTTCCTCAAGCTCGGTGCGGCAACGGCGTCGCTCGCCGTGCTCCCGCCGCGGCTGCTCGGGCTGCGAGGCGCCGCGCGCGCCGGCGCACTCGCCGCGGACCCCGATCGCCGCGCGCTCGCGATGCGGGCGCTCGATGCCGCCACCGGGAGCGGCGCATCGTACGCCGATGTGCGGCTCACGCACGACTGGGTTCGCTTGTTCGGCGAGAAGGACTTCGGCGACATCGAATCGATGGAGGTCGGAGTGCGCGCGCTCGTGCAGGGCTATTGGGGCTTCGCGAGCGGGCCGGTGTGGACTCCCGACGAGATGGCGCGCCTCGGCCGTGAGGCCGTGCACCAGGCGAAGACCAACGCGCTCGGCAAGACGCGTGAGGTGAGCCTCGCGCCGGCGCCGCCGGTGCGCGATGGAAGCTGGGTCATGCCGGTGGACATCGATCCTTTCGAGATCTCGCCGCTCGAGGTCATCGACTACCTGCGAAGCCTCGGCATCTTCACCGCGCACGTGAAGCACGGTGCGAACGTGGACCTCGTCGAGGGAACGTTCTCGAAGCAGGACAAGACGTTCGCGTCGAGCGAGGGGAGCTATTGCACGCAGCGCCTGTACTCCGGCTCGGGCAGGCTGCTCCTCGCGTTCGAGAAGGACCGCCGAAAGGATTCCCGCCAGGTCGATTTGCTCACCGTCAGCAGCGTTGGGTGGGAGCTGTTTGCGAAGCAGCCGATTCGCGAAGCGATCCGGAGCGTGATCGACGCGATGGAAGAGGACATGAAGCTTCCGGTCAAGGCGGTGGACGTGGGGCGCTACGACACCGTCATCGACGCCCGTGGCGTCGGCACCCTGCTCGACGAGACGCTCGGCCGCGCCACCGAGCTCGATCGCGCGCTCGGCTACGAGGCGAACGCCGGCGGCACGAGCTACATCAACGCGCCGATGGACATGCTCGGCAGCTATCGCGCGGGCGCGCCGGTGCTCGCCGTCACCGGAAATCGTTCCGCCGCCGGCGGCGCCGCGACGGTGAAGTGGGACGACGAAGGCGTTGCGCCCGACGATTTCACGATCGTGAACGACGGCGTGCTCGCCGATTTCCAGACTACTCGCGAGAGCGCGCACTGGCTCGAGCCGTACTACTCGCGTCGCAATCGCCCTGTGCGATCGCACGGCTGCGCAACCGCCGATTCCGCCATCGACGCACCGCTGCAGCAACCGCCCAACCTCGTCATGCGCCCCGGAAAGGATGCGCGGGACTTCGATGCGCTGGTCGCGGGGCTCGAGAATGGAATCGCGATCGCCGGTCTCGGCGTGGACCTCGACTTCCAGCACCTCAACGGGCTGGGCACGGGCCGGATCTACGAGGTGAAGAAGGGGAAGAAGGTGGCGATGCTCGGTGGCGGCGGCGTGCTCTTTCGCGCGCCGGAGCTGTGGAAGGGACTGTACGCGCTCGGCTCGTCCGCCAGCGCGCGGCGATTCGGCCGGTGCGCGCAGAAGGGCGAGCCCGCCCAGGCTGCATGCCACAGCGTCACGGCGGTGCCGGCGGCGTTCAAACAGCTCACTCTCATCGATCCGCAAAGGAAGGCATGAGCAGGAATCCCGATCGGCTCGTTCGGCTGGACGTCGACAATCGAATTCTCTCGCGCGAGGAGTGCGAAGCGATCGCCCAACGTGTGTTTCGTGCCGCGCGTGGCGGCGGCGAAACTCGCGTTCGCATTGGGAGCTGGTGGCAGGGCGAGCTTCGCTGGGGGCGCAATCGCGTGAGCCTCGCGAGCGATCGCCGCGATGTTTCGATCGCCGTCTCGCGCGGCGAGCCGTTCGAGCAGCTCGGCTTTCCGGCCCAGACGAATCAGCTCGACGACGCCTCGATCGACGCGCTCGTGCGGGCCGCCGAGCGCGCGCGTGCTCGCTCGGCGCACGTATCGCCAGCGGTGTACCTGCCCAAGATGCCGCCGCTCCCGTCGCCCGATACGAAGATCTGGAGCGACGCGACCTACGGGCTCACCGCCGAGGCGCGCGGCGAGCTCGCGCGCTCCCTCGTGAGCTCCTCCGAAGCGCAGCGCATGCTCTCGGCTGGCTACGCCGAGGTGCGCGCGGCGACGTTCGCGGAGATGAGCTCGACGATTCGCGCCGGCGCTCCGGCGAACTTCGAGACGCCGTACGCCGCATGGACGCAGGCGCAGTGCTCGATGACGGTGCGCGATTCCCAGGGCACCGGCTCCGGGTGGGCGGGGCTCTCGTCCTACGACTGGGCGAAGCTCGACAACTCCTCGCTCGCCGAGCGCGCGCTCGACAAGTGTCTTCGCTCGAGAAACCCGGTGGCACTCGAGCCCGGGCGCTACACCGTGATCCTCGAGCCGCAGGCGGTGGCGGATCTCATGGAGGCGGTGATCGATTCGCTGTCGCGAGAGAACGCCGAATCGGGGCGCGGCCCGTTCGTCCTCGCGCAGGACGAGGCGCTCGGCATCATCCGCACGAAGCTCGGCCTCAAGGTGATGGACGAGCGCATATCGATCAGCCACGACTACGCCGATCCGGCGCTGGGGGTCGTTCCCGAGGTCGGCGCGGCCGGCGCACCCGTGTCGTGGATCGACCACGGCGTGCTCTCGGCGCTCTCGTACGATCGCGACTACGCGTTGACGCTGCTGGGCGCTCCGCTCGGCCTCCGTAGAGCGCAGGGATATCGCATGAGCGGCGGCACCACCACGCAGGAAGAGATGATTCAGAGCACCAAACGTGGTCTGCTCGTCACCCGCTTCTCGAACATCGGGATGCTCGACGAGACCAGCCTGCTCTGCACCGGGCTCACGCGCGACGGACTCTGGCTGATCGAGAACGGCAAGATCACGAAGCCGGTGAAGAATTTTCGATTCACCGAGTCGCCATTGTTCGTGCTGAACAACCTCGAGCAGCTCGGTGAGCCGGTGCCTGTATTTCGTCCCACCCCGCTCCAGGGTGGGCGCGGAGAGCTCACTCCTGCCATCGTGCCGGCGCTCAAGGCGCGGGATTTCAGCTTCACATCACTCGTGGACGCGGTTTGATGCGACATCGCGGATTGCAAGTCGCGCGCGTCGTCGTGCTCGCCGCCATGCTCGCCGTTGGCGCGCCGGCGGCCGCGCAGACGCTGTTCACTCCGCCGGACACCGTCGCCAACGTGGGCCGATACTCCACGCTGGAGGAATGCATCGCGGCCACCGATCGCGTCCGGGCGCGCGAAGAGACGCGCGCGCGCACTCACGGATGGAACGACACGCTGCCGTGGAACCCGAAAGAGGCGAACGAAACGCTGCCGGCTCCGCTGGTCGCGACGGCGCGGGCGTGCAGCGCCCACTTGCAGGCGGCCAGCGTTCCGGTGAGCGACTTCTCCCTGATCTTCCCGCTCTTCCTCGTGGCGAACCGCGATGCGGATGCGCACACGGTGCTGGCGCGGCGTCTCGCGGCGGCCGCGGCTCGCGGCGCCGGCAAGACCACGGCGGCGGTGGATGCACGGGCCGAGAAGGATCGTGTGGCGGTGCTCGACTCGGCGTTCGACATGTACACGCACGCCAAACCCGCGCGCATCGAGACCGCCGATTCGCTCGCGAGGGCGTTCGACAAGACTGTCGTGCGGCCGTTTCGCGCCTCGCCTTCCGCGATCCTCATGAAGATGTACATCGCGCTGGCGGGAAAAGCCGGCGAGATCGAGGATACGACGACCATGGAACGGCTCGCCGCGCGCACGATCTCGATTCTCGATTCGCTCTCTCCCGCCGAGGCGCAGGAGGTACGCGAGACCGAGATCGGAGACAGCTACAATCTGTTTTCCTACTCCGCGCACGCGGCGCGCGCCGGCTTCGGTGTGCTTCTGGACAGCTTGCGTCGCGGCACAGCGGCGTACGTGGCCCTGCAGCAGTCGCTATGGACCGAATCCACCGGCCAGCGCGGCGATGCGTCCGGATTTCCCATCGGAAAGACCGCACCGAGGCTCACCATGGCAGATGCCGCGGGCACCGCTGGCGCGCCCACGTCGCGCCCGGTGCCGGGGAAGGTCAATCTCGTGGTGTTCCTCCACGCGTCGTGCACCGACGTGCTGCCCAGGCCCATGCGGCTCCACGCGCTCAGCGACTGCGCGCCAGAGGCGGCGTCGCTAAGACGGATCGCGGCGCGCTTCCCCGCGGTCGAGATCACGATAGTCGAGCGTACGCGCGGCTACTTCATGTATCTCCCGCCGCCATCGCCCGAGGAGGAGACGTCGCTCATCGGCAAGACGCTGGAGGCGCACCACATGCCGGGAACACCGGTGGTCGGCGCGACACAGTTCTTTCGACTCGCGCCGCCGGACCACCGGCGCATGGAGCGAAAGGAGCTCCCGAATTTCACCCAGTACACGTTCGGCAAGAGCTGGCCAACCGAGGAGGGCGCAGTCTTCCTGATCGATCCGGATGGCGTGATCGTCTGGCCATCGTCCGTGCTGGAGCGAAGCTCGGAAAAGCTGCTCGGTGAGCTGATCGAGGTGCTGCTGGCCAGGCAAAGCGCGCAGGCGACGCTGCCCCACTGACGCGCGCGCGAGGTGAGCGAGAGGCATCGCGCGCGCGGCCGCGCGCGGCCATCTTGCGCTCCTCTCTCACGCCGGTGCCACGCACGTGCTGGATGGCCGCCCCACGCTCCTCGGACTCCCCTACGACGCCAGCTCCTCGTTCATGCGCGGCCCGGCGCTCGCGCCGCCGCGCATTCGCGACGAGCTGTACTCGCAACAATCGAACGGGTGCGCCGAGAACGGTGTGCACGTGCTTGGCGACGCGGGGCTGGTCGACGCGGGCGACCTCGGGCTCCCGGACACCGCGGAGGCGCGCGCGCTGATCGAGGCGGGGGTGCGCGATGTGCTCGACCGCGGCGGGCGCCCGCTCTCGCTCGGCGGCGATCACTCCGTCACCTATCCCGTGCTGCGCGCGCTCGGCCCCCGCGTGCGCGACCTCACGATCGTGCAGATCGACGCGCACTCCGACCTCTACGAGGACTTCGAGGGCGATCGCCATTCGCACGCTTGTCCCTTCGCGAGAATCATGGAAAGCGGCCTTGCGCGCCGCCTCGTGCAGGTCGGCATCCGGACGTCGAACGCTCACCAGCGCGAGCAGGCGACGCGCTTCGGCGTCACGGTGATCGGGATGCGGGAGTGGATGGCAGGCGAGCGGCCGGTCGCGAGCGGGCCGGTGTACCTGTCGATCGACCTGGACGGACTCGATCCCGCATTCGCACCGGGGGTGTCGCATCGCGAGCCGGGCGGGCTCACAGTGCGCGAGGTAGTGAGCATCGTGCAGGCGCTGCCGGGTCCGATCGTAGGCGCCGATGTGGTGGAGCTGAATCCGCTGCAGGATCCGGACGGCACCTCGGCTTCCGTCGCGGCCAAGCTCGTGCGCGAGCTCGCGGCGCGCATGCTCGAGACGACGGCCACCGCGGGCTGAGCGCTCGCGAGCTCAGTCGCCCAGCCGGATGAGCATCTCGGGCGCGAGCGCCCACACGAGCGTACCGCTTCCGGCGCGCGGCGCGCCCTCCACCTCGATCAGACAGGCGCCGCCTTTCTCGATGTCGATGTGTGAACTCGTCTCGCCGGTGAGCAGCCAGGTGGCGAGCATCCCGAGGTGCGGATCGTGCCCCACGGCGCCCACCACCTCCGCGATGCGTTGGCGCCCGAGCCACGCCGCGAACGCCTCCGGATCGCTCCCCGGCGCGAGCGATGGAACCGTCACCACGTCCATCGCGCGGTACGCCTCCGCCACGAGTGCCGCGGTTTGCTGCGCGCGTACCAGCGGGCTCGCGCCCAGCACGTCGATCGCTTTCACGGTGCGCCGCAATCCCTTCGCGATGCGCCGCATCTGCCGCTTCCCGTGCGATGTGAGCGGTCGCTCGGAATCAGCGCGGCCGGTGCGCGCCCATTCGTCCTTGTCTCCGGCGATCCCGTGTCTGATGATCAGGAGCTGCATCGTTCTCTCGGTTGGTCGGTGGGTCGCTTCCGCATCTCCGCACGTTTCGTTCTCGCGATGCGCGCGAGGACTCGCCGTGCGCCCGCCGGTCGGTATATTCGCCGCATGAGACCGTCCAGCGTACTCGCGCGCATCCAGATGTTCGTGCTCCTCGCCGCCGCGCTCGCGCCGCTCGCGGCGTGCGCCCAGCACCCCGCCGCGGCATCACCGCTGCCCATCACGATGCTCACCCCGGGCGTCTATCTCATCGTGTCGCCCGCCGGCAATCTCGTCGCACAGACGGGGCCGAGCGGCATTCTGCTCGTCGGCGCGCAGAGCGGCGCGGCCACTCCGGGCGTGGTCGCCGCGCTCCGCACGGTGTCGCCCGCCAACGTCCGCTACGTGCTCTTCGCCCCGGGCGACTCGCTCGCCGGCCAGGACGATGCCGGATGGAACGAGCGGGGCGCCACGCTCGTGTCGCACGAGCGCATGCGGATGCGCGCGAAGAACGTCACGTCGGCGCTCGGCTTCTCCGAGGTGTTGCAGATCTACCTCGACGGCGAATCCGTGCACGCGGTGCACCAGCCGCCCGGACACACGAGCGCCGATTTCATCGCGCACTTCGAGAGCAAGAACGTGCTCTACCTCGGCAACGCGTTCGTCGCGCACGGCTATCCGCGCATCGACGTGCAGAACGGCGCATCGATCGACAGCCTGATCAAGGAGATCTCGCCGTTCGCGGACTTCGAGCGGGTGCAGATCGTTCCGGGGCGCGGACCGGTGCAGACGGCCAGGGACGTCGCCGACTATCGCGACATGCTCACCGGCGTTCGCGCTCGGGTGAGCGCACTGTTGGCGCAGGGGAGCTCGCTCGCGACCGTCGTCGCGGCGAAACCCACCGCGCCGTGGGACGCCACGTACGGGCGTGGAGGCGTGGCCCCGGATCGCTTCGTGGAGAGCGTCTACAGCTCGCTCAAACGCTGAGCGCAGGCAACCGGCGAAAACGCGGCACAAACGCTGCGTCCGCATGCGGCGTCCGATGGTCGCCGAGGTCAATAGAGCTCGCGTCCCAACGATTTCCGAACTCCAGACTCCATCAATGCCGACATCCCCCACGCGTGCCGTCGTCGTCACCGGCACCTCGAGCGGAATTGGGCGCGCGTGCGCGCTCCGGCTCGCGCGCGCCGGATTCACCGTCTTCGCGAGCGTCCGCCGGCCGGCCGACGCCGACGCGCTACGGGAGGAGGCGGGCGAACGCCTCCTCCCGCTGCAGCTCGACGTCACCGACCGCGCGAGCATCGCCGCCGCCGCGCGCCTGGCCACGGAGCAGCTCCGAGCGCGCGGCGAGTCGCTCTACGGGCTCGTGAACAATGCCGGCATCGGGTTGTCGGCGCCGCTCGAGTTCGTGCCGCTCGACGAGCTGCAGCGCATCTTCGACATCAACGTGATCGGTCAGATCGCTGTCACGCAGGCGTTCATGCCGCTGCTGCGCGAAAGCCGCGGGCGCATCGTGAACATCTGCTCGGTGGGCGACCACATCGCGATCCCGTTTGGCGGCGCGCTCAACGGGAGCAAGGTCGCGTTCGCGATGATGTCGGAGTCGATGCGGATGGAGCTGCGCCCGTGGGGGATGCACGTGGTGATCATCGAGCCGGGGGCGATCTACACGCCCGCGGTCGAGAAGACCCTCGGCGATCCCGAGGGAATGCTCAAACGGATGGGCGCCGCGGCCGAGCGACTCTACGGGGCGTCGTTTCGCACGTTCACGGAACGGGCGGCGAAGCGCGAGCGCGACGGCAGCTCGCCGGAGGTGGTGGCAAACACCGTGCTGCACGCGCTGCGCGATGCGTCGCCGCACCGCCGCTACCTCGTGGGCAAGGGCGCGCGGACGCTCGCCACGCTGCCGCGCATCATGCCGGCCGCGATGCTCGACCGGCTGCGCATGCGAATCTTCGGGATGTCCGCGCCGGCCGACGAGGCCGCGCGGAACTGAGCGCGATCGCTAGGTCGCGATCGAGATCGCGATCGCTTCCGGCGCCACCTCGGGCGGGAGCATCGCGCTCATGCGCTCGAGCGCCTGCTCCGCGAGCTCGCGATCGCCGGGCGCACCCTCGGTGGTGGCCACCTGGCGCTTCAGCGCCTCGTACATGTCGCGCGTGAAGCCGTACGGCCGATCGTGCAGCAGCACGATCGCCAGCGCACGATACCGCTTGAGGTGGCGGAGCCTCGTGATGAGCGACTCGACCTCATCGGACGAGACGTTGTGGACGGCCCGCTCGAGCACCGCCCATTCCTGCCGCGTGAGGGCCGGAGGGAGGTCGTCGGCCACCGTCAGCCTTCTGCCTTGGCGACGGTGCCCGCGTCGGTTGCCGGCTGCGCCGCTGGACGCTGGCGCTGCCACGACGTGGTGCGGGGGCGCGCACGCCCGGCCAACAGCTCCTCGTGATACGCGAGGATGCGCTTCTTCACGTTGGCGTTCGTGTCGGTGGACTCGGCGCGGAAGGGCGCGTACCGGTTGCGGGTGTCCGTGGACACGCGGAACCACCACCAATCCTCGGGATGCGCTACGGACTGCTTTTCGACGAAACAGCTGAATGTGCGTCCGGCGTCTTCGAACTCGAACTCCTTCACACGCGTCTCCTGTATACAGTCCACAAATCTAACCCGATTTTGCCCCTCGTGGGGCCTCATCGGCACGTCACATTTTCGGTAGCGGCCCTCTACGCGCGGTCGGCGCGCGATTGGCGACGTCAGCGCGGCTCGGGCAGTGTGCCGGCGATCGATTCGCGCACGTCGACCTCGAGCCGCTGCCTGAGCGACGCGATCTGTCGCTGACGTTTTCCCTTGACGAAGCCGAGGATCGTGCGCGCGATACCGTACGTCGAGAGCACCAGCGCGACCGCCGCGCACGACCCCAGCAGCACGGAGTGACTCGCTTCCCACGCCAACTTGAACGCGAGTACCGTCAGGCTCGACGTGCCGCCGACGATGCCACCGTACAGCCCGCCCGCGAGCCCGCCGAGTCGCTCCTCGATGCGAATGCTCGTGCGGCCCCGCCGCGGCGCGATGGCGACGGTGACGTTGCGCCCACTCTTGCTCTGCAGCCTCGAGTTCCACGAGAGCGAGCGGCCGAGCACACTCACCGTGCCCTCTTCGCCGAGCTCCGAGCGGATGCTGTCGACGATCATCTCGTATTCGGCGGGCGCGATCTCGCCGTCGATCTCGACTTCCTCCTGCAGGCGGAACGGCGCGGCGAAGAGCGGCGTGAGAATCGGTCGTCGCGCGAGCGGCGTGAGCGTCGCGAGCGGCGCATCCGCGCGCGGGGTGCGTCCTCCACTGCCGCGCACGAGTCCGAGCTCCGCCGCCGCGCGATCCACGTGCTCGCGCGAGATGCCGGCCTCCACCGCCGAGTCGCGCACGCGCTCCATCGGCATCCCGCTCGTCGCCGTCGCGGGTGACGGCTCCGGCGCGAGCGCGCTCACCGGCGGCGCGGGATGCGATGCGGTGGCCGCCTGCAGATCGGCCGCTCGCTGCCACACCGCCTGCGCCTGCCGCTCCGAGATCATCGGCGGCGTGAACACGCCGCCGCGCCCTCTGTCGCTCCAGGCCTCGTCGAGCGCGCGCGCCAGTGCGGCCCCGGTGGCGTAGCGCGCGCCGGGCGACTTGGCGAGGCACGCATCGATCACGCTCGCGAGCGCGCCCGGCACCTGCGGCGCAACCGAGAGCAGCGGCGGCGCCGCCTTCGTCACGTGCGCCACGATCACCGCCGACGCGCTCTCGTTGTCGAACGGCAGGCGGCCGCTCAACGCCTGAAAGGCGACGACGCCGAGCGAGTACAGATCGCTCCGTCCGTCCAGCGTGTCTCCGCTCACCTGTTCGGGGCTCATGTAGTGCACGCTGCCGAGCACCTGCCCCGTCATCGTGAGTGGGGCGGCTTCCGCCACGCGCGCGATGCCGAAGTCGGTGACCATCGCGCGTCCCGAGGCGGAGTCGAGCAGGATGTTCTCGGGCTTCACGTCGCGGTGCACCACGCCGCGCTCGTGCGCGTAGTCGAGCGCGAGCGCGACATCGCGAATGATCGGCATCGCTTCCGCCGGCGACAGCACGCCCACGCGACGCAGGCGGTCGGCCAGCGATTCGCCGGCGATGTAGCCCATCACGAAGAACACGCGCGAGTCGATCTCGTCCGCGCGATGGATGGCGACGATGTTCGGATGGGAGAGCCGCGCGGCGGTGCGCGCCTCGCGGAGAAAACGCTCGCGCACCTCGCTGGCGCCCGCGAGCAGGGGCGGCAGCACCTTGATCGCGACCTCGCGGTCGAGCTTCACGTCGTGCGCGAGGTACACCACGCCCATGCCGCCGCGTCCGAGCTCGCGCTCGATGTCGTACTGGCCCGCGAGCGACTCGGCGAGCGGGGCGATCTCGGGCGGGAGAGGGTGCGATGTCATTCGGGGGTGTTGCGGGAGCAGGCGGGTGAAGCCACCGCAAATGCTATCCCGGCTGCGGCGCGGGGGAAAGACTCACCGCGCGGCATGGCCGGCATCCGTGTCGGATGCCGGCGTGTGGAGCTATTGCACCGTGACGGTGCCGGACATGACGGATCGGCCGTGCACGCTGCAGTAGTACGAGTAGATGCCGGCGCGCGGGAAGTTCTGCCGGAACGACCCGGTCACCTGCACGGATGACGAGGAGAGGTCGGTGTTGTCGAAGACGACGCTGTGCGCGTTGCCGCCGGTCCAGACCCAGGTGACGGAGCCGCCGGGGCTGACGAGCGTGGATGTCGGGCTGTAGCCGTTGTCGAAGATCACCACGGTGGCCGTGTCGAGGGCGCCGGCGCTGTCGGGGACGCCGCCCCCGCCGCCTCCACCCCCGCCGCCCACGGTGGAGACCCCGTTCTGGTTATAGGGATCTAACGTCGATTCGCCAAAACATCCGACGGAAGCGATCGCCACGAGCGCGAGAAATGCCAAATACCTACGCCGCATCTTGCCTCCTCGCGGAAAACCGCCGCGAACGCGGAAAAACGGCCAAAAAGAGGTGGAAAGGGCTTGACCAACCCCCCCTTTCGGGGATACTAGAACGTTGCACAAGGTAGGACGAACGGAACTGCCGTCGGATACGTATATTGGGCACGAATGGAGGAAACTTTGGCCCCCCATTCGGTGTTAGGATATCAGCGATCCGTCCCCTTCTTTAGAGCACTTGACGCCTGGCGGCGTGCCGATGAGCCCGCCAGGTCAGGGAGATATCTTCGACTATGGCAACTGCAACCCGTCCCCGTTCACGCCGGCGCACGGCCACCCCGGCCGCAATCTCGGGTGCGCTTCGTGACGCCGACTTGATCGATCTCTACATCGCGGAGACCGGCCGCATGCCGGTGCTCGCGGCGGAGGATCAGAAGCAGCTCGCCCGCGTGATGCGCGACGAGAAGCGCTCGCGCGCCGATCGCGAGTCCGCCCGCGAGAAGCTGATCGAGGCGAACCTTCGCTTCGCCTTCTCGGTCGCCAAGAAGTATCAGAATCGCGGACTCGATCTCGAGGATCTGATCAGCGAGGCGAACGCGGGACTCGTGCGCGCGGCGGACAAGTACGATCCCAACGTCGGCGTGAACTTCATCAGCTACGCGGTGTGGTGGATTCGCCAGGCGGTGTTCGCGGCCATCGCGACGCACGGCCGCGCGATCCGTCTGCCGCTCAATCGCACCGGCGATCTCACGCGCGTGACGCGTGCGCAGGCGGCGCTCCGCGATGCCCTGCGTCGCGAGCCCACACCGGACGAGATCGGAAAGGTGGCGCAGCTCGCGCCGGACGTCGTTCAGAGCCTGCTCGGCGTCGTCACGCCGGAGCGGTCGCTGGACGAGCCGCTCGGCGGCGCGCGCGGCGAGCGCGATGGCCAGACGCTCGCGAGTGTCGTCGCGTCCGAGGCGTCGGGCGAGGGATACGATGCGCTGTCGAGCGCCGAGGACGAGTCGCGGCGCGCGGCGTTGTATCGGGCGCTCGAGCAGCTGCCGCCGCGCGATCGCCGCATTCTCGTGATGTACTACGGTCTCGAGGATGAGCCGATGACGCTCGACCAGATCTCGAAGCTCTTCGGCGTCACGCGCGAGCGCGTGCGCCAGCTTCGCGACCGCGCGCTCAAGTCACTTCGCGCGCACGATGCGGCGGCGACGCTGCACGACGAGTGGGCGGCGTGATCCGCTAGCGGCATCATCGGCAGCGACAACGAAAAGCGCCCTCGGTCACGGAGACCGACGGCGCTTTTTCGCGTCCGGCGCATTCCGCGGGACGTTGCTCTCGTCCGGCCTCGCGTCGTCGCGCTCGAGCCCCTGCTCGGCGAACAGCTGCGTGATGCGCCGCTGTCCCTCGCCAATCCGCCCCGCCTCGATGCCGATCGCGTCGATCGATTGCTCGAGCTGCGTCATCCGGTCGGCGACCTGGCGCTCGTGCGCGAGGATGTCGGCATTCGTGCTCGAGAGCTCGTGCGGCTCGTCCCGTTGTGCGAGGAGCCAGGTGGCGATCGCGCCGATGAGCATCAGCGCCACGTGCACGCTCGCGTGCATCCACTCGCGCTGCGCGGCGGCGAAGACGCCGCCGGCGAGATTGCCGATCGTGAAGATCGCGGCTGCTGCGAGCCAGCGTCCGGAGCGCCGTGCCATGGGGGAGCTCCCTGTGCGTTGCCAGTGACGTCGATCGTGCCGGTGGACGAACCTACGCGCTGCCGCGCGACGCGGTTTCAGCCGTGCGCCGCGCTGCTTGCTCGGCGCCATCGCGCGGGCGACATTCCCGAATGACGAAGCGAGCGCGCAACCGGCCACACGTTCACAAGTTCGGCGGGGCCTCACTGGCCGACGCGGCGGCGGTGAAGCACGCGGTCGCGTTGATCGTGCGCCATCGCGCCGAGCCGACCGTGGTGGTGCTGTCGGCCATGGCGGGGGTGACCGACGCGCTGCTCGACATCGCGCGGCGGTCGGCGCGCGGCGACGTGGCGGCGGCGCTGCGGGAGTCCGCGCGGCTGCGCGCGCGGCACGTGGATGCGGCGCGCGCGGTGCTGCGCGGCGCATCGCAGCGCGGCGCCGTGGTGCGCGCCATCGAGGACTCGTTCGCGGAGCTGGACACGCTGGTGCGCGGGCTCGACGCGGTGCGCGAGCTCACCGCGCGCACCACGGACCTCATCGTCGCGCGAGGCGAGCGGCTGAGCGCCACGCTCGTGGCGGGGGCGCTGCGAGCCGCGCGGGTGAAGGGACGCTACGTGGATGCGACGCGCGTCATTCGCACCGACGACGTGTTCGGCGGCGCGACGCCGGACTTCGCGGCCACGGACCGCGCGGCGCGCACGGTGATCCGCCCACTGCTCGCGCGCGGCGAGATCGCGATCGTCCCCGGATTCCTCGGCGTCTCTCCCGATGGCGCCGTGACGACGCTCGGCCGCGGCGGCTCCGATCTGTCCGCGACGCTGCTCGCGCGCGCGCTCGATGCGCGCGCGGTATCGCTCTGGAAGGACGTGCCGGGGCTGCTCACCTGCGATCCGCGGCTCGTGCCGCACACGAGCGTGATCGCGCAGCTCCATCCGCGCGAGGCGGCGGAGCTCGCGTACTACGGCGCCAAGGTGCTGCATCCGCGCGCGCTCATCCCGCTATCGCGGCGCGCGACGCCGCTCCACGTGCGGCCATTCGCGAGCCCGGAGTCGATGGGCACCGAGGTATCGGCGCGTCGTCCGGCGCGGCGGTACCCGGTGAAGGCGCTCTCGATCTCGGCGGATCAGGCGATGATCACCGTGGCGGGGAACGGGATGCTCGGCGTCCCCGGCATCGCCGCGCGCACGTTCGCGACGATGCAGCGCGAGGGGATCTCGGTGTCGCTCATCTCGCAGGCGTCGTCGGAGCACTCGATCTGCTTCAGCGTGCCGGTGGCCGCCGCCGCGCGCGCGCGACGCGGGCTCTCGCACGAGTTCCGCGCGGAGATCGCGAACCGCGAGATCGACTCGGTGACTTCGCGCGACGACGTGGCGACGATCGCGGTGGTGGGGCTCGGCATCGGCGACACGCCGGGCACGGCGTCGCGCGTGTTCGAGGCGCTGTCGAGCGGCGGGATCAACGTCGTCGCGCTCGCGCAGGGCTCGTCGGAGCTCAATCTCTCGGTGGTGGTGGACGCGTCGAACGGCGTCACGGCGCTGCGGCGCATCCACTCGGCGTTCCAGCTCGACCGCGTGGGGGGCGGTGGCGCGACGAACGGTGATCACGCGGACGTGGTGCTGCTGGGCTACGGCGCCATCGGCCAGCGCGTCGCGGCGCAGCTCGCGCGGGGCGGGCGCAGGAGCGGCGCGCCGCGCGTGGTGGGAATCATCGATCGCACCGGATATCTGTTCGACGCCGGCGGCATATCGGCGGCGCGCATCGCGCGCGCCACGGCGGCGAAGCGCGCGGGGAAGGGGATCGCGTCGCTGCCGCGCGGCCACGCGTCGAGCAGCGCGGCGTCGCTCGCGCACATCGCGCGACACGCGCTCACGCGCCCCGTGTGCATCGATGTCACCGCGGACGAGACGACTTCGCTGCTCATGGAGGCGGTGCGCGCGGGGATGGATCTGGTGATGGCGAACAAGCGCCCACTCACAGGTCCGCTCGCGCGGGTGCGCGAGCTGCGCGCGCTGGCGGCCGAGTATGGCGTGCGGATCCGGGCGGAGACGACGGTGGGGGCGGCGCTGCCGGTGCTCGACACGTACGCGAAGCTCGTCGAGTCCGGCGACCGCGTGCGCCGGATCGACGCCTGTCCGTCCGGCACGCTGGGCTATCTGTTCCACGAGCTCGGGCGCGGCGTGCGGTTCTCGGCTGCGCTTCGCGGCGCGATGGAGCGTGGCTACACTGAGCCCGACCCGCGCGACGATCTCTCGGGAATGGATGTCGCGCGCAAGGCGCTCATCCTGGGGCGCATGCTCGGATTCCAGGGCGAGCTCTCGGACGTGCGGGTGGAGTCGCTCGTGCCTGACGAGGCGGTGCGGGTGCCGCTGGCGCGCTTTCTCGCGACGCTCGAGGCATGGGACGAGGCGTGGGCCGCGCGCGTGGCGCTCGCGACGGCGCGGGGCGGGCTACTGCGTTACCGCGCGCAGGTCACGTCGCGGCAGGTGCGCGTGGGACTCATGGTGGCCAACGCGGAAAGCCCCATGGCTTCGCTGCGCGGCACCGACAACCAGTTCGTGTTCACGAGCGATCGTTACCGGGCAAACCCGCTCGTGATCTCGGGCCCGGGCGCGGGGCCGGACGTGACGGCGAGCGGCGTGCTGAACGACGTGCTGCAGCTCGTGGGGCGACGGTAGGGCTTTTTTGACGCAGAGCCTCGGAGAGGCGCAGAGACGCGGAGAAGAGCTGAGATTCGCTTGACCGAGAAATTTTCTTCCCGCTCGATCTCATCCGTTTGTGTCCGTTTCCTCTGTTCTTGTTCGTATCACCGTCTCGTTAGCGACGGATCGGTGCTCGGACGGGCATGAACACTGTGAAAAACGAACGCAACGGATGACTGCTCGGATCGGACGGACGATACCAAAGCCGCCACTGTTTTTCTCCGCGTCTCTGCGTCATCTCCGCGGCTCTGCGTCAAAAAAGCAGGTCTGCCACTCTAATCCCTCGCCCGCAGATACTGATTCGGCCACCGGATCTCCTCGCCGAGGCGTTTGGCGGCGTGGAGCGGGAAATAGGGATCGCGCAGCGCCGCGCGCGCGAGCAACACGATGTCGGCCTTGCCCGAGCGCACGATCTCGTCCGCCTGCGCCGCCTCGGTGATCAGCCCCACCGCGCCCGTGGCGATCTTCGCGACGTGGCGCACCCGCGCCGCGAACGGCACCTGGTACCCCGGCTCGAGCGGCACGCGCGCGCCGGCCACGTTGCCGCCGGACGAGCAGTCGATCAGATCCACTCCCAGCGGCCCGACCATCTGCGCGAGCTCCACGGACTGCGCGATGTCCCATCCGCCGTCCGTCCAGTCGGTTGCCGAGATGCGAAGGAAGAGCGGCAGACGATCGGGCCATACGCCGCGCACCGCCGCGATGATCTCGCGCAGGAGCCTCGTGCGGTTCTCGAAGCTGCCGCCGTACGCATCGGTGCGCGTGTTGCTCAGCGGCGAGAGAAACTCGTGGATGAGGTATCCGTGCGCGCCGTGGATCTCGGCCACGTGGAAGCCCGCCGCGAGGGCGCGCTTCGCGGCGGTGGCGAAGGCGCGCACGATATCTTGAATTCCAGCGATCTCGAGCGCGTGCGGCGTCTGGTGGGCGGCGTCGAACGGGATGGCGCTCGGCGCCACCACCGGCGACCACCCGCCCTGCGCCTCGCTCACCGCCTTGCCGCCCTTCCACGGCGCCGCGGTGCTCGCCTTGCGCCCGGCGTGCGCGAGCTGGATGCCCGGCACCGCGCCCTGCGCGGTCACGAACGCCGTGATGCGGCGGAGAAAATCGATGTGCTCGTGCTTCCAGATCCCGAGGTCGTCGGGGGAGATCCGGCCGTCCGCGGTGACCGCGGTCGCCTCCGTGAACACGAGCCCCGCACCCCCAACGGCGCGGGAGCCGAGATGCACGAGGTGCCAGTCGTTCGCGAAGCCATCCACGCTCGAGTACTCGCACATGGGCGAGATGGCGATGCGGTTGCGGAGCGTGATGTCGCGCAGCGTGAGCGGCGCGAAGAGGGAATCGGTCATGTTGACGAACGATGCGCGCGCGTGAGCCGTTCCCGATCGGCGTCACGGATGCGCGGCGTCGCCGGTCCGGGTGAGCTGCACGCCGTTGAAGGTCGTCTCGCCGAACGAGAGGTTGGTGAGCGCCGAATCCACTCCCGCCCGCGCCGGGAAATCGAGCGCGAGTCGCGCGGTGAACCGTCCGATCGTGCAGTCGAACTGCGCGCCCGGCTCGACCACGTCGGGGTTCTCGAGACCGGAGATCCGGACGCATCCGCGGCCCGGCGCGAGCGCCGACGCCGCGCCGGACGCGCGCGAGGCGAAAATGGGAACGCTGTCGTTCGCGATCAGCGTTGCGTCCACACTCCCATCGGGACGAAACGACGCCAGCAGCATCGTGTGCGCGTCGGCGTCCCGGTAGGCGAAGAGCGAGAACGGCTGATCGAACGCGTCGGCCGGGCTGAGCGCGAGCATCACGCCGTGCCAGCGCTCGGCGCCTGTGGATGTGATGATGGTGAACGCCGTGGGATTCGCGCCGAGCGCGAGCGGCGTCTCGATGAGCGTGAGCGTGCTGGCTCGCACGGCCAGGCCGTCGCTCCCCGTGGAGCGCGACGACGCGTCGGCCCACAGCGCGTCGAAGTGCGCCGCGAGCTGCTGCGCCTCCTCGCGCGGTGCGAGCGAGTCGCTGCAGGCAACGATGATGGCGGCGAACGCGCAGCAGAGCGCGGCCGCCGGCCGGGTCGACGTGCGCATGGTCCGGGCTCCCGCGCAGGTGTGTCTTTCGTTACACCGAATATGCGAATCCAGGCCACGCCGGCATAGAGTCCCCTCGTCCTCTGGCGCAGCGGACTCGCCAGTGGCACCTTCGTGCCATGTCCGATACTCCGAACATCACGGCGGCCCTCAGCGACCGCTACGTCATCGAGCGCGAGATCGGCTCGGGCGGCATGGCAGTGGTCTATCTCGCGCGCGACCGCAAGCTCGACCGCGAGGTCGCGCTCAAGGTGCTCCGCCCGGAGCTCGGCGCCGTGCTCGGCTCCGAACGCTTTCTGGCCGAGATCAAGATCTCGGCGCGGCTCGATCATCCGCACATCCTCACGCTCATCGACTCGGGCGAGATCGACGGACTGCTCTATTACGTGCTCCCCTTCGTGCGTGGCGAGTCGCTGCGCGGCAAGCTCGATCGCGAGAAGCAGCTCGGGCTCGACGAGGCGCTCACGATCACGAAGCAGGTGGCGAGCGCGCTCGACTACGCGCACCGCCAGGGGCTCGTGCACCGCGACATCAAGCCCGAGAACATCCTGATCCAGGAGGGCGAGGCGATGCTGACGGACTTCGGCATCGCGCTCGCGGTGAAGGAGGCGGGCGGCAACCGGCTCACGCAAACAGGCCTCTCGCTCGGCACGCCGCAGTACATGAGTCCCGAGCAGGCCACGGGCGACCGCGGCATCGATGCGCGGAGCGACGTGTACTCGCTCGCGTCGGTGCTGTACGAGATGCTCGCGGGAGAGCCGCCGGTGACCGGCGCGAGCGCGCAGAGCATGATCGCGAAGCTCATGACGGAGCGCCCCACGCACCTGCGCGTGCTGCGCGACACGGTGCCGCCGGCCGTGGACGAGGCGGTGTCGAAGGCGCTCGCCAAGACGCCCGCGGACCGATTCGCGAGCGCGGGCGACTTCGCGCGCGCTCTCGATGCGCGGCCCGCGGCGGAGGCGCCGCACGCGACCGCGGCGCCGGGACCCAGGCGGCGCACGTCGATGCTCGTGGGCGTCGCGGCCATCGCGCTCGCGGCCATCGCCGTTGGCGGCGTGTACGCGATGCGCGCCAGGAAGCCGGCGCACGTGAGCACCGCGGTGCTCGGACAGAAGACACAGCTCACCCTGTCGGGGAACGTGCTCGTCCCCGCCATCTCGCCGGACGGCAAACAGCTCGCCTACGTCGTCAAGACGTGCGCATCCGAGGCGTGCACCTTCTCCGTGGTCGTACAGGACGTGGGCGGGAGCACCACGCGGTCGGTGCTCGACGGCGCGTCGTCCATCTACTATTTGGAATGGAGCCCCGATCGGCGCAACATGGAGTTCCAGGGCACGATGAACGGGCGCGCCGGCACGTACCTCCTCTCGGCACTCGGCGGCCCGCCGAAGTTCCTCACCGCGGGCTTCGCGACGTTCTTCGCGGGTGGCGATTCGCTGCTGCTCGGCCCCCCGTATCGCCCGGACTCCACGTACTGGATTCGCGTGGCGGGGCTCGATGGTGTGCCGCGCGACAGCTTCCACGTGGACGGTGTCGGGCAGGGCGTCGCCGCGATCTCCTCGATGCCTGGCACGGACTGGATCGTCTCGCTCGTGCTGCAGCAGCCGCACGGGTTGTGGCAGGTCACCAACCGCCACGGCAAGGTGATCGACCACGTCGTGAACGCGTGCACCTGCGGCGGCGTCGCGACGTCGGACGCGGTGTGGCTCTCGCGCGCGGGCGGTGGCACCGGCGAGTCGATCGTCCGCATCGCGATGGACCGGGCCACCGGCAAGCTCGCGACGCACCAGGACACGATGGCCACCGGGCTGTTCACGAACTTTTCGCTCACGTCGGACGGCGCGGGGATGGTGATGGACGAGGGCACGTTCGACTTCAACGTGTACGCGCTCGACATGGCGGACGTGGTTGCCGGTCGCGTCTCGGAGTCGCACCGCGTGGCGCAGGCATCGAACCCCGTGGATGCGACGGTCTCCCCCGATGGCGCCAGGCTGCTGCTCCAGCGGCGCGTGCCGATCGGCGGCGGCCACGCCGAGCTTCGCTTCAGCCTGATGCCGTTCGGGGGAGGCACGGAGACGCCGCTTCCGATTCCGGGCTCGGTGCGACACGCGATCTGGTCCGACTCCGTCACGGTCGCCGTCGCGCTGCAGACGCCGGGCGGTCTGCGGCTGGCCGAAGTGGACGTGCGGTCGGGCGCGCAGCGCAACGCGATGGACTTGCCCGATTCGACGATCGCGTTCGGACGCCCGCTTCGCGATGGGTGGGCGTGGATTCCCGCGTCGGGCGACAGGATCAACGTGAAGCGCGGCGGCACGATGCGCAGCTATCCGGAACCGAAGTGGTACGCGTTCCTGTACGAATTCACTGTCGATGCAGCAAACGAGCACGTCTACATTTCTGGCCAGGATCGCGCGACCGGCGATTCCATGGGCGTGAGCGCCATCTCGCTTGCCGACGGCTCGAGCACTCCGTGGATGTCGATGGTCGGGGAATACGGGAGCGTGCGCATGCTCGGCGACGGCTCGCTCTTCCTCGTCGCGCCGGTGTCGGCGGCATCGCTGTCGTACTTCAAGCTCGCGGGGCCCGGAAAGGTGCAGCACATCGGAACGTCGTCGAGATATCAGCGGCTGAGCGTGTCGTCGGACATGAAGCGCGGCACCGTGCAGCTGCGCGACTACCGCGCGGACGCGTGGTTGAGCAAAGTGATCCGGCAATAACATCCGGGCGTTACATCGCCTGAGGCGCCGCCGTCCCTGATGCACAGCGAATCGCTCAGGGAGGTCGCATGCTCCGCACGTCACGCTCGCGCCCGGCCGCCCGCGTACACCGCGCGGCGGCACACCATCGCCGGCTCTCGCTCGCAGCGCTCTCCCTCGCGCTCACTCTCACGGGCGCGTGCGGCGGCTCGGGATCCGATGCCGGAACCGGTCCACACGAGAATGGAAGCCTCACCGTGAGCATCGTGGCGCCGGGCGGCGTGTCGACCCAGGTGACGGTGAGCGGCCCGAACGGGTTCTCGCAATCGATCACATCCTCGAAGACGCTCTCGAATCTCGCGCCCGGGAGCTACGTGGTCTCCGCCACGCTCGGCGCGAGCTCCGACCCGATCGTCGGCAGCTCGTACGCGGCCACCGTCACCGGAAGTCCGGCGGCGGTGACGGATGGGGCGACGGCCAGCGCCACGGCGACGTACGCGTCCACCGGCACGCCGGGCCGTCTCTGGATCACGAGCCAGCTCGGCAACTACACCATGGGCTACACCACCTCGCAGCTCGCCGCCACCGGCTCACCGGCGCCCTCGGTGACGGTGGGCGGCAGTCACCACGCGGGAGCCAACGCGAGCAGCGTGGCGTTCGACGCGGCAGGCGGGATGTGGCTCGCCGATGGACGCGATTCGATCTTCTATTTCACCGCCGCGCAGATCGTGAGCACCACCTCGGCCGCGCCCACACGCGTGATCACGGCGGCGGACAGCTCGGTGGTGTCGATCACGAGCCTGGCGTTCGACGGCGCCGGGAATCTCTGGCTCTCGGATCAGCGCGATCGCGTGTCGGAGTACTCCGCCGCGCAGCTCGCGGTGGGCGGCACGCTCACGCCGGCGGTCACGCTCACGTCGTCGTTCGGCTCGATCTCGCGCCCGTGGGACATCGCCTTCGACTCGCACGGCAACCTGTGGGTGTGCAACTACAACGGCCACTCCGTCGCGGCATTCGCGCCGGCGCAGATCGCGGCCAGCGGCTCGCCGCTCCCCACCGCCGGGCTGACGCAAACGCGCGGGCTCGATGGTCCGCTCGCGATCGCGTTCGATGGGTCGGGGAATTTGTGGGTGGCGTCGATCCTCGATTCGCTCGTGGAGTTTCCCGCGAGCGCGCTCGACGCGGTCGGGTCGCCCCAGCCGTCGGTGGTGATCACCGGTAGCGCGATGAACACACCGATCTCACTCGCGTTCGACGGGAGCGGCGCCTTGTGGGTGTCGAGCAACGAGGGGAGCCGCGTGCTGCGCTACCTCGCGAGCCAGCTCCAGTCCACAGGCTCGCCCACGCCGAACACGACGATCACGGGAGCCAACATCTCGCTCCCGGCGGGCATCGCCTTCGCGCCGCATGCGGGGGGACTGCCGCTGCACTGACAGCAGCTTCGCTTTCGGCTCTTTCCGTTCGTGTTCGTGCGGTCGTCCGTTTTGTCCGTATTTCAGCTTGCTAGTGCCCGCCCGAGCACGGATCGCGAACGTGCATCGAGTGCACCATGCAGGCACCAACAAGTGATGATACGAACCCAAACGAAGAAGGGCACGGATACAAACGGATAAAGCGAGCTGCTGCGAGAAACTAAAAGGCGCTTTCACCGCAGAGGCGCAGAGATCGCAGAGATGCCACAAGAACCTTGAATCTCTGCGTCCTCTCCGTCGCTCCGCCTCTCGGCGTCTCTAGTGCAGATGCTCGGCCGGCGCGGGGAGCTGCACCAGGATCGCGGTAATCCCGAGCACGAGCGCCGCGAGCGCGATCTCGAACGACGCGGACCGGCGCAGCCGCGCGGCCGCCTCGTCGGTGCCCAGCGCGGGCGTGAGCCGCCTGTTGTTGTAGACGCCGAGCGTGAGCACGCAGGCGACGACGCACAGCTTCACGATGAGCGTGCGCCCGTACGTCGACGTCCAGAGCGCGGGGAGCGTGCCCAGGTGCAGCGACGCCGTGGTGACGCCGGTGAGCACGAGGAATCCCGCGGCCCAGAGCGCGATGGTCGAGAATCGTCCCACCATCAGCGCGACGAGCGATCCCCGGTGCTCGATCGCGAGCGTGCGATCCAGCATCGTGGACATTCCCGCGACGATGAGCACGAACAACGTCCCGATCCACATCGATCCCGCAAACACGTGCACGGGATTGACGATGTCGTGGAGATCGGTGGTGATCACGCCGCGGAGCGCGATGACGACGGTCGCGATCGCGGCGGCCATCCAGGCGCCGAGTTCGGCGCGCGCGGCGCGCGAGGCGAGCGCGAACGCGATGAGCGCGACGATGATCGCGAGCTCCGCCACGACCAACGATGGCCGGCGGGTGAGCGCATCGGCGAGCGAGAGATGTCGCGCGCCCATCACCTTGCTCACGGACATTCCGGTGGACAGCGCGCGCAGCAGCGCACCGGCGATGCCGACGCGCGCGGCGACGCGCCCGGCGGTGCGCATCGCGTCGGCGTTCCCGGCGAGCGTGGGGCGAAGGAGGAGAAAATAGAATGACGCGGCGCCGACGATGAAGAAGGTGCCTACGAACTCGGCGTATTCGTGGATGACATCGCCAACGGTGAATGATGCGTCGGCGACGAGCGCGGCACTTTGGATGAGCATCCGGTTCCGGTGAGAGGAGCAAAAAAAGTACGGACGATCGCGACGGCGGTGTGGTGATTGCAATGTGACAGGCGTCTGTCACGGAGATCAGCCATGTACGCAAGCAGCATGAGCCGGCGCTCGCTCGCCGGTGTGCTCATTGCCGCTCTCATGCCAATGGGCGGTGTGCACGCGCAGGGCCAGCCCGCGCCGGCAATGTCGACTGGATCAACGACGCCTCCCTCGAGCGCCACTCGCGTGATGTTGCCCGCGGGCACGAATGCGAGCGACTGGACGATACCAGGACACGACTTCGGCGGCACGCGCTACAGCGAACTGGACAAGATCGACACGAGCAACGTCTCCAAGCTCAAGGAGGCGTGGAGCTATACCACGGGCATCAAGGATGGGCACGAAGGACAGCCGCTCGTCGTCGACGGCAGAATGTACGTGGTCACGCCGTACCCCGACAAGCTGATCGCGTTCGACCTCTCGAAGCCGGGGCCGGCGAAGCTGTGGGAGTACGCGCCGCCGATCGATCCGCAGTCGTTCGGCCGCGCGTGCTGCGACGACGTGAATCGCGGCGCGTCGTACTTCGACGGCAAGATCATCTACAACGTGCTCGACAACCAGACGGTTGCCGTCGACGCGAAGACGGGGAAGGAGGTGTGGCGCACGAGGCTCGCTCCGGCCGACAAGGGGGCGACCATGACGATGGCGCCGCTCGTCGCGAAGGGGAAAGTGTACGTCGGGAACAGCGGCGGCGAGATGGCCGTGCGCGGCTGGCTCACCGCGCTCGATGCGAAAACCGGAAAGATTCTCTGGCAGGCCTTCAACACCGGCTCCGACAAGGACGTGAAGATCGGCTCGAGCTACAAGCCGTTCTATTCGTCGCTGCAGGTGAAGGACGCGGGGCTGAGCAGCTGGCGCGGCGATCAGTGGAAGATCGGCGGCGCGACGGCGTGGGGGTGGATCACCTACGACCCCGAATCGAATCTCGTCTACTACGGCACCTCGAACCCCGGCGCGTGGAACCCCGATCTGCGTCTCGGCGACAACCTCTTCTCCACCGCCGCAATGGCGCGCGATGCCGACACGGGCGCGCTCAAGTGGACGTACCAGTACACGCCGCACGACATGTGGGACTACGATGGCGTGAACGAGCACATCGTCGCCGACATTCCGGTGAACGGCACCGATCGCAAGGTCGTGGTCCACTTCGATCGCAACGGCTACGCCTACACGATCGATCGCAACACGGGCGAGGTGCTGGTCGCGCAGCCGTACCAGCTGGTCAACTGGTCCAGTGGCGTCGATCTCAAGACGGGGCGGCCGCAGCTGGTGGAGGCAAAGGAGACGCATCAGGGACGCATGACGACCAATATCTGTCCCTCGTCCATTGGCGCGCGCGACCAGCAGCCCGCTGCCTTCTCGCCCAAGACGAAGCTCTTCTACACGCCGGCGGTGAATCTCTGCATGGATTACGGCGGCCTGGAGGCGCAGTATATCGCGGGCACGCCGTACGTCGGCGCCGCAGTGAAAATGTACGGCGGGCCGGGCGGCAACCGCGGCGAATTCCTCGCGTGGGATGCGGGGAGCGGCAAGAAGGTGTGGGGGATCAAGGAGAAGTTCCCGGTGTGGGGGGGCGCGCTCGCGACCGCCGGCGACGTCGTGTTCTACGGCACGATGGACGGGGACTTCAAGGCCGTGAACGCGATCACCGGCAAGGAGCTCTGGAAGACCCACTTCGAATCGGGAATCGTCGGCAATCCGATCACCTATCTCGGCCCCGACGGCAAGCAGTACGTCGCGGTGTACGAGGGCGTGGGCGGCTGGGCCGGCGCCATCGTGCCGGGCAATCTCTCCCCGGACGATCCCTTCGCCGCGCTCGGCGCGGTGAACGCGATGAAGGATCTTCCCGACCACACCAAGGCCGGTGGCGCGCTGCACGTATTCGTGCTCGGCCAGTGATCGCTCGCGTCGGAGTGTCGCTGCTCGTGGTCGTGACGATGGGAACCGCGCGACAGGCTCCCGCGCCGCTCCGCGTGTGCGCCGATCCGAACAATCTTCCCTTCTCCAACGAAAAGGGCGCGGGATTCGAGAACCGCATCGCAACGCTGATCGCGCACGACATGGGGACGACGGCGGAGTTCAGCTGGCGTCCGCAGATGCGCGGTTTCGTGCGCAAGGGGCTCAAGCAGGGCGCGTGCGACGTGTACATGGGGGTGCCGGCCAACTACGGGCCGCTGCTCACCACCACGCCGTACTACCGCTCCACGTACGTGTTCGTGTACCGAGCGAACGGTCCGGTGCACGTGCGGTCGCTCGACGACAGCGCGCTGCACACGCTGCGTGTGGGCGTGCACATGATCGGCGACGACTACCAGAACACGCCGCCCGCGCAGGCGCTCGCGGCGCGCGGCATCATCGACAACGTGCGCGGCTATCCGCTGGTCGGCGACTACTCGCAGCCCAACCCGCAGGCGCGCATCCTCGAAGCGCTCGCGCGCCGTGAGATCGACGTCGCCATCGTGTGGGGACCGTTCGCCGGATATTTCGCCAAGCGGCTCGATACGCCGCTCACCATCGTCCCCGTCACGCCGGCACACGACTCGTCCGGCGAGATCTTCGCCTTCGACATCGCGATGGGGCTTCGCCATTCCGACACCGCGCTCGCGCGCACGCTCGACACGCTGCTCGTGCGCGACCGGCCGGCCATCCAGAAGATCCTTTCCGACTACGGAGTACCGCTCGCCGCCGGCCAGGCGGACGACGGTCCGATCCACGGAGAATGACAATGCGTACGAAGCTGCATGCGCTTTCCATCGGCGGCGCCGTCTCTGTTCTCCTGCTGCTCGCGGCCTGCAACAAGGGCGAGAAGCCCGCTGCCAGCGCCACCGGGACCACCGCCGCCGCCCCGGACACGAACGGACCGAAAACCGCGTCGATTCCGCTGCACGACTTCACCGGCGACGTGAAGCTCGCGTCGCAGGGGCGGCAGCTCTTTCTCACCTACAACTGCTACGGGTGCCACGGCGGCCTCGCCGGCGGGGCAATGGGGCCGAGCCTGCGCGACACCACGTGGAAGTACGGCGGAACGGACTCGCTCATCTACCGCACCATTCACGATGGGCGGCCCATGGGCATGCCGGCGTGGGGGAGCACGCTGAACGACGCGCAGATCAAGGCGCTGGTGGTGTACATCCATTCGCTGCGCACGAAGGCCGAGCCGCAATTCTTCTTCGCGTCGGCGAGCGACAGCATGGCGACGACGGCCAACGCACCGCCGCCGCCCGCGAGTCACTGAGCCCTACAGCGCGACGGTGCGCGCGTACGTCGGCGCCCGCCGCGCGTTCGCGGCCTGCTCGTACGCGTACGCGAGCTTGATGAGCTTCGCCTCGGTCCACGCGCGTCCGATGAACGAGATCCCCACCGGAAGCCCCGATGCGTATCCCGCCGGCACCGTGATGCTCGGATAGCCCGAGATCGCCGCGGGCGACGAGCTCCCGCCGCCGTCCGCATCGCCATTCACCAGGTCGATGAGCCACGCCGGCCCGTTCGTCGGCTCGACGAGCGCATCGAGCTCGTGCGCGTCCATCACCGCATCGATGCCCCCGGCGCGCGAGTCCGCGCGCGCCTTCGCCAGCGCGCGCGTGTACTTCGGGTCTGTCAGCGGCCCGCACTCCTGCGACTGCTCGAAGATCTCCTGTCCGAAGTACTTGAGCTCCGTGTCGTGGTGCGCGCTGTTGAACGCGATGAGATCCTTCAACGTGCGCGGATGGTCGCCGGCTCCGAGCGCCGCGAGATAGTCGTTGACGCCCGCCTTGAACTCGTACGAGAGAATGTCGAGCTCCGCGTCGCCGATGTCGCTCAGCTTCCCCTCGTTCACCGGGTCCACGATCACCGCACCCTGCGCGCGCATCAGGTCGAGCGCGTGCGCCGTGATCGTATCGGTGACCGGGCTGTAACCGAAGTAGTGCTTGCGCATCACGCCGATGCGCGCGCCCTTGAGCGCGCCCGCGTCCAGCCCCGCCGTGTAATCCGTCGCGCGCACCGCCCCGTGTGCCATCGTCGCCTTGTCGCGCGGATCCGCCCCCGCGATCGCGCCGAGCACGATCGCGGCGTCGGTGACAGTGCGCGCGATCGGGCCCGCCGTGTCCTGGCTCGCCGAGATCGGAATGATGACGCTCCGGCTCACGAGCCCCACCGTGGGCTTGATCCCCACGAGCGAGCAGTTCCCCGACGGGCTCACGATCGATCCGTTCGTCTCCGATCCGATCGCCGCCGCGCAGAAGCTCGCCGCCGCCGCCGCCGCGGAGCCCGAGCTCGAGCCCGACGGACTGCGGTCGAGCGCGTACGGATTGCGGCACTGCCCTCCGCGCCCGCTCCATCCGCTGGTCGAGTGCGTGCTCCGGAAGTTCGCCCACTCGCTGAGATTCGCCTTGCCGAGGATCACCGCGCCGGCCGCGCGCAGCCGCTCCGCCACGAACGCGTCGCGCGGCGGGCGCGCGCCGACGAGCGCGAGCGAGCCGGCGGTGGTCTGCATCTTGTCCGCGGTTCCGATGTTGTCCTTGATCAGAATCGGAATGCCGTGCAGCGGCCCACGCACCTTGCCGCTCTTGCGCTCCGCGTCCATCGCGTCGGCGATCGCGAGCGCGTCGGGGTTCAGCTCGATCACCGCGTGGAGCTCGCGATCGAGCTCGCCGATGCGCTTCCGATACGCCTCCACCAGCGAGCGTGACGTCGCCGCGCCGCTCTTCATGGCGTGCTGCAGCTCCCGGATCGTCTTCTCCTCCACATCGCCTTCGGCGTCGCGCCGCCGCGCCCGCGTCGCGCCGGTGCCCGCAATGCGCGCGAGGGCGGGTGTCGTGCCCGTGCCGAGGAGCGCGCCGGCGGCGAGCGTTGCCGCCACGAAGGAACGCCGCGAGATCGAGTCGGAGTCAGCCATGGAAGTCGAGTGAAGCACGAGTCGGTCGAGCCGGCGCGATGGGTGGTGCTCGCCGGCAAGCTCGTGATATGGGGGGGAATCGTGCTGCGGGGGGAGCGAAAAGGGAAGAAGGGCGGCGAACGCGCCACCCTTCTTCCCCCGGGGAGCTACTTACAGCTCGCGCTCACCATCTTGAGGCTCGTCACTTCCATCATCTTCGAGCCGTTGGTGCTGCTCATCTTCATCGAGTCGGTCATTCCCGACATCTTGGAGGAATCGCTGATCGATCCCGTGTTCTCCGTCATCGTGTTGCCGGAGAGCGTGACCGTGTGGCCGACGTGTCCCGCGAGCGGAATCGCCGTGCTGGAGACGTTCACCGTCTGGCCGTCCTGCGTGGTCACCGCGAAGGTGTTCGGCTTGTCGCCCTTCTTCAGGCAGCCCGTCACCGAATCGGAGCTGGCGGTGACCGACGGATGCGCCGAGGCGGGCGCCGGCGCGACGGCGAGAAATGCGGCCGCGGCGGCGAGTGTGCCGACGAGCGCCGAAATGCGAGTAGCTGACATGGTAGGGCTCCTGAAGAAACGTGCTGAGGGACGGTGGATGACCGCGTCGCCTCTGAAGGTCGACGCAGTTGGGTGCGAACATGGCTATGTCCCGCAAGTGTTCAGCCATCGCGCACACGCGCGCCCAACTAGCCTGCGCCGTGCGCTCGTGTCAAGCGCGTGTGTCCGCGGTCACAAATTTCGCAGCGATTTTGGAACTGCGTGATCAGCCGCGCACCCCGATCTCCTCGCGGTCGCGAGACGAGAGCTCGATGCCCGCTGCCGCCACGTTCTCCTCCAGGTGCGCCACGCGCGACGTCCCCGGAATCGGAAGCATCACGGGCGATTGCGCGAGCAGCGCCGCGATCGCGATCTGCCCCGCTGTCGCGCCGTGCCGCCCCGCCACGACGCCGAGCGCCTGCTCCGCCGCATCTTTCTTCGCGCGGCCGAGCGGAGCCCACGGCAAAAAGGGGATCCCGAGCCGCTCGCACTCGCGCAGCACGGGCTCCGACGCGCGATCGCGCAGATTGTACCGGTTCTGCACCGACACCACGGTCACGAGCCGGCGCGCCTCCTGGAGCTGCGCCACGCTGAAGTTGCTCACGCCGATGTGCCGAATCTTTCCCTCACCCTGAAGCGCCGCGAGCGCGCCCACCGACTCCGCGAGCGGCACCTTGGGATCCACCGTGTGCAGCTGGTAGACGTCGATGCGCTCGAGTCGCAGCCGCTTCAGGCTGCCGTCGCAGGCCTCGCGGAGATGCTCGGGCCGCCCGTCGGGCGTCCACTGGTTGGGCCCCGAGCGCGTGTAGCCGCCCTTGGTGGCGATCACGAGCCCCCTGGGGTACGGGGAGAGCGTTTCGCCGATGAGCCGTTCCGAGACGTGCGGGCCGTACGAGTCCGCGGTGTCGATGAGCGTGACGCCGAGCTCCACGGCGCGCGCGAGCACGCGTTTCGCCTCCGCGACATCGCGCGGCTCGCCCCAGATCCCCTCGCCCGTGATCCGCATCGCCCCGAATCCGAGCCGGTTGACGGTGAGATCGCCGAACGACACCGTGCCGGCCGCGGCCGCAGCGGGAACTTTCCTCGTGGCGCTCATTTCGCTCTCCGTTCGACGTGCCACGCAGCCGCGCAAATGGCGGGCCGCTCATGCACGCCAAAATGACGGGGCGCAAAAAAGTCGAAACCATTGTCCCGCCCCGTGTGTATAGTCAGTGAACGACAAAAAGGGGGACAGCATGCCGCGATACGAGTTTTCGATCGGCAGCTCCGATGTGCGGCGGGTGGGGGCAGTGCAGAGCGAGTCGTTCGGCGATGCACTGGACGTCATTGCAGCACAGGCTGATGCCGAGACAGGAGATCTGCTCGAGATCGGGGTCCGGGGATTTCCGCCGGCCCGGTTCCAATACGTTTTTTCGTTGGACGAAGGTACGCAGGTCTGGCGCGCGGCATATCAGCGCGCGGCCTGAGCACCCTCCGGCGGCCGTGTCGCTAGCCGGCCGCCGACAGGGGGCGTGCTCCCATTCCCAATCGCACGATTCGCTGTAGCAGCTCCGGATACTCCACGCCGTCGTAGCGCGCGGCGGACGCGAACTCCTCGCTCTCGCAGATGTCCGGATTGGGATTCGCATCCAGAAAATACAGCTCGCCGCTGGCGTCCAGCCGGTAGTCGATGCGCGCGTAGCCCGACAGCTCGAGCACGCGGTAGATGCGCTTGCTCATCCATCCCAGCTGCGCGGCGAGCGCCTTCGACAGCCCCTCCGCGGCGCGGATGCGCACCCCGCGCTTCGCCTGGTACTCGAGATCGTGCTTCACCTTCGCGGTCGCGATGAGCGGCTCGTTGGCGTCCTGGTCATCGATCACGAGCTCCCACGCCGGAAACGATCGCAGCCGCGAATTCCCCACCACACTCACGTACAGCTCCCGTCCCGGAATGAACTGCTCGGCGATCGCGTCCGTGCCGATGCGCTCGTGGATGAACTCCACCCGCTCGCGCAGCTCATCGTCGTCGTTCACGAGCGAGGCGCGCGCGATCCCGATCGATGCGTGCTCGGTGAGGCTCTTCACGAACAGCGGGAACGCGAGCTCCGCCGGCCGCTGAACCTTGCGCCCCACCGGAAACACCTCGAACGCGGGCACCGGAATGTGGTGGTAGGAGAGGAGCTTCTTCGACAGCGCCTTGCCGCGCGAGAGCACGAGCCCGCGCGGATTGCACCCGGTGTACGGAACGCCGATGAGCTCCAGGTACGCGACGATGTTGTGATCGAAGAGCGCGTTCCACTGGAACTCCTCGAGCAGATTGAACACCACGTGCGGGCGGATGTCGGTGACGGCGTCGCGGATGGGCTGCAGATCGTCCTGCACGCCGAGCGCCTGGACGTCGTGCCCGAGCTCGCGCAGGCCGCGAATGACGTCGTATTCCGCGCGCCACGCGAGGATCTCCTGCTCCGTGTGCCCGTCCAGCGTGTCGGGCGGCACGTGGTCCGGATGCGTGAGCGCGATCACGCGCAGCGCGTGGCGGCGGGTGCGGCGCTTCATAGCGTCAGCCATCCCGAGGGTACGTCGCGATACGCATGCCGCCGCGCGCGGTAGTGCTCGCCAAGCGTGAGCGACGACTGCGCGATGGCGTGCGGCCGCGCGCGCAGCCGTACGGGAGGGCGAACGTCGCGCAGCTCGTCCATGAGCGCATCGACGTACCGAAGCTTGGCGAGCGCGAGCGGCCACGACGCGTAGCGCGTGCGCCACCGCGAGCCCGGGCGCAGCCACACCGCGAAGGTCTCCGCGAAGTCCTCATCGGGATGACTCTGCGCGTACCAGCCGGGGATGTGGCGCACGAAGGCCCTGCTGTTCCGGCGCGGGCGATACCGCTCGGGATACGGCGCGCTCGATGCGCCGAAGAGCTGCCGCCAGCGCGCGCGGCGGTGCAGCCGATGGGCGTGCTGGATCGCGTGGCCCGCCTCGTGCCGCATGATGGCCATGCACGACGCCGGCGTTCCCCCCTCCACCATGTGCATCTGCGTGCGCTCGAGCTGCATGAGACGAGGGTGTGCGAGGTAGAAAGGAATGGCGAAACCGGGAACGCCGTGCGGCGAAAACCACTCTTCCGCGAGCCACACGTGAGGACGCACGCTGAGCGCCCGGTCCGCGAGCTCGAGCAGCAGCTGGCTGTGACAGCGAGCGACCCATGCGGCCGGTCGCGAGAGATGCAGCTCCCGAAAGCGCAGCGCGAGCAATCGCTCGTCGCTCCACCGGCTCCACGGAGCAGTCTGCGTACGCCGGTGGATCATCTTCACAGTCAACGATCGAGCCTCGCGCGGGGCAACAGCGCGCACGGGGCGCCGTGAGCCTGTTCGAGCTGCTGATCCTCCTCATCGCGGTCGCCGCCGCGCTGCGCATCCTCTCGCAGCACATCGGCGTACCGCACCCCGCGCTCCTCGTGCTCGGCGGCGTGGTCGTGGCGCTCGTGCCCGGACTGCCGCGGCCGAATCCCGACCCGGATCTGCTGTTCACGATCTTCGTGCCGCCGCTCCTCTACTGGGCCGCGCTCACGATCTCGCTGCGCGAGCTGCGCACCTTCCTGTGGCCGATCGTGCGCCTGGCCACGGGCCTCGTGATCGTGACGGTGTGCGCCGTCGCCGCGGTCGTGCATCTCCTCGTGCCCGCGTTCGGATGGCCGGCCGCGTTCGTGCTCGGCGCGATCGTATCGCCCCCCGACCCCGTGGCCGCCACCGCGGTGCTGCGCCCGCTCGGCGCGCCGCGCGACGTGACGACGATGCTCGAGGGCGAGGGGCTGATCAACGACGCGACAGCGCTCGTGATCTACCGGATCTCCGTGACCGCGGTGGTCGCCGGAAGCTTCAGCCTGTGGAGCGCGACGTGGAGACTGGCGTTCACCGGCGTGGGGGGCGCGCTCATCGGGCTCGCGGCGGGGATGCTCGTGGTCTTTCTGCGCACGCGCATCACGCACATCGTCGTCGTGGAGAACGCGCTGTCGCTGCTGTCGCCGTTCCTCGCGTTCCTCCCGGCGCAGGCGGTCGATGCATCCGGCGTGCTCGCGGTCGTGACGATGGGACTCTACCTCGGCACCAGGGCGCCGCGCGCCGTATCGCCGGCGACGAGGCTCCAGGCGGGCGCGATGTGGGCGATGGTGACGTTTCTGCTCGAAAGTCTGATCTTCATGCTCGTGGGGCTCGAGCTGCCGCGGGTGATCGTGGCGCTGCGCTCGCATCCGCTGCATCAGCTGCTCGCGCTCGTGGTCGCGGCGACGCTGGCGTGCATCGTCGTGCGATTCATCTGGGTGAGCATCTCGATCCAGCTGCCGGGCGTGCGCCGACGGCTGCGACGGACGAGGGAAAGCGGACGCTGGAAGAAGCCGTTCTTCATCGCCTGGGCGGGGCTGCGCGGCGCCGACTCGCTCGTCATCGCGCTCGCGCTCCCGCACACCATTCGCGGCGGTGCTCCCTTTCCCTCTCGCGACCTGATCATCTTCGTCACCTTCGGCGTGATCTTCATGACGCTCGTAGTGCAAGGATTCAGCCTCAGACCGCTCGTGAAACGACTCGGCCTGCGCGGCGATGGCGCGGAGGCGCGGGAGGAACGCGTCGCGCGCATCGCGATGGCGGAAGCCGCGCTCGGGCGGCTGCGCGAGATCGCGTCGCGAGACGAGCTGCCGCGCCGCATCGTGGAACACCTGCGTGCGGAATATCAGCAGCTGACGCAAATGGCGAAACGGACGCACGTGCCGAACGGCCCTGGCGCGGCGGAGGCGGCGCAGTATCGCGACGCGCGCCGGCAGCTGCAGGCCGCCGAGCGTGCGGAGCTCATCGCGCTCGCGGAGCGAGGCGAGATAGGCGGCGACGTGATGCGGCACCTCCAGCGGCAACAGGATCTGCGCGACATGCTGCTCTCGTACGACGAGGAGGCGGGCGCCGGCTCGCACGAGCTCTTGAGCAGCGGCGATGATTTCTCGCCCGAGCGCGAGGAGGAGCGGGGTGAAGAGCCAGGGTGAGCGTGACGTGACGCGGAACACAGCGCGATCGCACGGCCCGCCGGTCGTTGCGGGTAACCCACGGCGCACCATAAAATTCGGCTGAGTGCGCGGCACAACCCGGAACGAGGCGAGCGGATGGCAGACCAGCAGAATCCTCCGAAGTGGTATCACACGGTGCCGGGGTACGTGACGGCCACCGCGACGCTCATCGGGTCGATCGCGGCGGCGGCGGCGGGACTCAGTCAGCTGGGTGTCTTTCACAAGGACACGCCGGCCGCGACTCCGCCGGCGGCGGCCACGAGCGCCGAGCCGCAGCGTTCGGGAAACTCGCATCGCACGCCGGAGTCTCGCGCACCGAGCCGCGCACCCGCCTCGCAGCCCGCGGCGCCACCGCCGCGCACCACCGCGCCGGCGAGCACGCCCGCTCCCGCTCCCGCACCTGCACCCGCGTCGACGCCCGCCGCAACACCGGCGCCCACACCGGCGCCGCCACCACCGACAGCGGCGCCCGCGCCGAAGACCGGCACCATCGGACCCGGCACCACGCTCGAGCTTTCGTCGGGCTCGCGCGTGTGCAGCAGCGACAGCAAGACGGGCGACAAGTTCACCGCCACCACCGTCTCCGCGGTGTCGGGCAGCAATGGCGTGTCGCTTCCGGCGGGAACGCAAGTGATTCTGAGCGTCGAGCAGCAGAAGGCGCCGAAGTTCATCAGCGCGAACGGCGTGTCGCTCGACGTCGGTGGAAAAACGGTGAAGGTGAGCGGCGCCGCGAGCGCGCAAACGGAGTTCGCCGCCGGTCCGAACTCGAAGGGATTCGGAATCGGCGCGTGCATTCCGCAGGGCGGACGCATCTCGCTCCGGCTCTCGGACGGCGTCACCATCACGGTGCCGTAGCCGCCGCACCACGGGGTCATCACCTTTATCGACAACTACTTACGGCGCCCGCGGACATCGCGGGCGCTGCGTGCATCTTCCGCCCGGGATTGGGATGCGTAACATCGAGCATCCCATCTTTCCGGAGCGAACCATGGCACTGCTGGATCGCGCAAAAAACACGCTGCTTTCGCCGCGCAGCGAGCTGCAGGTCATCGATGCGGAGCCGGCAACCGTCAACTCGCTCTACGCCGGCTACATCGCGCCGCTCGTCGCGATCGCCGTCATCTGCCGGGCGATCGGCATGGCGCTGGTGGGAACGAGCATGCTCGGCGTGCATTATCGGATGCCGATCACGACCGCGATCATCGGCGCCGTCGTTGGGTTCGTGGTCAGCCTCGTGATGGTGTACGTCGGCGCGTTCATCGTGGATGCGCTCGCGCCCACGTTCTCCGGCACCAAGAACATGGTGCAGGCGCTCAAGGTCGTGGCGTTTTGCGCCACACCGGTGTGGGTGGCGGGAATCCTGAACGTGGTTCCCGCGGTGGGCGGACCGATCACCCTCCTGGCGCTGCTCTACTCGCTCTTTTTGCTCTATCTCGCGCTGCCGGTGCTCATGAAGTCGCCGGTGGACAAGGCACCCGGCTACACGGTGGTCGTCATCATCGCGGGTGTGATCATCGGCTTCATCATCGGCGCCATCGTGGGCATGCTCGGCTTCAGCATGATGGGAGGGATGGGAGCCGCCGGATATCACCCCTGACCGGCCAGCTTGACCGCCGCTTCGCCGAGCCGGCCGCGTTACGGGCCGGCTCGGGTCGTTTTGCCCGCCCGCGGCGGGCATTCGGCCACCGGTCGGATTCGGCCCGCGGCGAAACGATGGGGCGCTAGTCGCGTCTACACTGTATGACATCGGACGACCGCACGACGCGAGTGACGCCAACCCTCCTCGCGTGGGCCGCGGATTGGGGTAATTCATTCTCCCTTCTGCTCATTCTCTGGGCCCTCTGCTACCTGGGGCTCATGAGCTTTGTGCGCGAGGCCACCTGGTGGCACGTGCTCAAGGCCGTGTCGTTCCTGCCCATGAACGCGGGGGCGACCGTGCTCGCGCTTCGCGCCAGCCGCCGCACCGGAACCGATCCGCGCATTCGCCGCGCGCTCTTCCTGCTCGGACTCGCGTTCGGCTGCGTTCTGATCGGCAACAGCGTTGCCTTCTACGAGAAGTTCGTTCGCGAGAACAATCCGCTCACCGCGTGGACGAACGTGCTGTACTTCGGGCTCTACGTGCTCGGGCTCGCGGCGCTGCTCTCCTTTCCGCTCGCGCGCCGCGCGCACAACGAATACCGGAAGTTCCTGCTCGACGCCGGCACTGTAGTCGTCGCCGGCGGGCTCGCGGACTGGTATCTCGTCATCGTGCCATCGAACCAGCACGAGCTCGGCGGCATCGCGGGCACGATCTGGGCGCTCGCGTATCCCATTTGCTCGCTGCTGCTCCTGCTCGGCGTGGTCACCGCGATCCTTCGCCGCCCGAAGCAGCGCGATGCCGCGGCGTCCAACGTGCTGCTCGCGGGCATGGTGCTCTACCTCGTGTCCGACCTCGCGAACGATCTGACGATTCTCGAGTACGGATGGGGCGGCGTGAGCTACACCGACGTCACCTATATGGCGGCGTACGTGCTCATCACCTGCGCGCTCGCCCGCTACTTCTGGCGGCCGCCCACGGTGATCGACGAGCAGGACGTCGACTCGCGCTCGCAGCCGTTCACCTATCTCCCGTACATCGCGGTCGCGCTTTGCTACGCGCTCCTCGCCATCGTCGCCGTGCGCCGGTGGCCCGATCCGATGAGCGTGCTCGCCATCGGCGGCATCGTGATCACCTTCCTCGTGATGATCCGCCAGATCGCGGCGGTGCGCGAGAACGTTCGGCTCCTCTCGGAAAAGGCGAAGCGCGAGAACGAGGCGCGGTTCGAGGCGCTCGTGCAACACTCCACCGACGTCATCACGATCGTCGACGCGGAGGGCATCATCCGCTACGTGAGCCCCACGATCACGCAGATCTTCGGGCACCAGCCGAACGACCTCGAAGGGAAGCGGCTCGCGGAGCTCGTGCACCCCGACGACGTGCCGCGCACGCTCAACTTCTTCCTCTCGGTGCTCCCGCGCGGCGCCGTGACCACGCCGGCCGAGTGGCGCATGCGGCACAGCGACGGCGGGTGGCGCGATGTGGACGTGATCGGCACCAATCTGCTCGACGAGCCCACGGTTCGTGGCATCGTGCTCAACACGCGCGACATCAGCGAGCGCAAGGCGCTGCAGGCCGAGCTGGAGCATCAGGCGTTTCACGACATGCTCACGGGGCTCGCCAATCGCGCGCTCTTTCTCGATCGCGTGACGCACGCGCTCGCGCTCGCGCGCCGGCACTCGCGCACGATCGCCGTCATCTTCCTCGATCTCGACAACTTCAAGACAGTGAACGACTCGCTCGGCCACGCGCAGGGCGACATGCTCCTCGTGCACACGTCGGAGCGCATGAAGACGGCCGTGCGCACCGCGGACACGATCGCGCGGTTCGGCGGCGACGAGTTCGCGATCCTCATCGAGGACGCGTCGGACAACGATGCCGCGATGACCGTGGTGGAGCGCGTGCTCGAGCTCATGCGGCACCCGTTCCACCTCGAGGGGAAGGAAGTGTTCGCATCGGCGAGCATCGGGATCGCGGTGGCGGAGCCGGAGCACAGCGCGTCCGACCTGCTCCGCAACGCCGACATGGCGATGTACATCGCGAAGCAGAGCGGCAAGGGGCGCTACTGCCGTTTCGAGCCGCGCATGCACGTGGAGGCGCTCGAGCGTCTCGAGCTCGAGGGCGATCTGCGCCACGCGATCGACCGCGGCGAGTTCACGCTGCGCTACCAGCCGATCGTGGCGCTCAAGACGGGCGCGATCGCGGGCGTCGAGGCGCTGGTGCGATGGAACCACCCCACGCGCGGGATGCTGTCGCCGCTCACCTTCATTCCACTCGCGGAGGAGACGGGACTCATCGTGCCGCTGGGCCGCTGGGTGGTGCGCGAGGCGTGCCGGCAGGCGGTGGGATGGCAGCCGCTTCGCATGGCCGGCGAGCCGCTCACGCTCACGATCAACATATCCGGCCACCAGCTGCAGGGCGAGCACGTGGTGGAGGACGTCCGCTCGGCGCTGCACGACAGCGGGCTCGATCCGCGCCATCTCGTGCTCGAGATCACGGAGAGCGTCCTGATGCAGCAGAGCGAGACGATCCTGGAGCGGCTTCACGCGCTCAAGTCGCTCGGCGTGAGACTCGCCATCGACGACTTCGGCACCGGCTACTCATCGCTCGGCTACCTGCAGCGCTTCCCGATCGACATTCTCAAGATCGACAAGTCGTTCGTGGATGATGTCGGACGCGGCGACGGCAACTCCGCGCTCGCGCGCGCCGTGATCGCGCTGGGCGACACGCTGCGCCTGGAGACGATCGCCGAGGGGATCGAGCTGAAGCAGCAGCTGAGCGGGCTGCAGGATCTGGGCTGCGAGCTCGGGCAGGGCTTCTTCTTCGACCGCCCCATCGAGCCGGCGGACATCGAGTTCGCGCTCCGCAACGCGTACGCGCCGCTGGTGGGCCGCGTGAAGGAGCTCGCGAAGGCCAAGTAGGGCCAGGTAGCGCGCGTTCCTTGCGAGCCGGTGATCGTGCTCCGATCTTGGGCGCACGGCATGGATCACCGGCCGCACCCCAAGCTCGGAGTCGCGCGTGCACCACATCACTCGGCGGGCGAACGCCGCCCGACTGGCGAGCCTCGCCATCGTCCTCGCTGCCGCTCAGCTCTCCTGCTCTCGCGCGTCGGCGCCACCCGAGCAGCCGCGACGGACGGCGGCGTTGCGTGTGGGGCTCTCATTTCCGGCGTCGCTGAGCGCCAAGCCGCTCGATGGCCGCGTGCTGCTCTTCATCTCCACCGACAGCACGGCCGAGCCGCGCAGGCAGATCTCCGACGCGGTGACGTCGCAGCAGGTGTTCGGCGTGGACGTGGACGGGCTCGCGCCGGGAACCGAGGCGATCGTGAGCGATACGGTGCTCGGATATCCCACGAGCTCCCTCGCCGAGCTGAAACCAGGCGACTACTGGGTGCAGGGGCTGCTGCACGTCTACGAGACCTTCCACCGCGGCGACGGCAAGACCGTGAAGCTTCCGGCCGGCGACCGTGGGGAAGGGCAGCAGTACGCCGACGCGCCGGGTAATCTCTACAGCGCGCCGGTGCGCATGCACATCGACCCGTCGAGCGCGGCGCCCATACACATCGTGCTCGACAAGATGATTCCGCCCATCCCGGCGGTGCCCGACACCAAATACGTGAAGCACTTCAAGGTGCTGAGCGAGCGGCTCACGAAGTTCTGGGGCCGCCCCGTGTATCTCGGCGCCATTCTCGTGCTGCCGGAGGGATTCGACACGCATCCGGACGCGCACTATCCGCTCG
>Ga0207707_10000336_pt1 | contig 49576 bp, 46 predicted proteins | sample KBSC83BmetaG_FD_184336 | JGI IMG/M metagenome (GOLD analysis project Ga0207707, IMG submission 184336) | Corn rhizosphere microbial communities from Kellogg Biological Station, Michigan, USA - KBS C8-3B metaG (SPAdes) (version 2) | ecosystem: Host-associated > Plants > Roots > Rhizosphere ... | reverse complement strand
AATCGACGCCCTGCTCGGCCTGCTCGATCAGCGTGTCGCGGAACAGTTCCCACGTCAGTTCCTCGGCATCCCCGCCGACCTTTTCCAGCGCCTGATAGATCGGCACGGTACCGATTGGCACCGGCGCGTTGCGCATGATCCACTCGCGGGTTTCATGGATGTACTTGCCAGTGGAAAGGTCCATCACGGTGTCGCCGCCCCAGCGGATCGACCACACCATCTTCTCGACTTCTTCGGCGATCGAACTCGTCACCGCCGAGGTGCCGATGTTGGCGTTGATCTTGGTGAGGAAGTTGCGGCCGATGATCATCGGCTCGGTTTCGGGGTGGTTGATGTTGCACGGGATGATCGCGCGCCCGCGCGCGACCTCGTCGCGCACGAATTCGGGCGTGATTTCGCGCGGAATCGCTGCGCCGAACGAATGCCCCGGGTGCTGCTGCGCCAAGGCGCTGCCGCGCAAAGCATCAAGTTTCTGGTTTTCCCGAATCGCGATGAACTCCATCTCCGGCGTGACGATGCCCCGCCGCGCATAGTGCATCTGCGAGACGTTCGCGCCCGCTTTCGCGCGCCGCGGTTTCGGCAGGTTCGGAAAGCGCACGTCGGCCAGCAATGCGGCCTCCGCGTGACGACGACCGAACTCGGACGTGCGATTCGGCAGCTCTTCGGTATCGCCGCGTTCGGTAATCCATGCCGCACGCAATTTCGGCAACCCGGCCACAAGATCTGCGGTGAACGAGGAATCGGTGTACGGCCCCGACGTGTCGTACACGCTGAAAGGCGCATTCGTTTCGCTGCCGAACATGGCCGGCGTGTCGGTCAACACGATTTCGCGCATCGGCACGCGCAGGTCGTCGCGGCTGCCGCGTACATACGTTTTGCGCGAGCCGCGGATCGGCGACGTCACGGTTTCGGAGAGAGTCTGCGCCTGGCGCAGCAATTCGGAGGGTTGGGCGTTCATCGGCGTCGATCCGCTGCATGGAAGAGCCGCGCGTTTGCGCGGAACATGAGCGGCGGCGCCAGGCGCACGAACAGGCGATGGCCGTGCGGCGAAGCTCCCTACACCGGTGCGAACCGGATCAGGTTCCAAGGGTATGTCTCAGCCGATGCGATCCTTCGCCTGCGGCACCCCCGCTTCAGTGTGTCATTGAAGCATGTTTGGTGGTCGATGGCGAACGAGCGGTGGCAGGGACGCGCTTCCGTTCGATTCTGGAATATCCGTCCGCGCCGAGCGTAGCGGCCGATGGCCGCGAAGTCGAAGCACCATCCCGTCATCCTTCGACCCCGGCGCTTCGCGCCTGCGCTCAGGACGAACGGGATTCAAAACCACATCAGCGGGGACCGTACGCCCTGAGGAACATGTCCACCGTCGCTTCCAGGTGCGCCTCGACTTCCTCGGTGGTCGGCTGGCCGCAGCCGAACAGCATGCGCGCATGGTGCTCGCCCTTCAACAACGCGAAGAACTGGCTCGCGGCGCGACGGGTGTCGGCGATGTCCAGCTGGCGCGCGGCGACTTCCTTTTGCAGCATCTCGGCCAATGCAGCCTGCACCTGCATGGGGCCGGCTTCCCAAAACAGCTTGGCCAGCTTGGGCGACTGCTGAGAACTTGCCACCAGCGTGCGATGCATGCCCAGCGCGCCCTCGCTCATCATCAAACCGAAGAACGCACGCGCAACGCCGAGCAACTGCCCACGTATCGGCGCTTTCACGTCTACCTCAAACAGCGTGCGCGGCAGCAAACCATCGCATTTGCAGCGCACGGTTTCGATGAACAGCGATTCCTTGCCACCGAAGTGGCTATACACGGTGAGCTTGGAAACACCGGCTTCGGCCGCCACCGCATCCATGCTGGTGCCTTCGAAGCCGTGTTGCGGAAACAAGCGTTTGGCCGCTTCCAGAATGGCGGCGCGCTTTTCCAGATCCTTCGGTCGCCCGGGACCACAACAACGTTCGGACGCGACATTCATGCCATTTCCTGCCGTATTCCAGTGACTTGCCAGATGTCGTTATTATACGCGCGAGTACACATTTTATGCAGCCACGCCACCGCGGGGTTCCGTCCGCGGTGTCCGCCGGGTTGTCCGCGGACACGGCCGCTCCGGGCAAAGAGAATCCATGGACTTGATCGAAAAGGGATTTTTTTGCGTGAACCGGTGGCACGGATCGTGCCTTGAATCTCCCGCGCGGCGGATGACCGCCGTCATGTCAGCGCGGTGACTTCCGGCACTTCGTCGCCGGCACCGCACCCCGCAACCTGTGTGCCGTTGCCCGCGACGGCATGCGCGCCTAAGCTTTTCGGTTTTTCGTACCTGATGGAACCGGCATGAACATGAACCCTGAACTCGCGGTCGCGCGTCGCAACATGGTGGAAAACCAGGTCCGTCCGTGGGAAGTGCTGGATGCGCGCGTACTCGACGTGCTCGGCAGCCTGCCGCGAGAAACCTTCGTGCCCAAGGCCTACGCAGCGTTCGCCTATGCCGACGTCACGCTGCCGATCGGCCACGAAGAAGTGATGCTGAAGCCCGTGGTGGAGGGCCGCATCTTGCAAGCCCTGCTGCCCACCATCGGCGAACACATGCTCGAAATCGGCACCGGTACCGGCTACTTCGCGGCCTGCCTTGCGCGATTGTGTGCGCGCGTCACCAGCATCGACCATCGTGCCGATTTCATCGACGCCGCACGCTCAAGATTGCAGGCGCAGGCCATCGCGAACGTCGATTGCGTGCACGCGGACGCGCTGTCCGGTTATGCGCCACTGGAAAAATTCGATGCGATCGCCATCACCGGCGCGGTCGCGACACTGCCCTCCCTTTTCGGCCAATGGTTGAAACCCGCGGGCAGGATGTTTGTCATACGCGGCGTCGAGCCCGCAATGCAGGCGGTACTGTTGCAACGCGCGCCCGATGGTGGCTGGATCGAAGACCGCCTGTTCGAGACCGACGTGCCTTATCTCGCGGGCGCCGCACCGGCCCGCGCCTTCAGTTTATGAACCCGGGGCAAGCGCCCCTGCAAGGATTCTCCGGCATGACCTCACGCAACACGTCCCGCCATTCCCTCGCGATCCGCGCCTGCGCCCTCGCCGTCACGGCCGCGCTCGGCTGCGCCCACGTGGCCACGGCGCATGCCGAAAACCTGATGGACGCATACCGGCAGGCATTGCAGTCCGACCCGGTGCTCAAACAGGCCGAGGCGCAGCAGCGCATCGGCCAGGCCGGCGCGGCGATCTCGCGCGCGCCACTGTTGCCGCAGCTCAATGGCAACGTTTCGCTCAACGATAGCCACGGCACCGGATACGAGTCGCAGCTGGTCCAGCGGCCGGATGGCGGACAACAATTCCTGAGTGGAACCAGCTCCAGTGGCGGCCTGCGTTCGCGCACGGAGTCGCTCAGCCTCAACCAGACGCTGTTCGATCTTGGCCAGTTCGAACAATGGCGCGCCAGCAAAGCCAGCGCCCGCTCGACCGAGGCGCAATACATCGCCGCGCAGCAGGAGCTGATCCTGCGCGTGTCACAGGCGTATTTCACCGTGCTCACCGACGAAGACCAGTTGAAGTTCGCCCAGGCGAACGAGGCGTCGCTGAAAAAACAGTTGGACCAGGCGCAGGCGAAATACGACGTCGGCTTTGCCGCGATCACGGACGTGGCGGATGCGAAGGCCCAGCACGATGCGGCCGTCGCGCAGGTGATCACAGCCAAGAACACCTTGTTCAATGACCGCGAGGCGCTGGCGCAAATCACCGGCCGACCTTCCGGTACGCTCGAAACGCTGACGGACAACCTGCCGCTGAATCCGCCGCAGCCCGACAACATCGAGGAATGGGTCAAGACCGCGCTGGCCAGCAATTCATCGCTGCAGGCACAACGCGACTTGGCCGAGTCCGCCCGACACAGCGTCACCGCCGCGCACGCCGCGCACCTGCCGACCCTGGGCGCGTCGGTCAGCTATTCGCGCAATCCCGCGTGGGGGCCCGGCAACATCGGCTCGGCGCTCGACAACAGTGGTGACCCGGTGCTGCGCGACAACACGCGTCGCAACGACACCACGGTCGGTTTGGTGCTGACCGTGCCACTGTTCCAGGGCGGCGGCATCATCGCACGCGAAAGGCAGGCGATCGCTCAACGCGACCAGGCCAACGACGTGCTGGAGCAGGACCGCCGCGCCGTGGTCAGCAACACCCGCAACGCCTTCAATGCGATCGAGGCCGGCATCAGCTCGGTGGAAGCACAGAAGGCGGCCGTCGAATCCGCCAAGACCGCGCTGGATGCCACGCAAGCCGGCTACCAGATCGGCACCCGTACCATCGTGGATTTGCTGATCGCCCAGCAGAATTACTTCCTGGCCCAGAGCGATTACTCGCAGGCGCGCCACGCGTTCGTGGTCAACCAGATCAACCTCAAGTTCGCTGCCGGCACCCTGTCGGTCAAGGATCTGGAAGCGGTCAACGCCTTGCTGCAATGACCGCCGCGCTTTCCTTGTGATAGCGCGCACGCGCGAAAATCCTGCCCAGCATCACCATCGTCCGCCGGACCGCGCCGCGTTCGCGCACGCACACCGCGTGCGCGGCCGCGCCCATCCGCGCCAATTCTCTCGGATCGCGCAGCAATTCCTGCACCGCCACGCCCAGGGCCTGGGTGGAAGCCACCCTGCGCGCACCGCCCGCTTCGATCATCGTGCGGGTGATTTCCTCGAAGTTGAACGTGTACGGCCCGACCACCACCGGTTTGGACAGCGCTGCCGGCTCCAGCACGTTGTGGCCGCCGACCGACACCAGCGATCCGGCCACAAAGGCAAGATCGCAGGCGGCGAAGTAGCGCATCATCACACCCATGCCGTCGATCACCAGGCACTGGGTTTCCGGGCTTGCGTCGCCCATGCTGTGGGTCGCCACGGCGAATCCGAGGTTCTGCGCCGCGTGCCCGACCGCGCGGAAGCGTTCCGGATGCCGCGCCGCGATCAGCAGCAACGCATCAGGCATCCGCGCCAGCACCGCAAGGTGTGCCTCGAATACAGCCAGTTCCTCGCGCTCATGGGTACTCGCAGCGAACCACACTGGGCGCGTTTCGCCCCATTGCGCTCGCAGTTCGGCACCGCGCTGCCGCGCGCCCTTGGGCAGCGGCATGTCGTACTTGAGGTTGCCGGAAACCTGCACCCGTGCGGGATCCGCACCGAGGGCACGATAACGGCGCGCATCCGCGTGCGACTGCGCTGCGACCAGCGCCACGTTGCCCAGCGCTTGCGCGACCAGCGCACGGATCGGCCGGTAACCGCGCAGCGAACGCTCGGAAAGACGCGCATTCACTACCGCCAGCGGAATCCCGCGGCGCCCGCACTGATGGAACAGGTTGGGCCAGATTTCGGTTTCCATCACCACCGCCAAGGCGGGGCGGATGCGATCGAGGAAACGCCTGACTGCACGCGGCAGGTCATAGGGCAGGTACACGTGGAAAACCTCGTCGCCGAACAACTTGCGCACGCGCTCGGAGCCAGTCGGCGTCACCGTGGTGACCACCATCGGACGCGGCGCGTAACGCCGCCGCAACGCATGGATCAACGGCAGCGCGGCGTTGACTTCACCCACCGACACCGCATGCACCCAGATGGCACCATCAAAGTCCGGATCGGGAAACCGGCCGAAGCGCTCGCGCCAGCGTCGGAAATAGCCGCGATAGCGAATTCCGCGCGCGGCCAGCCGCCAGACGATCACCGGCGTGGCGAGATACATCGCGACGGTATAGAGGAATCGCAGCATGACGCGGAATCGGGATCGCAGCGGCGAGTATAACTTTCACGCGGGTTTTCCCTCTCCCCCCGGGGGAGGGTGGCGCGTAGCGCCGGGTGAGGGTTCGGCTCCTCACGTAACGCCGCACGACATCCGCGTCTTTTCCGCAAGCCTCGACGCGAGGGACCAAGACAAGGACGTCGACGCCCGTCAAATCAACTTCGCCGCGGTGAGCTCGCTCTTGAGGTACGCGTAATAGATCGGTGCGGCGACGATGCCGGGCAGGCCGAACGCGGCTTCCATCACCAGCATCGCCAGCAGGATCTCCCAGGCGCGCGCGTGGATGCGGTTGCCGACGATGTTGGCGTTGAGGAAATATTCGAGCTTGTGGATCAGGATCAGGAAGATCAGCGCGCCCAGCGCGACCCACAGCGACAGCGACAGTGCAACGATCACGATCAGCGTGTTGGAAATGAGATTCCCGATCACGGGCAGCAGGCCGACGACGAAGGTGATCACGATCAGGGTCTTGGTCAGCGGCAGGTGCACGCCCGCCAGCGGCAACGCGATCAGCAGGAAGATCGCGGTGAAGATGGTGTTGAGCGCCGAGATGCGTGCCTGCGCGAACACGATGTCATGGAATGCTTGCGTGAAACGTTCGCAGCGCGCGGTCAGCTCGCGGCGCAATGGGCCTTCGTTATCCGTGGGACGCGCGTGCGTCAGCGCCACCAGCGCGCCCAGCGCGAGTCCGACCAGGATGCGTCCGAACACGTGCGCGGTTTCCTTGCCGGCCACCTGCAATTGCGCCGAATGCGTGCGCGCCAGCTGGGTGGCCGTGAAACGGAAATCCTCGGCGCTGACTGGAAGGTACGCCACGATCCACGCCGGCAATTGGGTGCGCGCGCGGTCGATGGTCGGCATCATGCGATCGAACAGGGTGTTGGGGTCGCCGAGTTCGGCACGGAAGAACGCGACGGCGCCGAAGATCAGCAGCGCCAGCAGGCCCGCGACAACCACGGCCAGAACGCCGACCACGAGTTGCCGCGCCCAGCCGCCCGCCCAGCGGCGTTCCAGCAGCGGCGCCAGCGCATCGACGACCGCGTATACCAGCAAGCCCGCGATCAACGCAGGCAACAGGTGCAGGATCATCACCAGCAGCAGCGCCACCGCCGCCGCGATGTAGCTCGCGATTGCAGTGTTGCGCGCGGCGTGCATCGCTGGAATCGCCTTGTCGTCCATTTGCATGGAGTCTGCAGTGCTGCCGCGCCAGCGTCCAGTGGCTTTATTATTGCGGTCATCCCTGACCGCCCCGCGTCTGACCGCATCGCAACCGGCAACCTCATCGCGTATCCGACATCACCACGGCCATAGAGCCCCCATCCATGGCCAAGAGCTCCGTGGCCTGACTTTTCACAAAAGCTGCTTCGAACCAAATCCTTTTAGAATCGCGCGATGCCGACATGCACCGAAATCCCCGCCCGCGACCGCCTGATCTTCGCGCTGGACGTGCCGGATCGCACCGAGGCCGTCGCATGGATGGATCGTCTCGGCGACAGCGTGACGTTCTACAAGATTGGTCTGGAACTCCTGAGTGGCGGCGATTGGTTTCACGTGCTCGACGAACTCGCGAAACGCGGCAAGAAGATTTTCGCGGACCTGAAATTCCATGACGTGCCGGCCACGGTCGCGGGCGCGGTACATGGGCTCGCGCGGCGGCCGATCACCTTCGCCACGGTCCATTGCGACAGCCGCGCGATGCTGGAAGCGGCGGCCGCGGCGAAAGGTTCGCTGCGACTGCTCGCCGTCACCGTGCTGACCAGCAACGATGCGAACGATCTCGCTGCGCTGGGCGTCGCGGGTGATCCCGCGGACGTGGTGATCGAACGCGCGCGCCTTGCGCAAATCGCGGGGATCGACGGCGTAGTGTGTTCGGGCGCCGACCTGCCGCGCCTGCGCGATGCACTGGGGCGGGATCTCCTGACCGTGTGTCCCGGGATCCGGCCAGCCGGCCCATCCGGCGACGACCAGAAACGCACGGTTGATGTACCCACTGCGTTCGCACAAGGCGCGGATTACATCGTGGTCGGAAGACCCATCCGCAACGCGCCCGATCCGCGCGGGATGGCCGACGGCATCGTGCGCCAGATCGAACAGGCACTCGGCTGAACTTGCACCGCGGCCGCACCCTCGCCACACTCCGGCGCATGCGAACTGCAATGCTCCCGCCAGTCCGTCGCCGTGCCGTCGCACTGGCCGTTGCGAGCGCTTGCGCACTCGTGCTGGCCGCTTGCCATCACGCGCCGCCGCCGCCCAGCAACGCGACGCCCGAGAAGGCGGTGGCGACCAGCCTGCGTCTGACTGCCATGGGCGACTTCGACGACCTGATGAAGAACCGCCTGCCGCCCGCCGACTACCTGCAGTGGCGCAACGAATGGGACGCGGCGCACGCGCGTCCCGGTCCCGCTTCCGCCACGCAGGACCAGCAGTTCGCGCAAATCATGCGGATGCTCACCGAGCCCGGCGCCGAGGCCAAATTGGCCAAGCGCCTGCAGCCCGAACTGGCGAAGCTGCGCGGTGGCAAGAACGAAACCTTGCCGATTGCGAGCGGCATCCTGGAAGCCGCGGGCAAGCAGATGATCACGGCGTCGCCGCAACTCGGCCCGACCCAGAAGACGCTGGCGACCGAAGGCCTGAATGCGCTGATCGCCTGGACCAAGGCCACCGATTTCAGCGATCCGAAGAAAGCCGGCAAAGCCATCGCCCTGGTCTGCGCCACCGCGCGTCAGCTGCACACGCAAACGCTGGCGCAGTGGCGTGCGCAGGATTACGCACAGACCATGCGCAGCTACGGCGTCCTGTGGAACGGGCTCGAAAACCTGTTGAATATCTACGGACTCGATCTCGCCAACGACCTGAGCTCGGCCAACGCCACCGCCACTGCCAACGATGACACCCACGCGACCGTCAAGCTGGACATGAAATTCGCGAGCCAGCCGCTCAGCGGCGAATGGCCCATGGTGAAGCAGGCCGGCCACTGGTACGACGCCACGCTTCTGGAAGCGTGGCAAACGGCGCATCCCGCGGCCGCAGCTGCTGCAGCGACGCCCGCGACCGCAAGTTCCGTGAGCGCGTCGTCCGCTGTGAGCGTTGCACCACCAGCCGCATCTTCCGCCGCTGCACCGGCGGCGCCGGCATCTTCCGGGAAACCGGCGCCCTCCAGCGCAACGCATCGCTGACGCTGGCTTTTTTCTGACAGGGGGGCGGCCAATCGTCGGATCGTTCGCGCCGAAGCGTGCTGGCAGAGCCTTGCGGAACAAGCCCTTGACATGGATATGGGAGAATCCCCGCTCACGCTCGCACCCAGACCCCTGGATCACTGCGCATCAACCGATGGCTCGCGTCATGACCGAAACCCTGTCCCGTGACACCCTGGTGCACGCCGGTTGGTGGCGTGCGCTGTGGGGCACGTTGCTGGGACCGTGGATCAAGATCAAGCGCGACCCCGCCGAGCCGGTGACGCTGCTGGCATCCGACACGCCCGTGATCTACGTGATCGAGCGCAATGGTTTTTCCGACAGTTTGATTTTGGAGCGCGCCTGCCACGAAGCCGGCCTGCCCAGCCCGCTCGCATGGGTGCCCGGCCTGGGCAAGCGCCGACGCGCGATGTTCGCGATGCGCGGAACGGGCGGCTGGTTCCAGCGGCGCGGCCGCGACCACGCCGCGCAGGACACGCTGCGTCAACTGTTGCGGGTGCTGGAAGCCGCACCCGAACGCAACGTGCAATTGATGCCGGTCGCAATTTATGTCGGCCGCGCGCCCAACCGGCAATCCGGCTGGTTCAGCGTGCTGTTTTCCGAGAACTGGGCGGTGGTCGGACACTTCCGCCGGTTGCTGGCCATGCTCTTGAACGGGCGCGACACCATCGTGCGCTTTTCGCCACCGATTTCCCTGCACGAATTGCGCGAGGAATCGAGTGGCGAGCGCATCGAGCGCCTGCAACGCAAGCTGGCGCGCGTGCTGCGCGTGCACTTCCGGCGCGTGCGCACCACCGTGATCGGTCCCGATCTTTCGCATCGCCGCACCGTGGTCGATTCGGTGCTGAACGCCGAGAGCGTGCGCGCCGCGATCGCCGCCACGGCGGCGCGCGAAAACATTCCGCGCGCGAAGGCGTGGAAGCAGGCGCAAATGCTCATGAACGAAATCGCGGCGGACTATTCGCCGCCGTTCGTGCGATCGGTGTCGTTCCTGCTGTCCAATTTCTGGAACAAGCTGTACGACGGCATCGCGATGCACCACTTCGACACGTTGCGCACGATCGCGCCGGGGTACGAAGTCGTGTACGTACCCAGCCACCGCAGCCACGCCGACTACGTGCTGTTGTCGTACCAACTCCAGGCCAGCGGCGTGGTGGTGCCGCACATCGCGGCCGGCGTGAACCTCAACCTGCCGGTGCTGGGCACTTTCCTGCGCAAGGGCGGCGCGTTTTTCCTGCGCCGCAGCTTCAAGGGCAACGCGCTGTACTCGGTGATCTTCAAGGAATACATGGCGCAGCTGATCGAGCGCGGCGTGCCCATCGAATACTTCGTCGAAGGCACGCGCTCGCGCACCGGGCGCCTGTTGGCGCCGCGCTTCGGATTGTTGTCGATGACCGTGCGCGCGTTCCTGCGCGCGCCGCGCCGGCCGGTGCTGTTCCAGCCGGTGTACATCGGTTACGAAAAGCTGATGGAGGGGCGCGCCTACATCGGCGAACTGTCCGGCCAGAAGAAGGAAAAGGAAACCTGGCTCGCGCTGCTGCGCGGGGGCCGCAAGGCGCTGCGCCAGCACTACGGGCGCGTCACCCTGAATTTCGGCGAGCCGATCGAATTGAACGCGCTGCTGGATGCCGCCAATCCGGATTGGCGCGCGCAAGGCGACAGCCCCGACCGCAAGCCGGAGTGGCTCAACAACGTGCTGGATCAACTCGGCGAGAAGATCCTGATCAATACGAACCGCGCCGCCGACGTCAATCCGATCAACCTGATCGCATTGGCGCTGCTGGGGGCGCCACGCCACGCACTGGCCGAGGCCGACCTGCTGGCGCAACTGGAATTGATGAAGGCGATCCTGACGGAATTGCCGTATTCGGATCGCACCACCATCACGCCGATGGCGCCTGCCGACATCATCGCCTACGCCGAACAGATGGGCTGGATCCGCCGCATCGCGCACCCGCTGGGCGACGTGCTGGCGGTCGAGGGCGAGAAGGCGGTGCTGCTGTCCTACTTCCGCAACAATGTGCTGCACCTGTTCGCGGCTGGTGCGTGGGTCGCGTGCTGCTTCATCAACAACCGCCGGATCGCGCGGGAAAACGTTGTCAGGCTGGGTCGCGCGGTGTATCCGTTCATCCAATCGGAGCTGTTCCTGCCATGGGACTCGGACGGCTTCGCCGGACGTATCGATGCCCTGATCGACTTGCTGATCGCGCGCGGATTGCTGGCCGGCGGCGAAGGGCGCCTGCTGCACCTGGCCGCCGGGCGCGAAGACGACGCGTACCAGTTGCGCCTGCTCGCACACTGCCTGCTGCAGGCGTTCGAACGTTACTACATCGCGATTGCCGCGCTGGTGAAGAACGGTCCGCACGCACTGACCCCGGGACAACTTGAAAACCTGTGCCAACTCGCCGCGCAACGTCTGTCACTGCTGTACCAGCAGAGCGCGCCCGAATTTTTCGACAAGAGCCTGTTCCGCGGCTTCATCCAGAAGCTGCGCGAGCGCCGCATCGTCTGGACCGACGCCGACGGCAAACTGGAGTTCGACGCGGTGTTGAACGACGTCGCGCGCGATGCGCGCCTGATCCTCGCTCGCGAAGTGCGGCAATCCATCATGAAGATCACGCCCGACGTGGTCGCGGAAGCATCCGTCAGCGGGCAAACACCGTAGGTTGGGGTGAGCCCATGCTTCACTGGGCGAACCCCAACGAATTCGCGGCGACATGTTGGGGTTCGGGTGTTGGGGTTCGCATGAAGCCGCTCACCCCAACCTACCGACAGAGCTTTGCCGCAAGTCTGGACCGCACCTCCGGCCATTCGGCCGCGATGACCGAATACTCGACGCTGTCCCGGATCGTGCCGTCGTGGCGCAGCTTGTGTTGCCGCAGCACGCCGTCGCGGTGCGCGCCCAGGCGTTCGATCGCCTGCTGCGAGCGTGTGTTCAGAATGTCGGTTTCCCAGCCAACCGCCGCGCAACCGAGCGTGTCGAAGGCGTGGCTTGCCAGCAGCAGTTTGCACGCGGTGTTGACGTGGGTGCGCTGGCGGCTCGCGCCATACCACGTGTAGCCGATCAATACGCGCGGCACGTCGGGCTTGAAGTCGTAGTAGCGCGTGCTGCCCGCGATCGCGCCGTCACGCTTGTCGCGCACCGCGAACGGCAGCGAATCGCCGCTGGCCTGCATCGCCAGCGCCGTCTCGACGTGGGCGCGCATTGCGCCCGGCGGCGGCACATAGGTGACACGCAGGTTCCACAGTTCGCCATCCGCCGCAGCCTGTTCCAGGCCAGCGACATGATCGAGTGTCAGCGGTTCCAACGCGACGAAGTCGTTTTCCAGAATGACAGGTTTCAGCGACATGATCGCAACCACGTCCAACGCGGTTGCCGGCATCCCCCTGATGCTTCGCATCCCGCGCTTACGCGCGCGTTCGCTCCGCTCCGCCCTTCGTGCCGAAGGGGGTGACAGATTTTCCTCCCCCTTCCGAAGCAAGGGGGACTGAGGGGGATGGCTTTTGCGGTCACGCCCTTAAGCATCCAAATCGGGAATCAGCTTGTTCTCGAAATACGCGATCATGTCCTTCAGCTTGAGCTTGCGCTTCTTCAACCGACTCAGCTGCATCTGGTTGCAGGCCGGATCACACGCCAGTTTGGTGATCGCGACGTCGAGGTCGCGGTGTTCCTCGCGCAATTCGGTCAGGCGCCGGACCAGTGTGGCGGGATCATTGTCGGGCTGCATGGCGGCAGTGTAGCGCCGCCATCGGGCGCGCTAAACTGGCCAGTTCATGCCAACCATCGAACGCCTCCACTCCCCCGATCGCAAGCAGACGCACGAAGCCGCGCGGCTGGCCAGGCGACTGCGCCACGCGGTCGGCCGGGCCATCGCCGACTACAACCTGATCGGGGACGGCGACCGGGTGATGGTGTGCCTGTCGGGTGGCAAGGATTCCTGGACACTGCTGGACCTGCTGTTGTCATTGCAGGCGAAGGCACCCGTCAAGTTCGAATTGGCCGCGGTGAACCTCGACCAGAAACAGCCGGGTTTTCCGGAGCACGTGATCCCGGATTACTGCCGCGAACGCGGCGTGCCGTTCCACGTGATCGAGCAGGACACGTACAGCGTCGTCACGCGCGTGGTGCCCGAAGGCAAGACGCTGTGCAGCTTGTGCTCGCGACTGCGGCGCGGTGCACTGTATGCGTTCGCCGAACGCGAGGGCTTCAACAAGATCGCGCTGGGCCACCATCGCGACGACATCCTCGCCACGTTTTTTCTGAACCTGTTCCATGGCGGCACGTTGAAGGCGATGCCGCCGAAACTCTTGTCCGACGATGGCAAGCACGTACTGATCCGGCCACTCGCATACTGCCGCGAGGCCGAGATCGCCGAGTATGCCGAACAGCGCGCGTTCCCGATCATTCCCTGCAACCTGTGCGGCTCGCAGGAAAACCTGCAGCGCAAGCAGGCACGACGGATGCTGGACGCGTGGGAACGTGAACACCCCGGCCGCAGCGAGATCATGTTCCGCGCGCTGTCGCACGTCGCGCCTTCGCACCTGGCCGATGGCGAGCTGTTCGATTTCGCGTCGCTCGGCTCGCGCAGTGAGACGTCGCGGCTGGATGCTCATGCCTGGCTGGATAGCCGGGATTCGTAAAACCTACCTGTCTTCCATTCCCGATTCACTGATCCCCAACCTACCCCGGTAACCCATGTTCTTCCGCAACCTCACCCTGTTTCGTTTTTCTCCCTCCGTCGCCAAATCGCTGAAGGATCTGGACGCTGCCTTGGCCGACCACGCGCTGCGCGCCTGCGGGCCGCTGGAAGCGGCCACACGCGGCTTCGTCTCGCCGTTCGGGCCGGATTCCGAGGTGTTGAGCCACACCGTCGGCAAGGCCACCCTGGTCACGCTTGGAACCGAGGAAAAACTGCTGCCTGCAGCGGTGATCAACGCAGAGTTGGGCAAGCGCCTGCGCAAGGAAGCTGAACGTCGGGGCCGGCCGGTCGGCGGCCGCCAGCGCCGCGCCATCAAGGCCGAGGTGCTGGATGTCCTGCTGCCCCAGGCCTTCGTCCGGCCGTCGCGGCTAAACGCTTGGCTTGATTCGAAAAATGGCTGGGTGGTACTGGATACGGCCAGCCGCAAGGCGGCCGAAAACGTCCTGACCGCCCTGCGCGAAGCGTTGGGCAGTTTCCCGGCCCAGCCGCTGGCCGCCGCCGAAACCCCGCGCGCCCTGATGACGGAGTGGCTGGCGCATGGCAAGCTACCGTCGGGGCTCACCCTCGGCGACGAGTGCGAGCTGCGCGACCCCGCCGGCGGGGCGATCATCCGCTGCCGCAAACAGGAGCTTGAAAGCGTCGAAGTCCGGGCGCATCTCAAACAAGGCAAGCAGGTGTTCCAGCTTGGCTTGCAGTTCGAGGATCGCGCCAGTTTCGTGCTCGGCGAGGATTTGGTGATCCGCAAGTTGCGTTTTCTCGACGTCGTGCAGGATTCGCTTGACGCCGAAGGGCGCGATTCCGCGGAAGCCGAACTGGACGCACGGTTCGCGCTGATGACACTGGAACTCGAACGGCTGTTCGAGGGTTTGGAACAATGGTTCGGGCTGGAACGCCCCGACGAGAGCAACAAGAAGGCGGCATGACCCCGGAAGGCGACTTCCTCGAACTGGCGACGGGCAAGGGCGGCACCATCAAGGTGCTGAAGGCCATGCATCCGCGCGCGCGCCGCCTGCGCCTGTCGGTCACCTCGCATGGTGCGCGCATCTCCTATCCGCGCGGCACCCATCCCGCACAGGTGTACGCCTTCCTGCGCGAAAACAGCGACTGGCTGGAACGCAAACTGTCCGAACTGCGCGTGCCACGGCGCGGCCCGCCGCCGCTCAGACCCGGCGTGCCCACGTTGATCCCGCTGCGCGGCGAGAGTGTCGAGCTCACGTGGCGCGAGAGCGAATACCCGCGCATCGAATTTCTCGGTGACGAATTGCGCCTGCACGTGCCGCGTCCGTTCACCACCGCGATGCCCGCCGCGCGCAACCTGCTGGCCGCGTTCCTCGAAACCCACATGCGGCGCGACCTCTCGCGCTGGATGGCGCACGCATCCGAGCGCCTCGATGCCGCGCCCACGGGCCTTCGCATCAAGTCATTGAAGAGCTTGTGGGGCAGCCTGGACGCGCGCGACCGCATCACGCTCGACCTCGCGCTCGCGCTCGCCCCGCCCGCCGCGTTGCGCTACGTGCTGGTGCATGAAATGTGTCACCTGAAAGTGCGCAGCCACGCGTCGCGCTTCTGGAACCGCGTCGGCGAACTGATGCCGGGTTATCAGGGCCAGCGCGACTGGCTGCGCGAACACGGTGCGATCCTCAAGGCCGAGATGGAACGGCTGATCGCGCCGGACCTCTGATCGTTGGAAAGCCCGGAAGAACCGTCGCGACTAAAGGGACTGCCGCTTTGAACGCCGCAGGCAGCCCAAAGGGCGCGCCACATGGATGTGGCGCGTAGCGAGCAGGTTATCCCGGGCATTCCTCAGGCAACCCAGCCCGCCAGCACAATCAGCGCCACGACCGCGAGCCACACGATCAACACCCGCAGCATCAGGCGCCGCGCGTCGGCAAGTTCGATGAGCGGGTCGTGCGTGTCGGTAGTCGCGCCATCGCCGGCCTCGATATCGGCATCCACGCCCGAACGCGCGACCGCCGCCAGGAAATCGGGGTCGAGGTTTTCCATCGAATGCCCGGGCTGCCCATGCCATGCGCGCCAGGTGCCACTGACGGCATCGAAGTTGGACACCAGTGCCATCGCGAGAACCATCAGGTGCGCGGGGATCCAGTCGAGCGCGCAGGCGAACCGCCGCGCCGCGTGGCGCGTGCGCGGATCGCCGGTCTCGGTGGTGACCCAAGCCAGCCGATAACCCAGCGCGCCCGCCGGCCCGAGCAGGAAGAACCAGAACAACACGCCGAAACGCCGCCGCAATGACGCCATCACCGCGGCTTCGACGAGTTCCGGCGCCGTGAACGCGCGCGGCGCGCCATCCGGCACGCTGCGCAGGTTTTGCGCGGTGACGAGGCGCGTGGCCGGATCATCGTTGTGCAGCACTGCCTCGAAATCGCTTTCGAGTTCACGCGGGCCGAAGCTGTAAAACAGGATCAGCACCGCGAACGCGAGCGCGGCAAGCGCAAGCACCCAGCCTTGCAGGAAATGCGCGATGACCGCGCACACCACCACCGGCAGGATCAGCGCAAGCGCGACCCTGCCGCCACCTTCGGCAAAATCGAGTACACCAAGCCAGCGGTGGTACCAGCCGAATTGGCGCAAGCCCGCGACATTGCCGGGCCAGACAATCAGCACCAGCAGTACGATCAGCGCGGCAACAAGTTCGATGGCCATCCAACCCCTGCTGAACGAATCTCCGGCGCGATTGTAATCGGGCCACTCAAACCGCGCGCGGCAACGTGGACAATTCGATGCCCGCGCGCGTGCGCAACCAATGCTCGATCAGGCGATATGAAATCGACAACGGCGTGGAAACGTGCAACGTACCGTCACGCAGGCCTTCGACGATTTCCCGCGCGGTGAACCAGCGCGCATCTTCCAGTTCACCATCGGCCAGATTGATCGCGCGTCCGGCCGCGATCGCCGTGAAACCGAGCATCAGCGATGCCGGGAAAGGCCAAGGCTGCGAGGAATGGAAATCGCAATCGACGATTTCGACGCCGGTTTCCTCGCGCACCTCGCGCCGCACCGCATCGGCGAGAGACTCGCCCGGTTCCACGAATCCCGCCAGTGTCGAGTACTGGCGCGGGCGCCACACAGCCTGCCGCCCGAGCAGACACGCGTCATCGTGCTCGACGATCACGATGATCGCCGCGTCGGTGCGCGGGAAATGCAGGCGCCCGCAGCCCGCGCACACGCCGCGATGGCCACCATCGACGAATGCCAGCGATGCGCCGCAATAACCGCAATAGCGCGTCGCGTCCTGCCAATTGGCGAGACCGCGCGCGTAGGCAAAAACGGCTGCATCGTCACGCTCCAGTTCGGAGGCGGCTGTCCGCAGATCCAGCCACTGCGCTTCGGGGAACGCTGTCTTGTGCAGCACGGGATCGCGCAGTGCGTAAAGCGGCGTGCCTGCGACGCAACCGAGGAAATTGGCCGACATATCGGAAGCCAGCTTTCCGGCATCGATCCAGCACAACCGATGATCGCGCACGGGCGCGCGACCGTCACTGTCGAACGCCAGCCAGCGCGCTTGCGGCGCTGCGCATTGCGCGGCCATCCAATCTGCGTTCGCACGATGTTCGCCGCAGCGATCAAGCGGCGAGCAGGTAAAGGTATTGAGTCGCGTGCGTTCGGCCGAACTCACTCAGGTGGTTCCTCTACGAAACGCGCAGTGTGCGACAGCAACGGGGGGAATGCATCGCCAGTGTGACGTTTCAGGAAAAGGCCGGTCAACTTCCATTTTCGTCATTCCCGCGCAAGCGGGACTGCGGAGACAGGATGTCGAAGCGAACAACGGCGAAGCCGTTGGCCTGAAAGGCGCGCGGCGGGAGCCGCGCCTAATCCAGTGTCTTCCGGAAAAGATTGACGCACAAAGACACTGGATGACTCGCGCCATCCTTGGCGCTCGCCCTATGGGCCGTCTTCGACGTTCGCGTTTGCAATCCTGCAAACGCAGTCCGGATATCGCTTCGCGATTCCGGAATGACGAGCAAAACCAGGGGCATTCTCAAGCGGTGAACGAACTGCCACACCCGCACGTTGTCTTCGCGTTCGGGTTGTGGATCACGAACTGCGCGCCCGACAGCTCTTCCACGTAGTCGACTTCCGCGCCTTCGAGGTATTGCATGCTCAGCGGATCGACCAGCAATTCCACGCCCTCGCGATCGAGCACGAAGTCGTCGTCCGCGCGCACATCGTCGAAACTGAAACCGTACTGGAATCCGGAACAGCCGCCGCCCTCGATGAACACGCGCAGCTTGAGTGCCGGATTGCCTTCCTCGGCGATCAACTCGCGCACGCGCCCGAGCGCGGCATCGGAAATCCTGAGCCCGGGGTCCGTCATGGTGGAAACGTCATTCATGCATGCACCTCAACATCATGATGGAGGCGCCGTCGCGGCCGATCAAGGCGTGTTGATGGTCACACCGTGGCCTGCCAGAGCCTCGCTCCAGTCAAGCTTGCGGGTGACGCTGGATCCGCCGTCCGGGTGCAGCGTGACCGTGATGCGGTTGGGAACGAAACCCTTGGGCAATGCAAGGGAGCCCTGCACCTGCTGGAAGAACTTGAAACCGAACGGGATGCCGTCCTTGCCGCCGGAACCGGACAGGTGCGCCCAATCCAGCGTGGTCAGCTTGCCGCCCTGCACGCCTTCGACCGCCACCGTCAGCTTGCCGCGCGCCGAGTCCGCGTTCTCCGCAGTGTTGACCAGGGTAACGGTGAAGTTCCACGCGTTGGTGTTCTTCACCGGCATCAGCGCGATGCTGTGCACGCCGAGCCCGGAGCGACTGCTGTCAATGCCGATCAGCTTGGCGTAGAACGCCTGCTCCTGCCTCAGCGTCTGCATTTCCACGTCGCGGCTCGCCATCGCCTGCTTCAACGCCGCCACGGTCGTGGTCGCGGTCTGTTGCTGCTGGACCAGGCTCTGGTTTTGGCTTTCCAGTTCAGCATTGCGCGCAGCCAGCCGGTGCGCGCGGGCTTCGAGTCCGTTTGGAAAACCGACCCCGCGTCCGAACATCGCGCCCAGCCCGAAAATCACCGCGAAGACGAGCACGCCCGCGGCGCCGATCACCCAGCGACGCCGGGTTTTCGGGAGTGCGTGGAACTGGTCCAGCCAGTGGTGGAAGATCGTCGAAGCCATGCGAGTCCAGAGATCGAGCCCGTTGCTTATACCCAGCCACCACGGCAGGCGCAACCCGGACGCATGGATTGACCGCGAAACCGCGCCGCCGTTCACGCCGATGCGGTTACTGCGGACTTGCCGAGGGTTCGCGGGCTGTGTTTGAATCCGGTCCATGATCGACGTGGACGGCTACCGCTTGAATGTGGGCATCGTGCTGCTCAACCCGCATGGCCAGGTTTTCTGGGCGCGGCGCGTGCAGCGCGACGGCTGGCAGTTCCCGCAAGGCGGCATGAACACGGACGAAACTCCGGACGAAGCCATGTACCGCGAGCTGGAAGAAGAAACCGGCCTGCGCGCAGAGCAGGTCGAAATCCTCGGCTCGACCCACGGCTGGCTGCGCTACCGGTTACCGCCGCGCTACGTGCGCCGGGGACAGCGGCCGACGTGCATCGGCCAGAAGCAGGTTTGGTTCCTGCTGCGGATGCTGGGCGACGACGAGGCGTTCCGGCTGGACAGCCACGCCACGCCGGAATTCGACGTCTGGCGCTGGGTCGATTTCTGGTATCCCGCCGAGCATGTGGTGGATTTCAAGCGCGACGTCTACCGCCGCGCGTTGCGCTACTTTGCGCCGCTGGTCGAAGCGGCGTGTTCGGTCGAGATCGGCGTGGGATTCCCCAAAACTACTTGACAATCATTCGCATTCGCGTTCAAATAGCGCCCGTCGCGGGTTCATCCTCGAAAAGTCGCCATGTACGTCTGCGTCTGCCAAGCCGTTTCCGACCATGACATCCGCCGTGCGGTCGCGCGCGGCGCGCGCACGTTCGAAGACGTGCAAAACCGCACCGGCTGCACCACCTGCTGTGGTTGCTGCGAAGGCGAGGCGCGTGAACTGGTCGAGACCACGCTGGAATCCGACCGCCCCGCTGCCGCCTTGCCTGTTGCCGCCTGAAGAACCGCGCGGCAGCGACAATCGATAATCACTCCGTCACGCTGCCGCACCGGGCGGTATAGTCGCGGTCATCGCACGCGTCTCGCGCTTCATCGCGCAAGGGAGTCATCATGAAAGGCGATACCAAGGTCATCGAGCACCTCAACAGGACGCTGGGCAACGAACTGATCGCGATCAACCAGTATTTCCTGCACTACCGGATGTACGCCAACTGGGGCTTCAAGGAACTGGCCGAACACGAGCGCGCCGAGTCGATCGACGAGATGAAGCACGCCGACCGCCTGATCGAACGCATCCTGTTCCTCGAAGGCCTGCCCAACCTGCAGAAACTCGGCAAGCTGCTGATCGGCCAGACACCGAAGGAATGCATCGAGTGCGACCTGAAACTGGAACGCGCCGCACTGCCCGACCTGCAAGCCGCGATTTCACATTGCGAGAAGATCAGCGACTACGTCAGCCGCAGCCTGTTCGCCGACATCATGCATTCCGAAGAAGAACACATCGACTGGCTCGAAACCCAGCTCGGCCTGATCGAACAAGTGGGGCTGGAACGCTACCTGCAGACGCATATTCGGAGTTAGGTTTTTTGTTGAAGTGCCGTGGCCACTGAAGATTTATTCCACGAGCTTACTTACTACACACTCACGCGGTCACGTGAAGAGTTCATGCACCAGTACGTCGTTGACGCGTATGGCGCACAGACCGCGAGCGCCTCCGACAAGCCGATCCGGTTGGTCTTTGCCTTGATCGGCCTGTATTTGCATGTCGAGCTTGGCTGCAGTGGCAAGCAGGTCCAACGCATCCATGCCAAGCTTGCGCAGCGCAAACCCCCGCTTCCGCAAATTAGTATTCCGGCGTCACGCGGCACGGTATCAATTGCAGACGTGCTCAAAGCTCAGCCCGGACCGGAGCGCGATCGCAAGATTGAAGATTGGTGCAAGTCGATCTGGGCTGCGTACGATCACAATCGCAACACCATAGTAGATCTATTGGGCAGTCTTGCGCCTCAAAAGACCAAGTAGTTCGCAGGGCGGGGTAGCGTCGCGACAAATTCGTCCGGAACGAATTTGGACCGCCGTAGGCGGACCCCGAGCGTAAGCGAAGGGTGAGCATCAAGGATGATGCGAACAATCCCGCCGAGTGATGCGCCGTGAAAGGCGGGTTGTCACCCGCCCTACCTAAGCAGGCCATGGATGGCTGGCAACGAAGCGGAGTTTTCCGCGTGCTGCGTATGCGGAATCGAGGCGAGGACAACATCCCCTCGCCGCCGGCTCGGCGATCCCTTCATGTATGAAGGGGATAAATCCAGCGCGTAGGGCGGGAGTAGCACAGCGCATCCCGCCTGTCGCTGCCTCAACGGCGGGTTGTCACCCGCCCTACCAAAGCCGGGAACGATCACGGCCGGTGGTAGCGCTGCCTCAGCGCGTAGGGCGGGAGTAGCGCAGCGCATCCCGCCGAGTGATGCGCCACGAAAGGCGGGTTGTCACCCGCCATACCAAAGCAGGCCATGAGGCCGGTAACGAAGTGAGAGACGCGTTCTTGCACGGCGCTGCGGCGCGCGGCCGAACGGCGGAGCAAGCGCCGCATGTCCGAGCACATGGATGTGCGAGTTCGGCGCGGCCGCCGTTCGGCGAGCACCAAGGGGAGTTTCGGCAACACGACGTTGCGAAACCGTCGTGCGGGCGCGGGGGCCTTGTCTACTTTCGCCGCAACGAAAGTAGCTCGCTCGCCGCCCAGGCGAGCGAACCCCTAGCGAAAGTATCTGGATCTTGTGGGAGATTCAGCGGGCTGCGGACGCGGAGTCGAGCCAGGGATGGCATCCCCTGGCCGCCGGCGCGGCGATCCCCTTCATGAATGAAGGGGATAAATCCAGCGCGTAGGGCGGGAGTAGCGCAGCGCATCCCGCCTGTCGCCGCCTCAACGGCGGGTTGTCACCCGCCCTACCAAAGCCGGGAACGATCATGGCCGGTTGTAGCGCTGCCTAAGCGCGGTAGCGGCGTTGGCATACAACTTCTCCAGCGCCGCGACGCTGTCCATCGGGTTCGCGAGTGTGCCGCTGCGCGCGGCTTCCTCGACCTGGCGCGCGCGCGTGGACAACGGCGCCGCACCGAGGTTGGCGCTGGATGATTTAAGCGAATGCGCGAGCCTGCCGACTTCGGCGCTATCGCCGCGCGCCGCCGCCTCGTGCAAATTGCGCATGCGGGTATCACCGTCACGCAGGTAAGCATCGACCAGCGTGACCAGCTCGTCGCCCATGATGTCTTCAAGATCCACCAGCGTCGCGGTGTCCAAGGTATCGGGTGGTGGCGGTGTGATCATGGCAGGTTGGATGGTCTGCGGAGGAGATGGGGGCGCGGATGCGCGGGCGGTGGCCATGACAGGCACCGCCGGCACGGCGGCCGCATGCGGAGATTGCTGCATCCAGCGTGCCAACGTCTGTTCCAGCAACTGGCGGTCCAGCGGCTTGGACAGATAATCGTCCATGCCCGCCTGCAGGCAGCGTTCGCGGTCGCCGGACATCGCGTGCGCGGTCATCGCGATCACCGGCATGCGCGGCTTGTTCTGCTCGTTTTCAATTTCACGCAGGCGGCGGGTGGCGCTGTAGCCATCGAGCACCGGCATCTGGCAATCCATCAACACCATCGCGTACATCTGCCCGCGCAATTTTTCGAGGGCGATCTCGCCGTTGTCGGCCACGTGGACGGTCAGCCCCAGGCGCTCCAGCAATTTTTGCGCGACCTTCTGGTTGACCGGATGGTCTTCGACCAGCAGCACCGTGCCGGTCAGCGGTTGCGGCGTGCCGCTGACAGCCACGGCAGGCAGCGCGGGCACGCTGAGCACGGGCTGCACGCGCGGTTGCGGTGTCATGCCGAAAACGCGGCGCACGCCCTGGCGCAAGGTGGCATCGTCCACCCGCGCGGCGGCGATTTGCACCCGCGGATCCGGCGCGGTGGGAAGTCCCAGCGCCAGAATACGCAACTTGTCGAGCTGGCGTTCGCGCAGGATGCTCTGCAGCAAATCGGATACGTCGCCGCCCACGCTGGTGACGTCCACCAGCAGCAGGTCGAAACTGAAGGAGTCGCCCAGCGGCGCGGCCTGGCGCAGGCGCGAGAGCGCCGAGGCGGTGTCGGCCACGGGCGTGGTGTCGAGTTCGAGCGTCGCCAGCACCGGGGTGATGGCCTGCGCGCGCTGCGGACTCGCCGCGAGCATCGCGCGCGATCCCGCGAGGCTCTTGTGCGTCCCGGCGATATCGCCGGGCGCCTTTTCGAAAGGCACGGTGAACCAGAATACCGAGCCGCGGCCGGGCTCCGAACGCACGCCGATGCGGCCGCCCATCAGGTCGACCAGCTTCTTGCAAATGGTGAGACCAAGTCCGGTGCCGCCATAACGCCGCGTCACCGAAGCGTCTGCCTGGGTGAAAGGCTGGAACAATCGCGCCGCGGCGTCGGCCGCCAAACCGATGCCGGTATCGCGTACCGCGAACAGCAGCTCGTGCTGGGTATCCGTATCGCTGCGCTTGCTCACCCGCACCGACACGCCGCCGCGCTGGGTGAACTTGATCGCATTGCTCATCAGGTTGGTGAGGATCTGGCGCACGCGCATTGGATCACCGCGCACGATCGGGCGCACGTCGGCATCGACCACCGCGCGCATCGCAAGACCCTTGGCTTCGGCGGGCTTGTCCAGCAAGCGTTTCACGCTGTCCACCAGCTCGCGGATGTTGATGCTGACCGATTCGAGATCCAGCTTGCCGGCCTCGGCCTTGGAGTAGTCGAGGATGTCGTCCACGATGCGCAGCAGTTCCTTGGCCGACGCGTTGGACGTCATGAGGTATTCGCGTTGCGCGGGCGTGAGGTCGGTGCCGAGCACGATGTCGAGCAACGGCAGGATGCCGTTCAACGGCGTGCGGATTTCGTGGCTCATGCTGGCCAGGAATTCGCTCTTGGCCAGCATCGCCGCTTCCGCGGCCTGCTTGGCGGCCAGCAGTTCGCGTTGCACGCCGCGCAGTGAAGACAACTCCGCCTGGGCGGAGGCAAGCCGCGTGCGCATCGCCACGTCCACCGGGTCGGGAACTTGCGGCGAATGTTGCGGCGCCTGGATGGATGGCTGCGCACGGACCAGCCACAGCAACAGCAGGGCGGCGAGCAGCAGCGCCCACACCGCGAATACCTGCGGCATCGCCACCCATCTCGCCGCCACGGCACCCGCCGCGATCAGCGCCAGGCTGGCTGCCCACCGCGGCCACGCGGCCGCGAAACCGGAATGCGCGCTGGCTGACATCAGGCCCCCACCTGTGGTGAAGCTTCGTCCAGATCGTCCGCGGGCGGCCGGAAATAGTTGCCTTGCAGCAGGTCGATGCCCGCGGTGCGCAGGCGTTCGACCTCTGCAACCGACTCCACGCACGGCGCCACCACCCGCAAGCCACGCTCGTGCGCCGTCTGCACGACCGCCTTCAACGACCGGTCATCCAGGGCAGGCGCAAGTTTCACGTAATCCAGCGGCAGATGCTCGATCCAGCCTGCCGCAACCGCGTCGGCATCGACCCCGGCAAGCGACAGGCACACCTCCATCTGCCCCAATTCCGGCGCCAGCGCGAGCAGCGTGCGCATGTTGTGGCGAACTTCCTCGGCGCGAAATTCCAGGATCAGCGAACCCGCTTGCACGCCCGTCGCCGCAAGCGCCGCGCTCAGGGCCGACGCGCGATCGCCGCCGCTCCAGCCCTGCAGCGATTGGCTTGCGAACAGGCGCACCGGATCGCCGTCGCGCAACCGTTCGGCGAGGATGGCGATGCAGCGCTGCACCACCCACGCATCGATCGCGGCGATCGAACCGGTGCGGACGGCGACCGGCACCAGTTCCGCGGCCACGTACTCGCGCCCGTCCGCGCGCAGGCGCAACAGCGCCTGGTACTGCGGCTCGGCCGCGCCGCGGATCGGCAGGATCGGCTGGAAGGCGAGCCCCAGCGAACCGGTGGCAAGCGCCACAGCAAGGCGCTCGGTAATCGAGTTGGGATCGGGGGCCAGTTTCGAGTAGATGGCGATCTCGCCCGGCTGTGCGCGCGCCGCCGAAAGGGTGCGCTCGATCGCCGCCAACGCCTGCGCCGGTTCGCTGGTAGAAGCATCAAAGGCGCACACCGCGCACGCCAACCCCACGGCCGAAGCCTGCGCGCCGAAGCGCGACTCATGCGCGGCCTCCACCAGTTCATTCGCCAGCGCGGCAAGGTCGTTTTCGCCGCGCGCCGGCGCGAAAATCAGGTAGCCGGCGTTGCCATGCCGCGCGGTCATGCAACCCGCTCGCGCATGCCCGACGACGAAGGCGCCGATCTGCGACAGCAACTGGTCGAACGACGCCAGGCCAAGATGGCTGCGCAATGCGGCTGCGGCTTCGATCTCGACGGCCAGCAATCCGCCCGGCGCCGCGCGCCCGCCGCTGGCGGCGAGATGTTCGGACAGCGCATCCAGCAGTTGCGAGCGGTCGTGCAATCCCGTCCCGGCGTCGCGGCGGCGCTTGCGCAGCGCGCGCGAGGCCGCCATGCGGGCGCGGCGCACCCGGTTGGTCACCGCCGCGACCAGATGCGTCGGGCGGATCGGCTTGACCAGGAAATCATCGCCGCCGGCGTCGAGTGCGGCGAATTGGCGCTCTTCGTCCTGATCGCCGGACAGAAACACGATCGGCGTGTTGACGTAACCGTCGCGCTCGCGGATCAGTGCGGTCAGTTCGAAGCCATCGCAATCGGGCATGTTGAGGTCGAGCAACAGCAGATCGGGCCGAAAGCGGTCCAGTTCGTCCAGCACCGCCAGCGACTCGCCAAGCACTTTGGTTTCCATGCCCGCACGGCGCAGGATGGCCTGAGCGAACAGCGCTTGCGGCGCATCGTCATCGACAATCAGGACGCGATACGCGCTTTCCTGATCGACACTGGCCAGTTCCACCGCGGCACCGACGATTTCCTCCGACGGCGAGGGCAATGCGACACAGCGATCGGCCCCACTGCGCAGCGCACGCAATTGCAACTCCACATCCGGCGTTCGCAGCAGCACCAGCAAACGCACGCGATGCGCGGGATCGCGGCGGGTCTGTTGCAGCGCGGTGGCGAGCGCATCAAATGTTGTCTGCGCATCCGCAACCAGGATGGCAAGATCGGGCGGCGCGCTGCGCAGCGAGTCGATCAGACCGTCGAGGCGATCCACCAGCGCCACATCGCAACCCTGCTGTTCCAGCCGCAACAGCAGTTCGTTCACCGCCGGATCGTCGTCGTTGACGATCCGTACGCGCGGGCCGTGCGGGAGATCCCCCAAGGCCGGCGGTTCGGTTTGTGGGGCCGGAAGGTCGTTCGCCACGACCGCGCCCGTGACACCCTGCACATCGGCGATGCCGAGCTGCAACCAATATTTGTCCGGCGGAACTTCGCAGCGTGGAAACGGGTCGCGCGCGGCCAGCGGCGTTGCAGCCGGCATCCAGTCGGGCCGGTTCGGACCGTGCGACGGCGGCTGCAGGTGCGGGCGCAAGCTGTCGAGCAAGGCGTCGATCTCGGCGGTGGCCGCCTCGTCGGGAACGCCTTGCGCGGCAGCGGGCCCCGCCAACGCGGATTCCAGCGCCAGAAGCCGCTCACCAGTTTCCAGCATGCCGTAGCGGCCACAGGCACCGGCAAGCACCGCGATCTCGTCATGGAGGGCACGCAGCACATTGCAATCCCAGCCGCTGCGGCACTGCGCGCGCGCGCGCCGCAGCAAGGTGCGCAGCCGCTGCGGCAGGTGCCGGCGGAAGACCGCCTGCAGTTCCGGACCCGGATCCTGCTGGGACAAATGCGATGCCATCAGGGTGACTCCCCCACGTCGGCGCACTATATCAAGCCGGCACCATGGAAGTACCCGCCCAGTGTCACTTTTTGGCCGCTAAAAGGGCTTGACCACAGCGAGGATCACGATAGCCAGCAACAGCACGCCGGGTGCTTCGTTGAACCAGCGCAAGCCGCGCGATGACCAGGCGCAGCGGCCCGCCGCAAAGTCGCGGGTGAGCTTCACCAGCATTACGTGGTAAATCACCAGCAGCAGCACCAGCGCGAGCTTCAGGTGCAACCAGCCGGCATGCAGATAAAAGGATTCCGTCGCCAGCGTCGCGATGCCGAACACGATCGCCAATGCGCCGCCGATGTGGGTCATCACCAGCAACCGGCGCTCCATCACTTGCAGCCGATCGCGAATCGCTCGCTCGGCCGCTTCCGCGTGGTACACGAACAGGCGCGGCAGGTAGAACAGACCCGCGAACCAGGTCACCACGCCGATGATGTGGAAGGCTTTCAGCCACAGAGTCAACATCGAAAACTCCATGCAGTACAAAGGCCGTGCGTCAGGGAGAAAAGATCAGCACGACATACGCCAGAAACAACAGAAGATGCACCAGTCCCTGCATCGCGTTGGTGCGACCGCTGCCGAGCGTCAGGATCGACACGAAGAAGGTCAGCACCAGCATCATCATGTTGGCGGGGGACAGGCCCAGCACCGCAGTGCGGCCGAGGAACAGGTCGATCAGCAGGATCGCCGGCACGGTCAGCGCGATGGTGGAAAGCGCGGTGCCGAGTCCGATGTTCATCGCGCGCTGCATCTGGTTCTGTCGTGCGGCGCGGATCGCCGCGATGCCCTCCGGCGCCAACACCAGCACCGCGACCGCGAACCCCGCCAGCATGGCGGGCATCCCGAGTCGCGCGACACCGGTTTCCAGCGGCAACGCGAACAGCTTGGCCAGCAGCACCACCAGCACCAGGTACACGACCAGCAGGACCGCATGGAACGTCCACCCGCGCGACGGTTCCGGGTGCGCGGGCGCCTGTTCGATCGCCTCGCCTTCGGCGACGAAGAAGCTGGTGTGGGTGCGCGTCTGGATCACCATGAAGGCCGCATACAACAGCAGCGACATCACCAGCAGGAACAGTTTTTGCACCAGCGACAAGGTGCCGACGCCGGAGGTGACGGTGAAGTCGGGCCAGATCAATGCCAGGGTCGCCAGCGGAATCAGCAAGCTCAGGTACGCCTTGGCGCCGCGCAGGTTGTAGGTTTGCTCGTGATGACGCAGGCCGCCGACCAGCAAGGCGATGCCGATGATGCCATTGAGGACGATCATCACCACCGAAAACATGGTGTCGCGCCCGAACGCCGGATTGTCGGCGTTGTGCAGCATCACCGTGACCACCGTGGCGATCTCCAGCGAGATCGCCGACAGCGTGAGCATCAGCGTGCCGTATGGCTCGCCGAAACGTTCTGCGAGATGCTCGGCGTGGCGCGTGGCGAGGATCGCGGCGAGCAGCGCACCGATGAAGAATGCGGTGAACGCGACGCCGACCGCGAAGTTGGCCGAGCCGCTGGCTGCAAAGACCGGCTTCAGCCACCAGCCCACGACGAGGATGGCCAGCGCGACCGGCAACGGCCATTCTTCGCGCCACGCATTCTTGCCCGCCGCTGCCGCCTGCATGTCGTGTCCGCCGTGCATGGGCGGCTAGTATGCACGTCTTTGTGGATGCAACGACAAGACGATGGAAACCATAAGCTGGGATGATTTTTCCAAGGTCGAACTGCGCGTGGGCCGCGTCATCGACGCACGCGTGTTCGCCGAAGCGCGCAAGCCCGCTTACGTGTTGCAGATCGATTTCGGCCCCGAGATCGGCACCCGGAAATCCAGCGCGCAAATCACGAAGTTGTATGCGCCGGAAGAACTGGTCGGAAAGCTGGTGGTGGGCGTCGTGAATTTCCCGAAGAAGCAGATCGGGCCACTGATGTCCGAATGCCTCGTCACCGGCTTTTATGACGCGAATGGCGACGTCGTGCTGTGCGTACCCGACAAGCCGGTGCCGTTGGGCGCGAAGCTGGGGTGACCATCATTGCTTCGCTGCGGTGCAATTGTTGAACCGATATGGTGCAGTCGTTTTGATCGGTGTCGCCAAATCATTGAATCGGAACGCTACAATGGCTGGCACGCCGCTTGCACTTTCCAGCCATCCGCCCCCACTCCCCGAGCCCGCCATGACCGCCGACAAAGTCCTCGAAACCATCAAATCCGAAAACGTCGAATTCGTCGACCTGCGATTCGCCGACATGCGCGGCGTGGAGCATCACGTGAGCTTCCCCGCGCACGCAATCGACGCCGACACCTTCGAGGACGGCAAGATGTTCGACGGCTCCTCGATCTCCGGCTGGAAAGGCATCAACGAATCCGACATGGTGCTGATGCCCGATCCCGCAACGGCGTTCATCGATCCGTTTGCGGCCAACAAGCAATTGAACATCGTGTGCGATGTGCTGGAACCGTCCACGATGCAGGCCTACGGGCGCGACCCGCGTTCGATCGCGCGGCGTGCCGAGGCGTACCTCAAGTCGACCGGCGTCGCCGACACCGCGTTCTTCGGACCGGAGCCGGAGTTCTTCATCTTCGATTCGGTGCGCTGGCAGAACGACATGGGCCGCGTGTTCTACGAAATCGGTTCGGAAGAAGCCGCGTGGGCGTCGCGCTACAAGTACGAGGAAGGCAACCATGGCCATCGCCCCGGCGTGAAGGGCGGATATTTTCCGGTGCCGCCGGTCGATTCATTGCACGACTTGCGCGCGGACATGTGCAAGGTGCTGGAATCGTTGGGCCAGACGGTCGAAGTGCACCATCACGAAGTCGCCAATGCCGGCCAGTGCGAGATCGGCGTGAAGTTCAACACGCTGCTGCACAAGGCCGACGACCTGCAGACCATGAAGTACGTGATCCGCAACGTCGCGCACGCAGCGGCCAAGACGGTCACGTTCATGGCAAAGCCGGTGGTGGGCGACAACGGCTCGGGCATGCACGTCCACCAGTCGCTGTCGAAGGATGGCAAGAACCTGTTCGCGGGTGAGCTCTATGGTGGACTGTCGCAGCTCGCGCTGTGGTACATCGGCGGCATCTTCAAGCACGCGCGCGCGATCAACGCCTTCGCCAACTCGACGACGAATTCGTACAAGCGGCTGGTACCGGGCTTCGAGGCGCCGGTGATGCTGGCGTATTCCGCGCGCAATCGCTCGGCATCGTGCCGGATTCCGTACGTGTCGAACCCGAAGGGTCGCCGCATCGAAGTGCGCTTCCCCGACCCGATGAACTCGGGCTACCTCACTTTCACCGCGCTGATGATGGCCGGCCTCGACGGCATCTTGAACAAAACCGATCCCGGCGCGCCGATGGACAAGGACCTCTACGACCTGCCGCCCGAGGAAGAACGCAACATCCCGCAGGTGTGTTCCTCGCTGGACCTTGCGCTGGAAGCGCTGGACCGCGACCGCGACTTCCTGAAGGCCGGCGGCGTGATGAGCGACGACTTCATCGACGCCTACATCGCGCTGAAGATGAAGGAGGTCACCGCGTATCGCGCGTCCACGCACCCGCTCGAGTACCAGATGTACTACTCGATCTGACGGACGAGGCGCGCCAGCGATGGATCATCCGTTCACCGATGCCTTCCGCTACAAGGTCTGGGCGGACCAGGACCTGCTGGATCACGGCGAGCGCCAATGGCCGTCGCTGCCGGCAGAGGATGCGCGTTTCTTCGTGCGCATCCTCAATCACACGCACGTGGTGGATCGCATCTTCATCGGCCACATCACCGGCAAGCCGCACGGATTCGATGCGGACAACACGGCGGAAACGCCCACCCTCGCCACCTTGCGGGCGGCGATGGCGGAGACGGATGGATGGCTCGTCGAGTACGCCACTCGCGCGGACGAAGTGGAACTCGCGCGCGAGATCCCGTTCGTTTTCACCGACGGCGACCATGGACGCATGCGTGTGGATGAAATGCTGCTGCACCTGCTCACCCACGGCAGCAATCATCGCGGCATGGCCGCGCGGGTATTGGCCACGCACGGGCTGGAGCGGCCCCGGGACACCTTCACGCGTTTCCTGCACTTGAGCGATCCGTCGCGTCGTGGCGGCACGATGGAGCCAAGGACGGCGTGATCCGAATGGCGACCGGCGCGGACGTTGAACCCGTTTGCGCGATCTACAACCACTACGTCACCAGCACGATCGTGACCTTCGAGGAACAACCGGTCACGACAGCCGAAATGCAGTCGCGCATGACCGCAGTACTCGAAAGGTTGCCGTGGCTGGTGCTTGAACGCGATGGCGACATTGCCGGCTACGCGTATGCCTCGCCGTGGAAATCGCGCATCGGCTACCGGTTCGCCGTGGAAAGCTCGATCTACCTGGCACCCACACACGTCGGACGTGGATTCGGTTCGGCGTTGTACGCAACCCTGCTCGACGACCTGCGCGCGCGGAACATCCACTGCGTGATCGGTGGCGCCGCACTGCCGAATGCCGCCAGCGTCGCGCTGCACGAAAAACTCGGCTTCACGCAGGTCGCGCATTTTCGCGAGAACGGGTTCAAGTTCGGCCGCTGGATCGATGTGGGTTATTGGCAAATATTGTTCTAAGTAGCCAACCCGGTCAGCCGGGGTAGGCCGAGTCGATGGAACGGATCACCCTGTCAACTTCCGTCTTGAACGCGGGCGTAACGTCGGCGTGGTCCGGCATCGTTTGCTGATGATGCAACGCCTGTTTCTGAATCAAGGCGCCTGTCGCGGTCGAAAAAACCTGGATCCAGGCACGATAACCAACCGAGCCGAGGTGCCCGCCGCCGGCCATGGGAACCCCATTCCCAGCTTCCCGGAAGCTCGGTTCGACCTGTGGCTCGATGCGAATCGTAACCAGGTAGGGCACCGTTGACGGAATCGATTGCAGTCGCGCCTTGATTGCTCCCGGCTGAAACGCCGGATCGTCCTGGTTGACCATGCGAAGCTTGATGTGGCGGCCAATACTCCATGTGGAAAATGCGTTGCTCACGGTCAAGCATTGCACATCACTGGTGGATTCCAGGCCCGCGCACGCCAAATCGATGGTAAAACGAGGCTGGCCGTCGGACCCGAACAAGCGCAGGGAAGACAATGCCGAATCCGCCTTCGCCGGCGACCCGCTGCACCCTTGCAGCATCGATGCAGCGAGGATTAACGCCATAGGCACAGCTCTGCGCATGATTATCCCTCGATGATTCGGAGTGAACACGAATATTCCCCCGTTGTGATACATGCCAGTCCGGGTCGCATGTCGTTGAACATGGCCCGGCCCGGGGCGCCCTGGAATAAAATTCATGCTGGTCGACGAAGTGCTGCCGTTTCGCGGGAAGCGACTATTCGAACGCCAATCACTGCACGCAGTCCCCAATCGCTCATGCATGCTAGCACTTTGCCAATCTTCGATCAGCCACCGTTTGCTGACAGGTGCGAGGAACTCGCGCCCGGTGCGTGGGTGCTGCGCGGGTTTGCGTTCGACCAAGGCGAAGCCTTGTTGCGCGAAACGGAACGCATCGCGGCTCACGCCCCGTTTCGTCATCTCGTCACGCCCGGCGGCAAGACCATGTCCGTCGCGATGACCAATTGCGGCAAGCTCGGCTGGTTCAGCGACCGGCGCGGTTACCGCTACACGGCAATCGATCCGGAAACCGGCGCAGCGTGGCCTGCGATGCCGGCGCTGTTCGCCAGGCTCGCTCGCGCGGCCGCGCACGAAGCCGGATTCGATGATTACGCGCCGGACGTGTGCCTGATCAATCGCTACGATGTCGGCACGCGGCTGACGCTGCACCAGGACCAGGACGAACGCGACCACCACTCGCCCATCGTGTCGGTGTCGCTCGGCTTGCCGGCGACCTTCCTGTTCGGAGGCCTTGCGCGCAAGGATCCGCAACAACGCGTGCCGGTCGTGCACGGCGATGTCGTGGTGTGGGGCGGACCCTCGCGGATGCGCTACCACGGCGTGCTGCCGATCAAGGACGGCGAGCATCCGCTGACCGGCCCGCGGCGCTACAACCTGACCTTTCGCGTGGCGCGTTGATCTTGCCCCGGCAAATCTCACGCACTAGATTGGTGCAATGACGCGCACCAAACTGGAAACAGGCTCGCTCGATCAACTAACCACCGGCGTGGCGCGGGTGGATGCGGAGGGTCGCGTGGCTTATGCCAATGCGGCTTTCGCCGAGCAGACCGGTTATGGGTCTTCGCGCCTTCTCGGGCAGAGGCTCGAGGTGCTGAAACCGGACGGCGAACGCCTGGATGCTTTTGCGCTACGGTCACGAACGGAACGCGGCACGCTCGACCTTCCAGGCGTCATGGTTTGTGCAGCGCCCGGAAGCGAGGTGCGACTCGACTTCAGCTTCACGCCATCCGGCGACGGCGTGTGGATCGAAACCCATCCCGCCCGAACGACGCATGACGCCACGCGCGTGTCCGAATCCCTGCGCGGTTTCGCGCACGAAATCCGCAATCCACTCGCTGCGATTTCCGGCGCGGCGCAATTGCTGGAGCAGCACGCGGGCGACGCGCGGCAGCGCGAGTTCGCGCAACTGATCCGCGACGAATCCGCGCGCCTGGCAATGCTGACCGAACGCCTGCTGGGTACGCGCCACGTCATGGCGACACGCGCCGTCAACGTGCACGCGATGCTGGAGCGCGCCGCGGATTTGCTGGAGGCCGAACGCGGCGATGTCGCCATCGTGCGCGACTACGATCCCAGCCTGCCTGCCTGGCAAGGCGATCCCGACCGCCTGCTGCAGGCGGTCCTGAATCTGGTGCGCAACGCAGTGCAAGCCGACGCGAAGCGAATCGTCCTGCGCAGCCGCGCCGAAGCCGGCTGGCGCGACGCGCACGGACAGCGCGTGCCGGCATTGCGCATCGAAGTCGAAGATGACGGCGCCGGCGTGCCCGACACGATCGCAACAACGTTGTTCGAACCGATGGTCTCGGGTCGCGCGGATGGAACCGGGCTGGGGCTTGCGCTCGCGCGCGAAATCGCACGCGAACACGGCGGCGAGTTGACCTTGCAGCGGCGGCAAGCGGGATCATGCTTCGTGCTGCTGCTGCCACGCCATCCGCGCCCGGGAGAACACGCATGAGCAACATCCATATCGTCGATGACGACCGCGCGGTGCGCTTCGTGCTGGCGACGGCACTGCGCGATGCAGGTCATGCGATCACCGAGTTCGCCGATGCCGAAGCCGCGCGACGCGCATTGCAACACGCAATCCCGGACCTTTTGATCAGCGACGTGCGCTTGCCCGGCGACGACGGCCTTGCCCTGTTGCGCGAAACGAAGTCGGCACATCCGAACCTGCCGGTGATCGTGATGAGCGCCTTCACCGATGTCGCGACCACCGCGGCCGCCTATCGTGAAGGCGCATCCGACTACTTGGCGAAGCCGTTCGATCTCGCGCAAGCCGTGTCCGCGGTTCAACGAGCGGTGAGCGAATCGGTGCAGGCCGGACATCCGCTGCGCAAAGCGCTACCGAAGCACGCATTGCTCGGCGAAAGTCCGCCGATGCGCGAAGTGTTCCGCCTGATCGGCCGCGTCGCGGCCAGCGACCTGAACGTACTGATCACGGGCGAAACCGGCACCGGCAAGGAATTGGTCGCGCGCGCGCTGCACGAGGAAAGTGCGCGGCGCGCGCGACCGTTCGTCGCACTCAACACCGCGGCGATTCCCGCCGAGCTGCTGGAATCGGAGTTGTTCGGCCACGAAGCCGGTGCCTTCACCGGTGCGCAGCGACGCAGCGCGGGCCGCTTCGAACAGGCCGAGGGCGGCACGCTGTTCCTCGACGAAATCGGAGACATGCCACTCGCTTTGCAGACGCGATTGTTGCGCGTGCTGGCGGGCGGCGAGTTTTACCGCGTGGGCGGGCGCGAACTGATTCGCAGCGACGTACGCGTGCTCGCGGCAACGCACCAGGATCTCGACGCGAAGGTCGCACGCCGCGAATTCCGTGCCGACCTGATGCACCGGCTCGACGTGTTGCGCATCCACTTGCCGGCCTTGCGCGAACGGCGCGCGGACATCGCGTTGCTGGCGAAGCAATTTCTTTCCGATGCCGTGAACGAACTGGGTGTGCCGGGGAAACGTTTCACCCAACCCGCGTTGCAGGCGCTGGCGCAGCGTGACTTCCCGGGCAATGTGCGACAACTGGAGAACCTGTGCCGGCGGCTGGCCGTGATCGCGCCGGGGACCACGATCCGTCGCGAGGATATGGACGATGCCAATACAGCGCGTGCGCTGGCCGTTCATGGAGTGTCGCCGTGGGAAGCGGCTTTGCGTGCATGGGCGGACACGCAGCTTGCGGGCGACGCGAAGAACCTGCACGCGCGGGCGCGCGAGCGTTTCGATCGCGTGTTGCTGGACGCTGCCCTCGCCGTGCACGACGGGCACCGCCAGAACGCAGCCAGGGCGCTGGGCCTCGGCCGCAATACCCTGACACGCAAACTGGGCAGTTCGCGCCAACGGCGCGGGCAGCCAAAAGGCGAGGAGTGACACGCATGCCGATCGTGATCCGGGCCGCGGAAGTTGCCGACATTCCCTTCCTGGTGGAATGCAACGCCGCGATGGCATTGGAAACCGAGCACAAGACGCTCGATCACGACGTCCTGATGCGCGGAACGCAGGCGGTGTTCGATGATTCGCGCCGCGGGTTCTACCTGGTGGCCGAATACGACGGACAACCCGCGGGTTGCCTGCTCGTCACCTACGAATGGAGCGACTGGCGCAACGGCGACTGGTGGTGGTTCCAGAGCGTGTACGTGACGAATGCTGCGCGCCGCGCCGGGGTATTCCGCGCGCTGTATGCGGAGGTCGAGCGCCGCGCGCGTGCGGCGGGCGCCGTCGGGTTGCGGCTTTACGTCGAGCGCGACAACGAACGCGCGCAGCGAACCTACGCATCGCTCGGGATGGAAGAAGAGGCGTACAAGATGCTGCGGCGCGGGTTCATCGAATTTGTGTAAGCACGCCCCGGCGCGAATCCATCCCCCTTCGGAACGAAGGGGGTCGATGCCACTTGCCGCAGGCAACTGGCGTCAGGGGGATGCGGCCGATCGATGAAGAGCCATCCCTCGTCGCGCCTTGTGCGTGTTCGCTTCGCTCCGCCCTTCGCAAGCGAAGGAGGAAGGCGGTGACATGCACGTCCGCTCTTACAATGAAGGAAATCGCACGGGAGCCGGAACCATGATCCCCCAAACCCGTCGCGTCGCCGTGCTGGGCGGCGCACGCATTCCGTTCTGCAAGCGCGACACGGCCTACGCCGACCTCGGCAATTTCGGGATGTCGGTGGAGGTGCTGGGCGCGCTGGTCGAAAAGTTCGGCCTGCACGGCATGGAACTGGGCGAGGTCGCGTTCGGTGCGGTGATGAAACATCCCGCCGACTGGAACCTCGCGCGCGAAGCGTTGCAATCCTCGGGGCTCGCGATGACCACGCCGGGCATCACGACTGCACGCGCCTGCGGCACCTCGCTCGACAACGCGATCCTGATCGCGCAAAAGATCGCGACCGGGCAGATCGAGGCCGGGATCGGCGGCGGTTCGGATACCACCAGCCAGGTCCCACTGACGTATTCCAATCGCCTGCAGCAGCGCCTGCTGGATTTGAATCGCGCCAAGACATTCGGGCAAAAGCTGCACGCCGCCACGCACGGCTTCCGCCTGCGCGAACTGAAACCACAGGTGCCGGGCGTGGTCGAACCGCGCACCGGCCTGTCGATGGGCCAGCACTGCGAGAAGATGGCGCGCGAATGGAAGATCGGCCGCGCCGAGCAGGACCAGTGGTCGTTGGAAAGCCACCGCAAGCTCGCGGCCGCGTATGACAGCGGCTTCTTCGATGACCTCGTGATTCCGTTTCGCGGCGTCGCGCGCGACAACCTGCTGCGCGCCGACACCACGCTGGAAAAACTCGCCGCCCTGAAGCCCGCGTTCGATCGCACATCGGGCAAGGGCACGCTCACCGCCGGCAATTCATCGGCGTTGTCCGATGGCGCGGCGGCGGTGCTGCTGGCCAGCGAGGACTGGGCCGCGGCACACAAGCTGCCGGTGCTGGCGTACCTCACGTTCGCGGAAGTCGCCGGCGTCGATTACGTGCACGGCGAAGGGTTGCTGATGGCGCCAACCATCGCGGTGCCGCGCATGCTGGCGCGTGCGGGCCTGACGCTGCAGGGTTTCGACTTCTACGAAATCCACGAGGCCTTCGCCGCGCAGGTGCTGTGCCAATTACGCGCGTGGGAATCGCCGGACTATTGCCGCAATCGGCTGGGCCTGGATGCGCCGTTGGGTACGATCGATCCGGCGAAGATCAATGTCAACGGATCGAGCCTTGCGACCGGGCACCCGTTCGCCGCCACCGGCGCTCGCATCGTGGCGACACTGGCCAAGCTGCTTGCGCAGAAGGGTTCCGGCCGCGGGTTGATCTCGATCTGCACCGCGGGTGGAATGGGTGTCGTGGCGATTCTGGAGCGGTGATGTTGCCCTTCTCCCCTCGGGAGAGGCGGCCGTAGGCCGAGCGCGCGCGCTGGGGTGAGGATCCGCTCACGAGGCTTGTGCAATTCGCAAGACCCGAACCCTCATCCGACGCTGCGCGCCACCACGGAGCTCTCGGCCATGGATGGCGGCTCTCCCGAAGGGAGAAGGGAAACCCTAACTAACCTTGAACAGCGTCGGCTTCCACGCGCCGCTGGCGTAGGAGGCGCGGCGGCGGCGGTGCATCAGCGCGATCGCCTCGGCGGCTTGCGCGTCCGCCCAGTCGGAGCGCTGCACCATCAGCTTTCCCGGGTCAAGCCCACGTGCGCGGGCTTCTTCCACGCGCCATGCGATGAAATCGTCGTAGGCCTCGATTTCGAAACGCAGGTCGCGGCGGCACAGCTCGATCATGATGGCGTCGTCGAGGAAGCCCAGCACCGGCACGTTGTCGGGAATCGCGTCGTTGGGGTCCGCCAGGTACGCCAGCGCGGCAAGTACCCGCTTGCGATCCTCCTCGGGCAGGTTGAAACCCACGTCGCGTGACATGGCGATCAGCGACTCCACGCTGCCGATGCGCTCGGCGATGAACGGCGGCGCGTAGGCGGCCCGGGTTTCATCGAGCAGTTTTTGCGCGGCCGCGATGATCGTTTCGGCGCTTTCGTCCTTGACGCTGGCTTGCACGTCATGCATGCCTTTGACGAAGAACTGCAGGTCGTCGTCACTCAACTGGATGTTGATGTCCATCGGCATGGCTGAATCCTCGAACGGGCGGCTGAATGCGGCAGCCTACCGAGCGGCTGTGACCGCGTCAATCACACCTGCAGGCGGCGGCCGAAGACTCGCGCTTCAAGTGAAGCCAGGCCCCGAATGGCCGTTCTGAAGTCCGGGCAACCATACGGCAATTCGAATACACGGCCATGTGGCGAAGCGTTCATCGACGAAAGCAAATCTAGAGAATTCCCTGCATGCCGGCACCGAACGCGGTAATGAAGCGCGTGATGATCGCGGTGAGCGACAGGTTGACCTCGGGGAAGTCGCCCACCGGCTTCCAGCATTTCAGGAAATCCGGGTCGGTCGCAGGGACCGGTTGGCAGCCGGGCTTCAACTGGTAATCGGTGGCGTAGGCCCACGGCCAGATGTCGAAGATCGGTAGCGCGCGTGACACGTCGCCGATGGCCTGGCTGACGTCGCCGATGATCGGAATGGGATGCCGCGGCGCCACCAGCCAGGCATTCTGCGGCGAGGCGTCGCGCAGGATCGCCGCGCGCAGTTGCTGCGCGAACGCCGGATCGTCGACGATCACGCCGCCCTCGGTGTTGTAGTGCGCCGAGCGCGGATCGAAATTGTGCGAGCCGACCATGGCGACGCGGCCATCCACCACCAGCGATTTCGCGTGCAGGCTGATGCGCGGGCCGGGGCTGCCGGATTCGATCGGCGCGCGGCCGCCGCGATGTGGCGATGAACTTTCCGACCCGAAGCCGGACAAGCGGTTGTAGTCACCGAGCATCTCGTCGGCATCGGCCGGATGCGGCATCAATTCATGGATCTGGAACCCATAGTCCACCAGATATTTCTTATGATGCTTGTACGACAACGCGTACACCCCCAGTGCGTCGGTCGACGCCAGCGAATTGGTGGACACGATCACTTGCACCGGCGGCTGTTTCTTCTGCAGCGTCTTGAATAGCGTGCCCGCGCGCTTCGTTAGCACGAGGTACGGCGTCTGCAACACGATCTGGCCTTGCGCGCCCGAAATCATCTTCATCAGGTCGCGCGTCAGCTCGCGCGAGTCCGGCCCGTGCACCGCTTCGGCCTTGGAAGGCAGGTCGTAGAAATAATCCACCAGGCCGACGTTCAAGCTGTGGTCGAGCAGGTTCTCCGCGAGCCACTCGGGATTTTCCGCCTCGGTGCGCGTGGCGGCCACGCGCTGCGGATCGGCGAAGCGCGGCTCTGTCCAGGGCTCCGAATCGAATGGATGCGCCAGGATGTCGGTGTTGACGTCCTTCAGGTGCGTCAGCGGCACCGCGCGGCTGTTGTGCCAGAAGATGCCGAAGCTCTTTTCCATCTGCTGCCCCGCGATGCCCGCCACCAGCACGTCGCGATCCAGGAAATCCATCTGCGGGTCCCAGTCGTAGTACTCGTTGGCGTAGTTGCGTCCGCCGACGACGCCGACCTTGTCGTCCACCAGGAACAGCTTGTTGTGCATGCGTTGGTTGAATTTGCGGAAGCAGCACAACACGCTGGCGGCGTATTCGACGTAATTGCTGTGGGCGCTGTCGAAGGTCGGGTTGTACAGCTTGATGTGCAGGTTGTCGCTGGCGCGCGCCAGCCGCGACAGCAGTTGCGGATCGTTCAACGAGCCCAGCTGGTCGGCGAGGATGCGCACCTTCACGCCGCGCCGCGCGGCCTTGACCAGTTCGTCCAGCACCAGCATGCCGGCGTCGTCCTTGGCCCAGATGTAGGTCTGGATGTCGATGGACTTCTGCGCCGCGCGGATCAGGTTGATGCGGGCCGCCAACGCGTTCTGGCCGATGTTCAGCAGGGTCACGGTGTTGCGCGGCGCGCCCGGCTTCGAGGCCGCGATCGCATTGTCGGCTTGCGCAAGGAATGGTGAGGGTTCCGCGCAATGGTCGGGTTTGTCGCAATCGCTGCGACTGTCGGCGGTCATTGCGACGATATTGTTCGCGCGCTGGATGCGCTTCGTCGAAAGCGGCGCGCATCCCGCCAGCACCAATGCAAAGGCGCAAACGCACAAACCCAGTTTCGCGCGAGCTCGCTTTCGCATCACCCGCGCATCATACGGGGGTGTTGTGTGTCTGAAAGAGCCATACGGAGCGGGCTGTTGTGAGAAGTCAGGCCATGCATGGCCGTGGTAATGCTCAGGGCGCGGGATCCTCGACGTGTGATCCCAAGTCAGGCGAAGCAGCGTTCATGGGCGAACGCACAACAATCCTGAGGTCCAGTTGCACCTTGTCCGACAGCACCCCGCGCCAGCCGTGCATGCCGAAGGTGGAACGGGAAATCGTGCCGTGCACGCGGATCACGCATTGCAGGGGCTGGCGCGGACAATCCGACCGCTGCAGCTCCAGCGTCACCGGATGGCGTTCGCCATGCAGGTTCAGTATCCCGCGCAATGCGCCCCCGGCCACCAGTTCGCTCATGGGAAACGGGTCGGAATCGAAGTGGATGGCCGGGAATTGCGCCGCGTCGAAAAAACCTGTGCCGAGCGCGCGTTCACGATCGTCGGCATTGTCCATCTGCAGGCCCGCGACCGCGAGGTCGGCATCGACGCGACCGAGATCGGCGCCGATGTGCGTATCGATGCGGTGCAGCGTGCCGGACAGTGCCGGGAACGTGCCGCGCACGTGGGCGAACCAGAATTTGCGCACCACGAACCGGACCTGCGATTGCGCGGGGTCGATGGTCCAGGCTTGCGCGGTTCCGGACGCGTGCGCGATGCCGAACGCGGACAGCAGCAACAAAGCCAATGCCAGTGGCGCCTTCAAGGCGACCACAGCGCGCGCAAACGTCCGTGTCCGGGTTCCAGCACATCGTCGGCCAGTTCGATCCACGCCAGTGCGGCCGGCGACATGCCGCGCGCGCCAGCCGAACGGCCTTCGGTCAGCAGGGCGAGCAGTTGTTCCATGCCCGGATTGTGTCCGACCAGCAGCACCTGACGCGCATCCGGCGCGTGCGTTTCCACCAGCGACAGCAATTCGCCCGGCGTGGCGCGGTAAATCGCGGGCAGGAAGCGCGGCGTGCGCGTGCGCAGCGCCACGCACACGGCATCCGCGGTCATCTGCGCGCGGCGCGCCGCCGAACACAACACTGCGTCCGGTTCGGCACCTTGTTCGGCCAGCCACATACCGATGGCGCGCGCCTGGACGCCGCCATGCACGCTGAGCGGGCGTTCCATGTCACGCCCGTCGGGGCCCGCGTTCATGGCCTCGGCGTGCCGCAACAACAGCAGTTCGCGCATGTCGAATTCCGCTCACTGCCCGCTGGAACCGGCCGACGCGGGCGCCGCATCGGCGGGTGCATCGGTCGGAACGTTGTTGGCCCGCAGCGTCGCCAGCACCAGGCTCAGCTCCGTGCCGCCGTTGCTGGCCGCCGCGAGCCATTGGGTGGCGAGCGACTGATCGGTGAGCGCACGCTGCAGCAGACCGGAATACTGGTGCACCTGCCAGGCGACGTTGCGGGTGGCTTGATCGTTCTGCGCCTTCTTCGCGGGATCCAGGTCAGCCTGGATGTGCAGGCCCACCGCACGCGCGATCGGACTTGATCCCCACGTCAGCGTATGCGCGAGTTTCAGGCATGCCTGTCGCGTGTCGTGGTGCTTGGCCACCGCATCCTTGTCGCATGCGTCCACGACCGGCTTGAGATTCGGGCGCAGATGGTTCTGGGTGGCACTGGCCGCGACCAGCACGCGAACGCCGTCGCCGTTGTCCGGCTGGCCGCCGTGCGCGCCTTGCGTGGTGTCGGCCAGCGGCGGCAGGACTTCGGTCGCCTTGGCGACGCCGGCCAACGCCTTGCCGTAGTAGTCATCGTAGGTCTGCGCCGCCGCAGCCTTTTCCAGCGCGGCATGTTCGGCCTTGGCATCCTTCTTCTCGGCGGCAATGTCCATCGCCACGATCCACACCGCCGCGTTGTCGGCGGCGTTCTTTTTGAGGAATTCAAAGGCTTTCGCGTTGGGGCAATCGTCCTTGCTCTTGCACAGATCCAGGCGCACCCACTCGGCAACCGACCCGGCGTCCGGTGCGGTCGCCGCGCGTTGGCTCAGGGAATCGAAATCCAGCCCCTGTGTCTGGCTCTTGAACGGCCGCGCGAGGATCGCAGCGCCCAGCAGATAGTCCGGATCGGCGCGCAATGCCACCACGCTGACCAAGTCGTGCTGGTACTGCTGGATCGCTTCGACGCGCTTCTGGTCGGCGGCCGAGAGCTCGGGAGCCGGCCCCGCCGTGCTGGCGATGGCCGGACTGCTTGCCGCGGAAGCAGGCGCGGCGAGTTGCGCGATGGCCGGAGTGCTGCCGGCGGCAAGCAACGCGACGAGGATGGCGGGGATCACGACAGGGCGCATGGATGAGTACCGGGAGAGGTTTGGTGAAACTAAACACGGATGGATGAATGCTTACTGGCCGGCTGCGACGCGGGCTCAGGCGTCCAACGCGCCGCGCATGAACTCCGGTTGTGCCAGCGCGGCGCAGTGCACGTCCGCGTTGTAATAGCGCGTGGCAAACGGCTTCGCGGCGGCATCGTGCTCGCGGAACGCATCGAGCCCGCCGTCCTTGCGCGCCAACGTGCAACTCCACCAGCCGGTCGGGTAGCAGGGTTGCGGAAAAGGCAGCGTGCGGGTGGTCGAGAATCCCACTTCGTGCATTGCCTTGTGCATCGACTGGATGAGGTCCAGCAGCACCAGCGGTGATTCCGATTGCTGCACCAGGATGCCGCCTTCGCGCAACGCGCGAAAACAGCTTGCGTAAAACTTCGCGTTGAACAGGCCTTCGGCCGGGCCCACCGGGTCGGTGGAATCGACGATCACCACGTCCAGCGAATCGGGCGCGGCATCGGCCATGTACTTGATGCCGTCGTCGAACAGCAGTTTCGCGCGCGGATCACTGTTCGATTCGCACAGTTCCGGAAAATACTTTTCGGCCAACCGCGTCACCTGTTCGTCGATGTCGATCTGCACCACCGATTCGACTTCCGGGTGGCGCAACACCTCGCGCAAGGTGCCGCAATCGCCGCCGCCGATGATCACCACGTTGCCCGGCGCCGCGTGCGTGTACAGCGCGGGATGGGTCATCATCTCGTGGTACAGGAAGTTGTCGCGGCTGGTCAGCATCACGCAACCGTCGATCACCATCAGATTGCCCCAATCCGTGGTGCGGTAAATCTCGATGTGCTGGAACGGCGTCGAGGCCTCCGCGAGCTTGTCGTCCACGCGATAGCCGATGGACGAGCCGGACGCTTCGTGCTTTTCGGTGAACCAGTTGGACGACATGCCGGGAATCCTGTTGGAGAACCGCGAATTGTAACGGCCGGACCGGGTCGACGCGTTACAATGGTGCGAGTCGATCCCGCGGCGATGGTGGCTTCCGATCGACCACTCCTTCGCGTCAAGGCCCGCCGCTGCGACGTTCCGCCCCTCGTTATCCGGAGACCCACGATGACGAACGCCTGGAACATCGATGCCGCCCGTTTTGCGTATTCCGTCGCGCACTGGAGCGACGGCTACGTCGATATCGATGACGTGGGACGCGTGGTGATGCGACCGCGCGGTGCCGAGGGCCCGGCAATCGCCTTGGACGATGCGATCGCTCGCACGCGCGAGCTCGGCCTGCGCCTGCCGCTGCTGCTGCGCTTTCCCGACATCCTGCTGGACCGCCGCGCGCGCCTGCGCGAAGCGTTCGCGGGTGCGATGCGCGCCCACGACTACGCCGGTGGTTACACGGCGTTGTATCCGATCAAGGTCAACCAGCAACGCGCGGTCGCGGCCACGCTCGCGCAGGGCCCGCAATCGCCGCGCGCGGCGGGGACGGGGTTCGGACTGGAAGCCGGCTCCAAGCCGGAGCTGCTGGCGGTGCTCGGGCTCGCCGAGCCGGGCTCGCTGGTCGTGTGCAACGGCTACAAGGACGCCGAATACATCCGCATCGCGCTGATCGGCCGCAAGCTCGGCATCGACGTGGTGGTCGTGATCGAAAAACCATCCGAACTCGAGCACGTGATCGAGGAAGCGAAGGCGCTCGGTGTCGAACCGAAACTCGGCGTGCGCGTGCGACTGGCGTCCATCGGCGCCGGCAAGTGGCAGAACACCGGCGGCGACAAGAGCAAGTTCGGACTGACGCCTTCGCAGTTGCTGGCACTGGTCGAACGCCTGCGCGAAACCGGGCTGACGCACACGATGCGTCTCCTGCACTTCCACATGGGCTCGCAGATTTCCAACCTGCGCGACATCGCGGCCGGCATGCGCGAGGCGGTGCGGCATTTCGCCGAACTTCGTGGGCTTGGGTTGCCGCTGGATCACGTCGATGTCGGCGGCGGACTCGGCATCGATTACGAAGGCACGCGTTCGCGCGGCGAATGCTCGATCAATTACGACCTCGACCAGTACGCCAACGCCATCGTCGCGCCGCTCGCTGCCGCGTGCGCGGAATGGAAGCTCGATCCGCCGCGCGTGCTGACCGAATCCGGCCGCGCGATGACCGCGCACCACGCGGTGCTGGTCGTCAATGTCAGCGAGGTCGAGGCCGCGCCGGATGGTGCCGTCCCATCGGAAGCCGCGAACGAATCGCCGGTGTTGCGATCACTGCGCGACACGCTGGCGGCACTCGGCAAGCGGCCAGTGCGCGAAGTCTGGCAGGACGCGCAGCAGTATTTGAACGAGGGGCAATTGTTGTATGCGCAGGGCGTGCTGGACCTTGCGCAACGCGCCAAACTCGATGCACTGTTCCACGCGATCGCGCTGGGCGTGCGCAAGCACCTGAAGCCCGACGAGCGTTCGCACCGCGAGATCATCGACGCGCTCGACGTGAAGCTGGTCGACAAATATTTTTGCAACTTCTCGGTGTTCGAGTCGATCCCGGACGTGTGGGCGATCGATCAGGTTTTCCCGATCATGCCACTGACGCGCCTGGACGAGGAACCGACGCGGCGCGGCACGCTGGCCGACCTGACCTGCGACTCCGACGGGCGCGTCGACGTGTATGTGGAATCGGGCGACCTCGACGTCAGCCTGCCGCTGCACGAACTGCGACCCGGCGAACCGTACCGGCTCGGCATCTTCCTGGTCGGCGCGTACCAGGAAACGCTGGGCGACATCCACAATCTTTTTGGCGACACCGATGCGGTGAACGTGCGCATCGACGGCGACGGCTTCACGCTGGACGGCGCGCGCCGCGGCGATTCCGCCGACATGCTGCTCGATTACGTCGGCTACCAGCCCGATGACCTGCGCGCGGCGTACCGCGAAAAGCTCGCGCAAGCCGGCATCGACGGCGATGCCGCGCGGCATCTCGAAGCCGCGCTGGAAACGGGGCTGACCGGTTACACCTATCTGCAGGAAAGCTGAGCGTCAGGCACCGCGCGCGACTTGCAGTCCCGCGGGCGATTGGCTGACCGGCATGACTTCTAGACGGTTGATATTGAGGTGCGGTGGCAGGTTGGCCACCCACCACACGGTGTCGGCGATGTCGCGGCCGGTGATCGGATGCGCGCCCGCGTACAACTTGTCGGACGCGGCTTGATCGCCGCCGGTGCGTACCAGCGTGAATTCGGTCTCGGCCATGCCGGGTTCGACGTTGGTCACGCGCACGCCGGTGCCGTGCAGGTCGCAACGCAAGCCCAGCGAGAATTGGGTGACGAAAGCCTTGGTGCCGCCGTACACGTTGCCACCGGTGTAGGGATAGGTGCCGGAAATCGAGCTGATGTTGACGATCGCGCCGCGACGTTCGATCAGTTTCGGCAACAACAGGCGCGTCAGCGTGACCAGCGCGGTGACGTTGGTGTCGATCATCTGCCGCCATTGCGCGAGGTCGCAGTCCTGCGCTTTCGCGGTGCCCAACGCGAGGCCGGCGTTGTTGACCAGCACGTCGATGCCGCGAAAGTCTTGCGGCAATGCATCCAGCGCGACGCGCATGGCCGCTTCATCGCGGATATCGAGCGCGGCGACGTGCACATGTTCGACGCCGAAGCGTTCGGTGAGTTGCGCGAGGCGCCCCGCACGGCGGGCGAAGGCGATCACCCGCCAACCGTTCTCGGCGAACTTCGCCGCGATCGCGGCGCCGAATCCGGCCGAGGCGCCGGTGACCAGCACCGTGCCCATCATTTTTCCTTCATGGGCATGGCCTGGAAACCCGCCGCCTGCAACTTCTTCTGCATGGCCTGCAGTTCCGTGGCGGTCGCGAACGGCCCGAGTCGCACGCGGTTCCAGGTCTTGCCATCAAGGGCGATGGTCTGGACGTGGGCGCTGAAGCCCCGCAGCGCAAGTTCCGCTTTCTTCGCATCGGCGGCACCTGAATCCGGATACGCGCCGACCTGCAGCACGTAAGTGCCCTGCGACGATGTTGTCCCCGTGTTCGCACTGGCCGTCGTCGGCGTGGACGCGCTGGCGTTGTTGGCCGCCGCGGCCTTCTGTTGCTCGGCCTTGGCCATCGCGGACAGCTCCGCGTTCGGGATCACGACTTCCTTTTCGGGAAGCACCTTGTAGAAATCGAATTGCGACGCGCTGGACGCCGCGCTGCTGCTGGCGGCGATGCCGGGCGAGCTGCCCTGTTGCGCAACCGCGTTGGGATTCGCCTGCGGTTGATCCATGCGACGCAGACTGGGCATGCCGCGATACGCGAGCGCCATCACGATGCCGCCGACCACCACGCCTGCCAGGAACAAGGCCCAGCCCGGAAAGGCCGCGCCGCCGTTGCGTACTGCTTGTCGATTGTTGCGAGTTGCCACTGCCAGTCCTCGTGCATGTGCCCATGCGGCCCGGATACGGATCGCATCGGCCGTTCATCAGATAGCGCGAATCGTTACATCGTTTGGGGCGCCGACACGCCCAGCATAGCGAGTCCGTTGGCGAGCGCCTGCCGGGTCGCATACGCCAGCGCCACGCGTGCGTTGCGCCGGGCTTCGTCGTCCACCAGGAACTGTTCGGCGTTGTACCAGACGTGGAACGCGCCGGCCAGTTCGCGCAGGTATTGCGCCAGCAGGTGCGGTTCGCGATTCTCCGCCGCGGCTTCGACGATTTCCGGAAAGCGCGAGATTTCCACCATCACATCGCGTGCGTGATCGCTGTCGAGCCGGTCGAGGTGTTTCAGCGCGTCGCGCTGTTCGAACACGATGGATCGTTCGTGCATCTGCCGCTGCACCGAACACACCCGCGCGTGCGCGTACTGGATGTAATAGACCGGGTTGTCGTTGGTCTGCGCGCGCGCGAGGTCGATGTCGAACACCAGTTGCGAATCGCTCTTGCGCGCGATCAGGAAATAGCGCGTGGCGTCCAGGCCCGCCATGTCGATCAGGTCGCGCAGCGTGACGTAGCTGCCGGCGCGCTTGGAAATCTTCACTTCCTCGCCGCCCTTCATCACCGTCACCATCTGGTACAGCGCGTATTCCGGCCAGTCTTTCGGAATACCGATATCCAGCGCCTGCAACCCGGCGCGCACGCGTGCCAGCGAGCCATGGTGATCCGCGCCGAGCACCGTGACCGCGCGCTTGTAGCCGCGTTCCCACTTCGAGAGGTGATAGGCGACGTCCGGCACGAAATACGTGTACGTGCCGTCCGACTTTCGCATCACGCGGTCCTTGTCGTCGCCGAAATCGGTGGCGCGCAGCCAAAGTGCGCCGTCGGCGTCATACGAGTGCCCCTCGGCGGCGACTCGATCCACCACCTGCCGCACCTTGGCGTCGGTGTACAACGAGGATTCGAGGAAGTACACGTCGAATTCGACGCCGAACGCGCGCAGGTCCGCGTCCTGCTCCCGGCGCAACCACGCCACGGCGAAACGGCGGACGGCATCGAGATCGTCCGGGTCGCGCGTCGCGGTGACGCGCTCGCCGCCGACTTCGACGGTCGCACCGTCGAGGTAATCGCGTGCGACGTCGTGGATGTAGTCGCCGCGGTAGCCATCCGCGGGCCAGCGTGGATCATCGGGCCCGATGCCCCTGATGCGCGCCTGCACCGACAACGCCAGATTCTGGATCTGCGCGCCCGCATCGTTGTAATAGAACTCGCGATACACCTTCCAGCCGCTTGCCGAGAACAGGCGCGCCAGCGTGTCGCCGATCGCGGCATTGCGCGCATGGCCGACATGCAGCGGCCCGGTGGGATTGGCCGACACGAATTCCACGCCCACCGCGCGGCCGGCGCCGGACTTGCCGTGCCCGTAATGCGTGCCTTCGTGCAGCACGCGCCGGATTTCTTCGTGCCAGGCGGCATCGGTGAGGAAAAAGTTGATAAAGCCGGGCCCAGCGATCTCGACCTTCGCAACCAGGGGGCTGGAAGGCAATGCCGCAACGATCGCGGCGGCCAGGTCGCGCGGTTTCTTGCCGGCCTTCTTCGTCAGCAGCATGGCCACGTTGCAGGCGAAATCCCCGTGCTCACGCGAGCGCGTGCGCTCAATGACGAAATCGGGCGCCGGTGCTTCCAGTGCGCCATCCCGGTGCAAGCGGTCCAAGGCGTGTTCCAGCAGCTCGTGGAGGGCGTCTTTCACGGAAAGGAAGATGTTGGAGGTGGCGACCTGCCATCGTAGCGCAGCGACGCATCCCGGCAAAATGCGGCGGCTGTGGATAAGTCGGTGGACAGCCGTGGCCGGCGTGCGTGCGAAGCGCCCGCCCCATCGGCGTTTTGCGGCGAGTCAGATAGAAAATTCCTTTTCGTTCATCAGGTTATTTTTGTTTTGATGAAAGCACACGAAAAGGAGCCGCCAAATGCTTGTGATCCGGCACTGTGCATAACTGACTGCAGGAAGGGTGCGGCTTGGTCCGCGGATCAAATCAATCCGCGCGCAGCCATCGAGGTCGGCTCGCCCGCGCCGACCACCAGATGATCCAGCACCCGCACGCCGACCAACTGCAAGGCATCACGCAGCTGACGGGTAATGTTGCGGTCGGCTGCCGACGGCTCGGCGACGCCCGAGGGATGATTGTGCGCCAGGATCACTGCCGCCGCGTTGTGCTTCAGCGACGCGCGCACCACCTCGCGCGGATGCACCGACGCGCCGTCCAGCGTGCCGCGGAACAGTTCCTCGAAGCCTAGCACGCGATGGCGATTGTCGAGGAACAGGCAGGCGAAGACTTCGTACGGCTTGTGCGCGAGCTGCGCCTTCAGGAACGCGGCGCTGTCGCGCGGACTGGTCAACGCGGTGCGTCCGGTCAGCTCTTCACCGAGACAGCGCCGAGCCAATTCCAGCGCGGCCACCAAACGCGCGCGCTTCGCCGGTCCCAGTCCCGGCACGCCGGCGAGATCGCGCGCGAGCAATGCGTTCAGTCCCCCCGCATGCGCAAGCAGGTTGCGTCCCATGTCAACCGCACTCGTGCCGCGCACACCGCTACCCAAAAGGACCGCCAACAATTCAGCCGGTGTCAGCGCAGCGGCACCACGGGCCAACAGTTTTTCGCGCGGACGTTCATCCTCGGGCCAATCACGGATGCTCATCGCCTTGCCTCTCGTAAACCCGCCTCCAGCATGCCGACATCGCAACCACCGATGCAGCGGCGTGACTGCGTGATTGGGGTAAGCTAATCGCCGGTTTGCCTGTCAGCGGATGCCGACATGAGTGCCACGCAACATCGTCCGGGCGAACATAGGCCCAGCGAAAACAAGCACGTTCTACTGGGGGTCTCGGGCGGCATCGCCGCCTACAAGGCATGCGAAGTCGTGCGCCGCCTGCGCAACGCGGGCGCGGAGGTGCGCGTGGTGCTGACCGAAAACGCCGCGCGCTTCGTCACGCCGCTGACGTTCCAGGCGCTGTCGGGCCAGCCGGTGAATCACGGCCTCTGGGATGCCGAGGCCAAAATGGG
>Ga0207707_10000335_pt1 | contig 49647 bp, 40 predicted proteins | sample KBSC83BmetaG_FD_184336 | JGI IMG/M metagenome (GOLD analysis project Ga0207707, IMG submission 184336) | Corn rhizosphere microbial communities from Kellogg Biological Station, Michigan, USA - KBS C8-3B metaG (SPAdes) (version 2) | ecosystem: Host-associated > Plants > Roots > Rhizosphere ... | reverse complement strand
ATTCGACGCCACCAAACTGAGACAAACCATTCTTGAAGCTCTTGACGCGCTTCCCAAAAAAGAAAGGTCAAAGAAGCTCTCGGAACCCGATACAGAGACTGAAGAGATTGCTCCTATTTAGCAGTTGTTACGCAGCACTGCCAGCACTTGATAGAGTAACTTTATGCCGTTTCAGGACATCGACGAAGAACTAACTTCTGAACCGAAGCGAGCTCCAAGCGCCATCGAGAGGGTCCTGCGCAAGGTCTTTGTCGAGGACTGGAACCTGAAACTGCTCTCTCTCGCCATAACATTGGTTCTGTGGTTAGTTGTCACCGGACAAAATGAACCGGTGACCGCTCACGTCAATGTCCAACTGAACTTTATCAGGCCGCAGGCGCTCGAAATCAGTAACGACCCTCCAAAGACCGTAGACGTGATGTTAACGGGCAGCCGTAACAAGTTGGATGATCTAAGCTCGCTCGACCTCGTAGCAACTGTCGATATTAGTGATCAGCGTCCCGGCGAAAGAGTGCTCAGGCTCGCAGATAAAGCCGTGATCTCGTTACCCCAGGGTGTAAAGATCGACGGCTTTCAACCGAGTGCAGTTCCAGTGCGGCTGGAACCGATTGTCGAGCGACAAGTTCAGATAGACCCTAAGCTTGAAGGTAAACCAGCAGACGGCTACGAAGTCTATACTGTCACGCCAGCTAAGACTGCCGTGCTCGTTCGCGGGCCGGCCAGTCGGGTTTACGCGTTACAGACTGCGCGCACCGAGTCGATCTGGTTAACAGGAAATAAAGACAGCTTCATGGCCCAGAGTGTGGCTATCGACATCTCTGATCCGAAGGTAGACTTGCTTGACCCCGTGGTGAATGTTGAGGTTGAGATCGGACCGAAGCGAGTTGAGAAAACATTCTCATCAGTTGAGGTCACGGCTGCGGATGGAACTAAAATGAGCCCCGGATTTGCATCAGTGACTATTGCCGGCCCACCCGATGTAATGGAACGTCTTCAACCTACTGAAGTGAAGATCGTTATGGAGGGAAATAGTGGTTCACTCGTTCCCAAGCTCACCGCACCTTCCAACATTCAACGTCTGTTACTTCTTAAATCTTTGACGCCCTCGAAATTTGTCCGACCTAACTCAAACTAAAACTAATTAATGAAACCACTATTCGGTACTGACGGAATCCGAGCAGAGGCGGGACAGTTCCCTCTCGACCCGGCCACAATAAACACTATTGGCTTTTCAGTGGCGCGCCATCTCAGCGAGGAAGTTGGACGAAAACCACAAATCGTGATGGGCCGTGATACGCGCGAGTCGGGAGGCTGGATCGAACAGGCGCTGACCTCAGGAGCAATTGAAGGAGGAGCCGAATGCCACTCCGCGGGAGTGATTACCACACCGGGAGTGGCTTACCTCACCAGGACCATGCCGGCAGACGCGGGCGTGGTCATTAGCGCTTCTCATAATCCATTTCAAGACAACGGCATTAAGATTTTCTCACCCACGGGTCAAAAAATGGCTGATGTCGTCGAGAAGAAGATCGAAATGGATGTGTTTCACTTTCAAACTAATCCAAGATCAAAAGTGGACCATGCGCAAAGAGAAGCATCACCCGAATTCGAAGCTGAACTGAGCGATCGCTATCTTGAATTTCTTGCTGCTGAAATCGGCAGTGGCCTGTCCTTGAAAGGTCTAACCCTGGTTGTTGATTGTGCAAACGGTGCAAGCTCAGATCTGGCTCCCCGTTTGTTTAATGAACTCGGAGCGCGAGTTATCGCCATCAACTGTGAGCCAAACGGGCGCAACATTAATCTCAATTGTGGCTCCCTACACATTGAAGCGCTGCAACAAAGGGTGATTAACGAGAAAGCGGATCTGGGTGTCGCCTTTGATGGTGATGCTGATCGCTCGTTGTTTGTAGATGAACGCGGGAGCTATGTTGATGGAGATGGGGCGCTTTGGGTGCTTGCCAAGAACTTCCAGGATCGAAATCAACTACGAGATGACGCTGTCGTTGCGACCGTCATGAGCAATCTTGGGCTTGAGGTGGCGTTGAGGAGTCGAAGCATTAAACTCATTCGAACCGACGTTGGCGACAAGTATGTGCTTGATGAGTTGCTCCGTATAAAAGGTAATTTGGGAGGAGAACAATCGGGCCATGTGATCATGCCTCAACTAAGTTTGGCTGGAGACGGGATGATCACCGCACTTTGCCTTCTTCGATGTTTGACGGAATCCAAGCAGTCTCTTTCGGCTCTTATGATCGGCTTCGAGCATTATCCCCAGACGCTGGTGAACGTACGAGTTCGAGAAAAGGTCCCGTTTGCAGAGTTGCCCCGGGTCCAGTCTGCGGTTGAAGGGGTGGAGAGACAGCTGGCACAAAACGGCCGTCTACTACTGCGGTACTCGGGGACTGAACGGCTGGCGCGCGTAATGATCGAAGGAAGGAGTCAGGAAGAAATCGAATCTTACGCGGCTCAAATCGCCGAAACTATCAGGCAGGAAATAGGCGTCTAGAAATTACTCGGCATGAAATTTCTACACCCGATTCTGCGCAAATTCTACACGCGGCTTGGCTGCCGAAACTATGCAAGATCCTCTGCTTTTAGGCTTCTAATCGCTTTTGCACTGTAAACACTTAGAGGTGCTGATCCTGTCCAAAAACACTCTTGCACGGCACGAGCGTTGCGATGTATAGTGTGGGGCAAGAGAGACGGTTGGTGGATCCTCCGTCTCAAGTGGTTGCTGGGGTGAGGACAGTAACCACGAATATGGATGGGCGCGACGCACTCCCACGTATGTCGCGCCCATTCGCTTTGTCCGCTAATGCATCTGTCTTGTCTTGACGCAACCAACCGAGACCTGAGTTTCTCGCAACGTCTGATCATCGAGCTCGGTTGGTTGCGTCACGACAAAACAGAGGCATATCGGACATCGGTCGCTTAGCTTCCATTGTGGTTCGCGAGTTCCGGCAAAGCCAATCCTGAAAATTGGAATGACGACTTCGTGTTAGAATTCACACGTTTGATCCGCAGCGTGCGGACTCTCCAACGAATTCACTTTTCCAATGCATCGGCTCCAAATCTTACTTGATGGAAACAAGCAAACGAGCACCATTTCCATCGGCCGTGGACTGCGTCGCAAGGTAGGAAATGCGATTAGAGAGTCAAACTTCTTCAAGCCTCGTCGCGTCCTGGTAATCTCAAACAATCGCGTCTTTCATTTGTATGGCAAAGACGTAATTTCGAACCTAAACCGCAGCGGGTTGCAGATCTTTGAATGGTTAATGCCCGAAGGGGAGAGATTCAAATCGTTTCGTGTGCTCGAAGAGGCAGTCATCTTTCTGGCCAAACAAGGCTTCGAGCGGAATGATCTGGTAGTGGCCCTTGGCGGAGGCGTGGTTGGAGACTTAGCGGGCTTTAGTGCGGCCGTTTATCTGCGCGGCATACCTTTCATTCAGGTCCCAACAACACTTCTCGCGCAGATCGATTCGTCAGTTGGCGGGAAGACCGGAATCAATCTGGCAGTTGGCAAGAATATGGTTGGTGCATTTCATCAACCTCCGTTGGTTGTAATCGATACTGAGACACTCTTGACCTTGCCGAAAAGAGAACTGGTTGCCGGCTTTTGTGAAATGGTGAAGCAATCGCTGATTGCTTCACAGGAATTGTTTGACTCGACAACCAGACTTCTGCGTGAGATCAAAAGTGACAATCGTGTTCTTCAGAGTGCACCGTTTGAAAAGTTAATAGCTGCCCAGTGCAGTTTTAAAGCGTCGATTGTTGCTGGAGATGAACGTGAGGCCTCCGGGAGATCAGATGCGAAGTCGAGGCGCATTTTGAATTTTGGACACACAACGGCGCACGCGCTCGAAGCTGTTACAAACTATCGAGTGTTTCGTCACGGTGAAGCGGTTGGATATGGGATGTTAGTTGCCGGAGAGATATCAAAGAACCTGGGGCTTCTGCGTGACGAGAAGTTGGGGTTGCTGCGCGAAGCTGTACGACTCTGCGGTCCTTTGCCCAAAGCCGGTGGCCTGAATGTGAACGAAATCATTCGTTCATTGCAGCATGATAAGAAGAGTGTTGGAGGAGAGATTAACTGGGTGTTGCTGGAAGACATTGGTCTGCCCAAAATAGTTCCAGGGAGCCTGATAAGTGCAAAGCTATTACGTCTCTCGTTAAAGGCCGGACTGAGTATAACGACGAGACAGAAAGGCGACTCTCGCTAATGATCAAAGATCGAACGAACGAACGTGGCAGTTCTCGCCTGAAATTCATAATCGTAATGGCGATTCTTCTGTGCGTAGGCTACGCGGCCTATTTGTATATTCCCGTTCGCTATCACGCTTACCTGTTCAAGGATTCGATGCAACAATTTGTGGATATTGCTTCGGCACAGGGAAAGCCGCCGACCTGGGTTGGCGAGCAGTTAACTAAAACGCTGGAAGAATTCGAAGTGCCGTCAGATGCGATCATCACACCATCAACTCTGGATAATCGCGTTCAGGTACGTGTGCAGTTTACGAAGCCACTCGAATTCCCTGGATATACCTACCAGTATGAGTTTGATGAAACTGTGAAGAGTGCGGCGTTCTTTGTTCCGAAGTGACAGGCAAAGAATAGGTCCTATAGGGCTCATAGGTCCTATGCTTCAGTGAGCGGCGCCGTCGAGAAATGCTTTTAGTTTTCTCGAGCGCGATGGATGGCGAAGCTTGCGAAGTGCCTTTGCTTCAATCTGTCGGATACGCTCGCGAGTCACGGCAAAGTGTTGTCCAACTTCTTCCAATGTGTGCTCTGAACCGGTTGTTCCCAATCCAAAGCGCATCTTAATTACCTTCTCTTCACGAGGTGTCAAGGTTGCGAGTACCTCGTCTGTAATCTCGCGCAGGTTCGAAGCGACCACAGCATCTGCGGGATTGAGAATCGATTTATCTTCGATGAAATCGCCCAAATGTGAATCTTCTTCTTCGCCAATTGGTGTCTCGAGCGAAATTGGCTCCTGGGCAATTTTGAGGACCTTCCGTACTTTCGAAACCGGAATGTCCATCTTCCGCGCAATCTCTTCACTCGTTGGTTCGCGGCCGAGTTCCTGTACCAGGGCTCGCGAGGTCCGAATCAATTTGTTGATCGTCTCGATCATATGAACCGGGATTCTAATCGTGCGTGCCTGGTCAGCTATGGCACGGGTGATTGCTTGTCGAATCCACCAGGTTGCATAGGTCGAAAACTTGTAGCCGCGGCGCCATTCAAATTTGTCGACGGCTTTCATCAAACCGATATTTCCTTCCTGGATTAGATCCAGGAATTGCAGTCCTCGATTCGTGTACTTCTTCGCAATTGAGACCACCAGTCGAAGATTTGCTTCAACAAGTTCGCGTTTCGCTTGTCCGGTTTGTTGTTCACCCGTAACGATGGCTTGTAACGATCGTTTGATTTCAACCGGTGCGATGTTCTGGTCGAGCTCGATTTGTATCAGGCGTTTTTTCGCAGCCAGAATTCGATGTTTGAACTCTCTGTGATCGTCGGGCTTTAGACGCTTCCGGCTAAGACGCTCGCTATAGGTATCGGTTTCGCGTTCCGCCTCTCGAACTGATTTCTGAATAGCGCGAATCGCATTGATCAATCGCTGCCGTGCGCGTTCGGTAAGATTGAGCCGTCCGATTTCCTGGGCTACCTCGAGACGCAGCCGCGCGACCCTGCGTCGCAAACGTGTGATCTTCTTTGTCTTCTTTCCGCGCATCGCCTGTTGTTCGTCGCGCAGCTTTTCCCACTCTTTTAGTGCGACTTTGTAGATCTTGCTGATGTTCTGAATGCCTTCGATCGTCCACGCGCGATACTCCTCGGCTTTGTCTTCATCGCCGGTTAGTTCGGCTTGTTCAGAAAAGGTAACGGTTTCGCGAATGTTCAACCGGCCGGCTTCGAGTTCTTCGCCGATTTTGAGAAGCTCGCGAACTGCAATTGGTGAACGAGAAATTGCCTTTTGAGTTTTCAGTTGACCGCGTTCGATACGTTTGGCAATCGCCACTTCACCTTCGCGAGTAAGGAGCGGAACGACGCCCATTTCTCTCAGATACAAACGAACCGGGTCGTTTGTTTTCTCGAGAGTTCCCGCCGAAAGGTCGAGCTCGATCTCTTCGTCCAGATCTTCTTCTTCATCCGGAACAACAACGGCTGCCTGTTCCAGCAGGCGTTCATCAGAATCGGCAACGGCGATGTTGGAGCCTTCCAGTTTCTGAAGTACATCCTCGATATCGTCCGGCGATACGACGTTATCTGGTAATTCGCGATTCAGATCGTCAAACGTCAGATATTTTTTATCGCCGCCCAGCTCCAGCAGCCGTTCCATGACGTCATCCCGATCTTTGTCTTCGATAGTCAACTTACTAACTCCATGTAAAGCAGTGGGCGAGGATTCCTGCAAACTCTGTGTTCGTCACCGATTTTCAGCCTGTGCGATCTGGCTTTGGGGTTCAAAAGTCTTCCGACGCATATCCAAACCAAATTTTTCAGTAATCAATTCCATTGCTTTCTTCTCGTCCCCATCGCGTTCGGCAGCGGCAATCTCGGAACTCAACTCGCGAATCCGTCGATCTATGTTCACCAGATGGAGCGCATCGAGACACCTTTCCACGGTCAGCCGCGAATCGCTAGCACTCTCATCGTCGGTAATGCTTTGCATCAACAACATCGGCAACAGTTCCTGTGCTGTGGCGTCGCCCATTGTCTTTTCGGTCAAACTTTCGAAATTTAGTTCCAGGCCTTCGACATCCAGTTCAATGAGTGCAGTGAATATTGTCGCAGTCGCGAGGTCCTCATAATCAGCCTTTTGCAGCGATGGTAAGATTTCCTGACGAAGATCCTCGTTGGCTAACAGCAATGCCAACAGTTGTTGCTCTGCTACTGTCGGTTTCACCCCGGTCCGTCGCAGGATCTTTTCGCCGGCGCTTCCCGCGACATGAGTCGGTGCACGAAGCGAATACCAAAGCTCGCGACGTAAAGCGACGTCATTGATCTGCAGTTGATTCATTGCCAGATCAAAATACTCGCGCTTTTGGATGCGATTTTTTACAGCACGAATATACGGAAGAACTTCTTCGACAGCTTCCGCTTTCTCCGCTGGCCGGTGAAGACTGCGATCACGAAGCGCGTTTTCAATTACGAATTGTATATGGGGCTGGGCTTTTGCTCGTCGCTGCTGATACTCAGCTTCGCCAAACTTTCTGATGAACTCATCAGGATCAGTGTTCTCCGGCAGTACGAGAACTTTGACCTCTATGTCTTCGGCGAGGAGAATCTCGATCGACTTTTTTGCTGCCTGAACACCAGCGCGGTCGCCATCATAATTAACTACAACTTTACGCGCAAACCTGGTTAACAGCCTTACCTGGTCCGATGTCAACGCCGTACCGAGACTTGCAGCAATATTACGAATACCAAATTGATAGGGCACCATTAAGTCGAGGTATCCTTCGACGAGTATCGCGAAACCAGCGCGACGAATCTCATCTTTTGTCAGGTTGAGACCAAAGAGGTTTCGGCCTTTCACATAGGCAGCAGTCTCCGGTGAGTTTATATATTTTGCATCTTCGTTCTTGAGTGTTCTCGCGCCAAATGCGATGGGACGTCCCTGAGGATCAAACACTGGAAACATCAGTCTCCCGCGGAAGCGATCATAAATTCCGCCCTCATCCTTTTTAACGACCAGGCCGCTGCGTTCGATTTGAAATTGTGTCGCGCCTTTGTGCCGCAGATAAGTGATCAAACCTTCCCAGCTGTCCGGAGAGTAGCCCAACCGAAATGTTTGTTTGGTTTCACCAGTAATCTCTCGTTGCTCGAGATAGTCTCGTGCTATTCGTGCTTCACTACTTGTGTCGAGTTGTTTCTCCCACCAATCAAGCGCCCACGTGTTTAGTTGAATGACTTCGTCAGCTTCTTGTCTTTTAATTGTGAACCGCTCATCGTCAATCAACCTCGGCAGAGGCATGCCAACCTTATCTGCCACAATCTTCACTGCTTCACCGAAGCCAACACCTTCAATCTCCATCACAAAATTGAAAACACTTCCACCCTTGTGACAGCCAAAACAGTAGAAGATTTCTTTTGTAGGACTTACTGAAAACGATGGAGTCTTTTCTTTGTGGAAGGGACAACACGCCATCCAGTTGGCGCCTTTCTTCTTCAGCTGCACGTAATCCTGGATGTAGCGAACAATGTCGGCTTGCCGTTTTAGATCTTCGATGAATGTTTGGGGGTACCGCATGGGGCAGCTATTGTCTCAACTCAACCAGCGTTGCACCAGTGCCGCCCTGGTCTGGCGGCGCGGAAACAAAACGAGCCACGTGAGGGTGTTCCTTCAACAGGTCTCCGATCGCACGTCTCAATGCACCTGTACCATGCCCGTGAATGATTCGCACCTGGTTCAAACTTGCGAGCGAAGCTTCGTCAAGAAACTTGTCGACAGCATCAACTGCTTCATCAGTTGTTTGACCAATCACATTCAACTCGGTCTGGCGCGTTACTTCTGCTGACGCAAGGTGCAGTTCGGTACCAGCGGAACGTCGCAATTGTTCCAATTTACTTTTTTGAGTTTTGGCTGCGGGCGTAGCTTCAACCAGTTCGAGATTTTCGAGCTTCTCTCTGAATCTCAACGCCTTCACGCGAACTTCAGCCTCACCGTCTTTAATCTTGTCTACTACGCCGATCGATCCAAACGATTTCAGTTTCACTTTATCGCCAACCACGATCTCACGCGCTGGAGCCGAAACATAGAGAACCGGTTCAGCCATGACTTCCTCAGCTTTTGAAACTACTTTACCGTCGCGAATGATTCGCACACCTTTAGAAGCGGCTTCGTCTGTTACTGTTCCTGGCTCTTTGCGCAATAGTGTTGCGGCTCGTTGTGCTTCTCGTTTCATCTCTGCCACTTGTCTTTGTGCCTCCCGTTCGACTTTTAATCGTTCAGCTCGATCGGAAATTCGAGAAACCAGGTCGTGCGCGCGTCTCTCAAGTTCGGCAACCGTTCTTTGCAGCGTCTCTTCAAAAGCAGACTGTCGTTGGTTTTCTCTTTTCGCTGCTTCTTTATCAACCGACGCAAACTTCTCGGCGACAGCAGCCCGTTCTTCCTCCAAAGCAACTCTGAGCTCTTCAGCTTCCTCCGCTTCACGCTTGATTCGTTTGAGATATTCCGTCGCCTGAAGCGATGAATCGGTAACGGATTGTTTCGCCGTATCGATAACCTCCTCCGGAACTCCGAATCTTTTCGCAATTTCAAGTCCGGATGAAGCGCCCGCAACACCAACAATCAATCGGTAAGTGGGTTCCAGGGTCCTTTCGTCGAATTCGACACTTGCATTAATCACTCCCGGTTCGTTACCCGCGTACATCTTCAGACCACTGTAGTGAGTTGTTGTAATTACATGTGCGCCGCATGCTCGGCGAAAATGATCGACGACGGCAACACCGAGCGCTGAGCCTTCTTCTGGATCAGTTCCTGTTCCTACTTCATCGAGCAGGACCAGGGCGGGCGCCTTGCAGATGTCAATCATCCTCGCGATATTCGCTACGTGAGAAGTGAACGTGGAAAGATTCGCAGCAAGTGATTGATGATCGCCAATGTCGGCAAGCACGGAAGCATAAAAAGGAAAACGAGCGGACTTCGCAGGCACCGAAACACCAGAACGCGCCATCAACGCCGATAAGCCAGTTGTTTTCAGAACTACTGTCTTGCCACCTGCGTTTGCACCTGAGATCACCATCGCGTTCTTATCACCACTAAAAGCAAACGAAACCGGAACCACACTTCTGCCTGCAGTGCGAAGATTCTCCTCCAGCAACGGGTGACGAGCTTCAATCAATTCAAGCTCATTATTCACCTCATCAAGAACGGGAATCGCGCAATTGAAGCGCTTATGAAAAAGCGCCTTTGCATTTATGAAGTCCAATTCTCCAACCGCGGTAGCGGCCATTCCTATTCCAGGCAGTTGGGCGCGTAACTCTTCGCTTAAGGCGGAAAGAATACGGGCAACTTCACGCGCCTCAGCTTCGTGTAGACCCTGCAGTTCATTGTTCGCCTCAACAGTTTCAAGAGGCTCAATGAATGCCGTGGCGCCGGATGAAGAGAAACCATGGGCAACACCGCGCACCCGTCCCCGATGATCTGATTTGACCGGGATGACAAAACGATCATTGCGAATCGTCACCAGTTCGTCCTGGATTGATTCGGACGAGCGCCGCATCAGATTCTCAAGTGAACGAGTTATTCGGGCACGCAAGGCTGAGATTTCGTGACGGATGCGAGCCAGTTCCGGACTGGCACGATCGTCAATTTCGCCACTCGGCAGGATCTTATTTGCGACGCGCGCAATTACGGTGTTCAGTTCGCGAGGGAGATTCTCCACGACGCTCCATAGAACAGGTGCCGCTTCTCGCTCCGCCAGAATCGCGCTTCTTGCAGACAATGCTTGTTCACACAGTTTTGCTGTTTGAAGGATCGCGAGCGCATCGAGTGTGTTTCCTTCAATGCGTAGACGTGAGATCGTTTCAGCGGGATCTTCGAACTCGTTGAAAGCCCAGTTCACTCCTCGATTCCGCAAGGTCACACATTCGGACAACGCGGTTAACTCGCGTCGCAACTCGTCCAGGTTGTTAATGGGAGTCAGAGCATTAACGCGAGCTTTGCCCATCTCGGTTTGCGCGCCACGTCTGACGAGCTCCAGTAGCTGCTGGTATTCAAGTGTTGTAAACGCCTGATTGTTCATCTGCTGTTTGTTTAGTAGAAGGTTATCACTGCCGAAGATCCAGCGGTAGCGAATGGCCTGCGGCTTTCCGCAAGAAAGGCGGCAAGCCGCTTCCACCGGCTTTGTACCTTCAACCGGTTTTGTACCTCGCTACCAGTTCACGAGTAGCAAAGCTACAATGAATCCATCGTCGGAATGTCGAGAGGGGGACTTTCAAGAATGGACGAGTTTGATCGGTATCGTGCGCAGATGAACGAAAAGCTAACCGACGGCGGACATCTCGGCATCAAACGATTCTTTGCACTTGATACACAAGCTTATGAAGATGGCGCTCTCGACAAACGAACAAAGGAACTGATGGGACTTGTTGCATCAACTGTGCTGCGTTGTGACGATTGCATTACCTATCACATCAAACAATGCGCTGATCTTGGCATCACCCGACCGGAGTTTCTCGATGCCTTCAATGTCGCGCTGGTCGTTGGCGGCTCAATTACGATTCCCCATTTGCGACGTGCAATCGATCGCGTTGATCAGTTGTTAGAAGGAAAGAAGATTGAATCAACCTCCAATGCCCATCAACATTAGAAACACGAGACTATTTGTCTTGTTGATCGCATTGCCGCTTCTGTCAGGCCTGACACCTGCGGCAACCCAGTCGAAGTATTTGCTAAAAAAGGGGTCGCTAATGAGCGTACAAGAGAAAGCCAGGATTCGCGCTCCGGAGATAACCGGGGGGCGTGGCTGGTTGAACACTGACAAGCCACTTTCAATCGCGGCGCTAAAAGGAAAATTCATCCTGCTCGACTTCTGGACTTACGGATGCATCAACTGCATCCACATCATTCCCGATCTCAAGAAGCTTGAAGCGAAGTATGCGAACGAACTGGTGGTGATCGGTGTTCACTCGGCTAAATTTCAAAATGAAAAAGAGACTGAGAACATTCGCCACATCATTCTGCGTTATGAGATTGAACACCCGGTTTATAACGATGCGGACTTCAGGGTTTGGCAAAGCTACGGAGTGCGCGCGTGGCCGACGCAGGTTTTGATCGATCCCACCGGTTATGTAGTTGGCGCGGTCTCGGGAGAAGGAAACTATCAAGTTATCGATGAAGCGATCGCGAAGCTTGCCGGTGAATTCAAAAAACGTGGTGAACTCAATGAAGAGCCTCTTAAATTAGTTCTGGAGCGTGCGAAAGTTGGTGACCTGCCGTTAGCTTTTCCGGGCAAGCTATTGGCTGATGCTCAAAATGATCGTCTGTATATTTCCGATTCAAATCACAATCGCCTTGTCGTCACACGGCTTGACGGATCTTTGATCGGAACGATCGGCACCGGCGACCCAGGCTCTGCCGATGGATCATTTGATAAAGCAACTTTTCATCGTCCCCAGGGATTAGCACTTTCCGGTGATCTTCTGTACGTCGCCGATACGGAGAATCATTTGATTCGACTAGTCGATCTGAAGAAACGCCTGGTTGAGACGATAGCCGGAACTGGTCAACAGTCACACGAACGCTCTCCGCAAGGACCTGCGAGATCGGCTGCTCTTAGCTCACCGTGGGACCTTCAGCTCATTGGCCAAACTCTTTACATCGCCATGGCTGGTCCTCACCAAATTTGGCAACTGGATCTCGAAAAGAATGAAGTCTCAACTTTTGCAGGTTCAGGTCGGGAGGAGCGGTCGGATGGCCCACTTCTTAAAGCCGGCTTCGCGCAACCATCCGGAATCACGACTGACGGCAAGAAGCTGTATGTAGCCGACAGTGAGGCTAACATCATCCGCGCACTCGATCCATCAAAAGGTGAAGTACAGACGTTAGTCGGCGGAGATTTATTCGAGTTTGGCGACGTGGACGCTACCGGAAATGATGTTCGTCTTCAACATCCTTTAGGTCTGCTCTGGCTTCACAACAAGTTGTTGATTGCTGATACCTACAACCACAAGATCAAAGAACTCGATCCGCAAGCTCGCAGTGTTACCACGCGATTCGGAACAGGTAAACCTGGTCAGACTGATGGGAAGTCCCCAAGCTTTTATGAGCCGGGCGGAATCAGTGCTGCTAATGGCAAACTCTACGTGGCCGACACAAACAATCATGCGATTCGTGTAATTGATCTGAAGACCAAAGAAACCTCGACGCTTCGCATAAACGGGTTAATGCCTCCGGCGAAATCGATGGAAAGATCCACGACTGATGTCGGCCCAAACTCACAAGACATTACTTTACCGGTGCAACGTCTGCGAACCGGGTCGAATGGATTCCTAACTATTAATGTCGATCTACCTGATGGATATCATTTGAACCCGGCCGCCCCTCAACGCTACAAGGTGTCAGTAGACAAAGAAAGTTCGATAAAGATCGACTCAAGTTTGGCAGCGCAGGTATCTAAAGAACTAACACTTCCCTTGCGAATACCGATTAGTGTTCTGCAATCTGGTGACGCCAGTATTCGAGCACAGGTTACTCTCTACTATTGTCGCGAAGACAATACTGGTACGTGCCGAATCAAGACACTGGTTTGGCAAGCACCGATCGAAATAAGCGACGCTGCTGATGCTGCAACCGAAGTGAAACTCCAGGCTAAGCTCACTGCAGAGTGAAAAGGCGCGTCCGGCCCAGTCGAACAGAAGCCTCTTGACCAGAGACACGGAAGCTCTTCTGTCGGAGCGCGGCCGTCCTCGGCCGCCCCCGTCGAACAGAAGTCCCTTGACCGTAGACACGCTCCGACAGAAGAGCTTCCATGTCTCTAGTCAAGGGGCTTCTGTTCGACAGGGGCGGCCGAGGACGGCCGCGCTCCGACAGAAGAGCTTCCGTGTCTCTGGTAAAGGGACTTCGGAGGCTCAAGACGGACGGTTTGTCTTTAAGAATCCCACGATGGAAACAAATCCTGGGCTCCGAAACCGAATCGCTTCGCGCTAGGAACCACTTCCATCGCATCACTTGCTCTGTCCTTAATCCCCGAGTAGTATCTGAACTCCCCTAAATCTAAAGCGAAGGAGTGAGGCTGATGGCTGAAGGAGTGAAGCCGATGGCAGACAAACCATTTCTCACTGACATCAAGACTTTGCGCGATCGAGCGCGTAAACACATCGAAAATGGCGCGGTCACGGAAGGTTATTCAGCTGATCGTGAAACCGTTATAAAGCTTTTGAACGAAGCGCTGGCAACTGAAATAGTTTGTGTGTTGCGCTATAGAAGACATTACTTCATGGCCGCCGGCATCAATGCCGAGAGTGTTGCCGCGGAGTTTCTACAACATTCAAACGAAGAGCAAGGTCATGCTGACGAGATTGCGCGACGCATCGTTCAACTCAAAGGTGAACCAAATTTCAATCCCGATGGTCTATTGACTCGAAGTCATGCGGAATATCAGGAAGGCACTTCGCTGATCGATATGATCAAGGAAGATTTGGTAGCCGAGCGGATTGCGATAGACAGTTATAGGGAAATGATCACCTACTTTGGCAATGATGATCCGACGTCGCGACGAATGATGGAAGGAATCCTCGCCATGGAAGAAGAGCACGCGGACGATTTGGTTACTTTGCTCGAAAAGATGGGTTAGATAGGTACAAATGTCCGACGAACTTTAGTTTGTCGTTTCGTTACGAAGAGACTTGCTCGCGACGATACAACTACAAACTAAGGTTCGTCGGACATAGTCGCGTAAGTACAACTAAACTTTGTGAGCGTGATGCTTTGCACGTTAAGCATCACGCTTGTTAGTCTCTGCGTATTGTCTGAAAGCTCTTCAAACCCGAACACCGCCGGTCGGCCCACCCTTTGCCGCAGCTGCGGAGCAATCGTAGGCGCCGGTGAACCAGCCTGTGGCGTCTGCGGCGCATCCACATCGACACGACCACCTCAAAATGTTCCAGATCGCGAAACCCTGAGATTCGCGCGCGCGATCCTCAACCGGCCGTACAAGTTCACAATAATAATTTTGATTGCCAATCTGTTTGTCTTTCTTCTGATGTGGCAATCGAGTGGTTTGAATAGTCAGGTTCTGTGGAGCGAGTTTTCCGAACCCGTGCTAATCGCCTATGGCGCGAAGTTAAATCAATACATAAACGCTCCATATCATCAGTGGTGGCGATTCGTTACGCCGATGTTTGTGCACGTGAACCTAATCCACATTGGGGTGAACATGTACAGCCTTTGGATACTTGGTCCGTACGTGGAAAAGATCTACGGGTCGGCAAAGTTTGTGGTGTTTTGGGTGTTGACTGGAATTGCCGGTGTTGTCGCAAGTTATTTGACAGTGAGACCAAGTTTGGCTGGAAGTGGGTTGGGTAGGTTTGTATTCAAAGCCGTCGATTCTCCTTCTGCCGGGGCTTCTGGAGCGCTGTTTGGACTGGTGGGTGTGTTGTTTGTTTTTGGAATCAAGTTTCGTCATGAGCTGCCGGAAGGTTTCAAACGGGCGTTTGGCACCGGTCTCATTCCGGTGATCATGATCAACTTGTTCATCGGTTTTCTGGGTCGCAGCTTCATCGATAACGCGGCTCATCTCGGTGGAATGTTGTCTGGCGCGGCGCTCGCACTCGTTGTGGACTATCGACGTCCGGGCGACAGTCACGGGAGCGCTACCGTCTGGCGGGTGTTACAAATTGCTGCGTTGCTTCTGGTAGTAATTTGCTTTTGGAAAGCTTCCCGGAACTTCAGTAGTCCGGTGGTCCAGATTTCAGTAACACCGCGGGACGAGTTTTTGAATTACGTCAACGTGATGAATCAGGCCCAGGACACAATCGCTGCCATTGTCAATGAAAGCGATACAAGCACCGTTGATGCGACAGTTCGGGCATTACAGACAGTTGCAGCGCCGGATCCGCAAGCCGATGAATTGCGGAAACGGTTAATTGAGCTACTGGTCAAAACAACTACACAGGCGGTGGCCAGTCCTTCGCCTTCAGCAGGACCACGTCGCGCTACTAAACTAGATGACAAAATCTTAAAAGAGTTAGATGAGTGGAAAACCGATTACAGCTCCTGGCATAAATCGAAGGAACAGAGTTTCAGTCACTAGTCAGTTAACATCGGGAGAAAAGGATGCAGATAAAAAAGGTCGGAGTTTTAGGATGCGGTCTTATGGGTTCTGGCATTGCACAGGTCGCCGCCACAGCCGGATTTCAGACGGTAGTGAAAGAAGTGTCGTCAGATTTGATTGAGAAGGGTTTTAGCGGGATCGACAAGTCTCTGGCGAAGTTTGCGGAAAAAGGAACAATCACAAGCGAGCAGCAAAAAGAAATTCGGGGCCGACTGTCAGGAACAACCTCGTTCGACGATCTCGCCGATTGCGACATCATTATCGAAGCTATCATCGAGAACCTCGATGAGAAACGCAGAACGTATTCGCAGCTGGATGCCTTGTGCAAACCGGAAACCATTTTTGCTTCAAACACCTCGTCGCTATCAATCACAGAAATGATGACAGCCACCTCTGCTGAACGTCAGCGCAGGTTTGTGGGCATGCATTTTTTTAATCCGGTACCGCTAATGAAGCTAGTTGAGGTCGTCAGAACGATACTGACTGACGAGGACGTTTACGAACAAGCAGTCGAGTTTGGTAAAGCCCTTGGCAAGGTTTCGGTCCGCGCAAGCGACAAAACAGGATTTATTGTGAATCGTCTTCTCGTTCCTTACATGCTTGACGCAATCAGAGCGCTGGAAGAGGGAGTTGGATCGATCGTTGATATTGATAATGCGATGAAGTTGGGTTGTGGTTACCCAATGGGACCATTCACTCTTGGTGACTTCGTTGGCCTGGACACGACCTATTACATCGCAGAGATCATGTTCAACGAATTTCGCGAAAAGCGCTTTGCTCCTCCACCACTGTTGAAACGCATGGTGCTGGCTGGCTTGTATGGTCGAAAATCAGGACGCGGATTTTATGACTACACCAGGGATGCGAAGAATCCGACGCCGATGAATTTAGTTTGATCGTCCTTTGAAGTGCGACGGCCTGCCGTCGCTTTGTTACAGCGGGGTTTCGAGTATTGAGCGGCTAATCGTCCTGCAAAGGCTGCATGATTGTAAGAGTAGCACTATAACAAAGCGACGGCAGGCCGTTGCACTCCAAAGCCAGGGCTTATGTCTCACATCGTTCTCAAGAGAATTGACCACTGTGCACTCCTCACGATCAATCGGCCCGACAAGCTCAACGCTCTTACCTCAGCTATGAAGAGCGATCTCATCGGTCATCTCGACACTCTGAAAAACGACGATCAGCTTCGTGCTGTCATACTAACTGGAGCGGGAGACAAATCTTTCTGCGCCGGAACTGACATCGCTGAGTTGTCTGAACTGTCGGACCAACAGGGAAGCGAGGTTTCTGAATCAGGCCAAAAGCTGGCTCGCGAATTCGAGAACTTTCCCGTCCCTGTCATTGCCGCAGTTAATGGGCTGGCAGCAGGTGGCGGATTTGAACTCTTACTAGCGTGTCATCTGCGAATAGCCTCTACAGCAGCGACGTTTAGTCTTCCGGAGACATGGCTTGGGTTGATGCCCGCTTATGGAGCAACGCAACGCCTGGTGCGCGAGATTGGATTGGGTCATGCAGTAGAATGGATGTTGACGCGAAGAAAACTTTCGGCAGAAGAGGCATTCGACTTCGGATTGCTCAATCGAATCGTTCCGCCTGGCAGGGTATTGGAAGAAGCGCTTTCGCTCGCCCACGAAATTGAGCAGCTGTCGCCGCTATCAATACGAGCATGTTTGAAGGCAGTAACCCGAGGTATTGAACTTCCTCTAGAGGAAGGTCTCGCGCTGGAAACGGAACTCTTCGCTTCGTTGTTCTCAACACAAGATGCACGCGAAGGAACAAGGGCGTTTCTCCAGAAGCGGAAGCCTGTATTCAAAGGGAGCTAGCCACCTTTGAATACAAATAGCCATTTTAGGCAACAAATTCCTCAACAAGCTTTGGGTATCCACGTGTAGAATTCTTCGTCAAAGGAGATTCTGATTTATGAGTGAGGACCTCACGAATAAACTTCCCATCAATCATGAGGAAAAGCTTTCGCGAGTTCTCGATGCAGTACAGGCATTGACCATTCGAGTCGACAGTCTGGATCGAAAAGTCGAAGAACGGCTTTACGACACCCGGCCCATCTGGGAAAACATAGCAAGCAAAGTCGATCAGTTAGAGCTGAGTCTAACAATCAAAGCGGATCACTTAGAGCAAGGTCTACAAGAGTTGCGTCAAGGCCAGCATGATTTACAGCAAGAGTCTCGCGGGCTTAAAACATACCTCCGCGACATCCTGCGACGGATGAGCATCTTCAACGATACCTTGATAGTGATTCAGGCGGATTATCGCGACATCTATGATCGCGTTCGCGGCTTGGAACTTAAAGCGGACGTAAGCGGTCAGAGTGATCTTTAGCATCTCTCGTACAACTCACTTGCTGGTCATTCATCCATCTCCTATACTGCAAAAGCATTAACGATTCTCTTTTGCGGAGTTGAAGCGGTTTGCAGCCTACGGTTCACGAAGGACACCTCAATGCCGAAGGCTTCAGCTTTGGAATAGTAGCCAGCCGGTGGAACGAGTTCATCTCGGGTCGCCTGCTGGAGGGTGCGCTTGATGCTCTGAAACGGCTCGGTGCCAACGAAGACCGTGTTGCCGTTTACCGAGTGCCTGGAGCATTTGAGATTCCACTGTTCGCGCTTCGACTCGCAAAATCGCAAAGGTTCGATGCGATCGTTTGTCTCGGCACCATTATTCGTGGCCAAACTCCCCATTTCGATTACATCGCAAACGAAGTCACTCAGGGAATTTCCCGAGCCGGCCTTGATAGTGGTGTGCCTGTCGTGTTTGGGATCGTGACAGCCGATACGGTGGATCAAGCTATCGATCGAGCTGGAGTGAAGCTGGGTAACAAGGGTTTTGAAGCCGCCGTAACCGCGGTCGAATTAGTTAATCTTTACAAGGAAGCTTTTGAGGAGGGATGAAGGATTGACGAAGGCCTACCTTCGACGTTCCTGCACCATCCTTTGATTTACTATGGGTTCCCGCCGTAAGGCACGCGAATGTGCCTTGCAAATGCTCTTTGCGGCTGACGTTGCCGAAATGCCCGCGGACGAGGTGGTTCGCACCTACTGGTCGGAGCTTGGAGAGTCGGATCTCGACGAAACAGCTCGCCAGTTCTCAACGCGACTCGCTGAAGGAACGTTGGCGAATCTCGAACTGCTTGACGAGCGGATCCGTTCGCGTGCGGAACACTGGCGTATCTCTCGGATGGCCGTCGTCGATCGGAACATTCTGCGGCTGGCAGTTTACGAATTCCTCTACGAGCCCACCCCTCGCACAGTCGCTATCAACGAAGCTCTTGAAATAGCTCGCCGCTTTTCAACTTATGAGGCCACGCAATTCATCAACGGCATCCTCGATGCGATCAAACGTGACCTCGATGAACAGCAGCCGCAGACAAACGTTCAACCCGAAATCGAAGAATGAGGGCTATTTAAGATTTAAGATTGCAGATTGAAGATTGTTGCGAAAGTCTGGGTTCGTTTGTGCCCATGTTGGTTTTTCCCTTGTGAGTTCGAAGACCTATTGCCCTTACCTTTGGCTCAGCTACTTGCTGTCAGCTCCGTTACTCGCATACCTCATTTATAAGTATGTCCTCGCGCTTCGTAACCGGCGGCTCGTAAACGTGAATGAAGCTGTTTATCAAGAGTGGTTCGCCTCCGGCTATTCAACGAAAAACATTTTGACTCGGCTCGGCGGCGCCCGAGGTGTGCTGCGACTCGTTGTGACGAAGGACGTCTTGTGGGTGACCTCCTGGTTCCCGTTTTCTCTAATTGCGGCATTCTATGACCTGGAGCACGTAATACCGTTGGAACGGATTATGAGTGCTGAGGTGAAGGAAGGGATCATCGTAAGAGGCATTCAAGTTTCGTATGCGGATGCATACGGAAAACTCCATTCACTTAAGTTAGTTCCCAGAGATGAGGCGGGTTTTCTGAAGGCGTTGGGCAAGCTTTAATCGGACTTAACCTCTGATTAAGTCTCGGGATGGCAACAAGGCTCTCAATCAAAGAACAAGTAAGGAAGGGCGGTTTAGCCCCGCTGTCACCCCGACTAATTTGTTGGGATCACAGCGGGGGTAAACCGCCCTTCCTTACTTGCTTTTGTTCCCGGGGCTTTTTCTTTTTCTGAGTTTCATATTTTGTTCGCAAACGGACACTTCGCGTCGAGCTACTCGATCGGAGTTTCCTAAAGTTCGTCGGACATTAAGACCAATCCATTTTTGGATGCATCGTGTGCCAGCTTGTACCTCGTTCGAATGCTAACGCCACGCGAAGGGGAGCAACTTCGTCATAAACGCCGCCGGTGAACATGATCGCCACCGGTCGATCATTCACGAAGCCACAAGGCACGCAGACTGCCGGATTACCAGTCAGGTTCGTCACCAGCAGGCTGGAACTCCCAGGCGCCGGGCTCACAAACACATCCCACTGCGACATCAACTTTTCCATCTCGTGAATTAACAACGTGCGGGCTCTTTGGGCGCGGATGTACTCTACAGCCGGGATGAATCGTGAAGTTCGAAATGTATTTGGCCAATCTCCAGGTGATTGCCCGGATAGTTGATTGACCCGGCCATCTCGAGTGATGTCGTCGAATGCGGTCGCCGCTTCGGCAGACAAGATGTAACGAAGAGATTGTGTTGAAAACTTGGGCATCTCAATCGGAACCATCTTTGCGCCCGCTTTCTCTAAGACTTCAAGAGCTGTCTTGTAGACCGCGCGGCGCGCTTCCTGTTGTTGACGTTGCTGTTCGTTGGTTGGTTGAAAGTTGCCGCCTTCGAATTCAGTTTTCAAGAAACCGATTCTGAGCGTGCTGATGTTTGTGTCGGGATTCCAGTTGAATGGCGCATCGCCGACTGTGATGTCCTTGCCATCCGGACCGTAGATCGCACTTAGCGCAGCGGCACAATCTTCAACTCCTCGACAGATTGGTCCGATCTTATCCATCGTCCAACTCAATCCCATTGCGCCGTAACGACTGACTCGGCCGTAAGTTGGGCGTAAGCCTGCGCATCCGCAAGTGGACGAAGGCGAAATGATTGAGCCAAGAGTTTCCGTTCCGATTGAAAAACCCACCAGACCCGCAGCCGTTGCAGATGCTGGTCCTGCGGATGAACCACTCGAGCCGGTCTGCGTGTCGTCCGGAACCCAGGGATTTCGTGTCACACCCGCAAACCATCGAGGACCTTGCGCGAGTGCCCCCATAGAAAGCTTCGCGACGAGCACTGCGCCGGCTCCGTTAAGTCTTTCGACCACTGTTGCGTCGTAATCGATCATCTGGTCGCGATATGGTTCAGCGCCCCACGTAGTCTTGATGCCCTTTGTTGCAAAGAGATCCTTCGCGCCCCAGGGAATGCCCTGTAGCGGACCGCGATACTTCCCTCGCTTGATTTCGGCGTCTGCGTCTGCTGCCTGTTTGAGTGCGAGGTCTTCGGTGAGCGTAACTACGCACAGCAGTTTCGGACCAAATCGCTTCAAGCGGCCCAAATACATCTTCGTCAATTCAGTTGACGTTATCTTGCGGGTGCGAATGAGTTCAGCTAATTGAGGAACAGTTGCAAATGCCAGGTCATCAATGGTTTTGAAAGCGGGTAGATTTACTTTGCCAAAGCGAAACTTCGTCCTGGGACCGTAGAGGTCTTTGCGCGCGTGTGCGGGGTGAAAAGCGGTTGCTGGTTCGGTATCGAGTGGTATATCGATCTTGCGAACGTTTTCGTAAGAGTCAAAATTCCGATTTACCCCGCCAAGTGCCATCGCCTCCTGTGCATCGTTCAACTCGATCCCGATCAGTTTCTCGGCGGCGTGCAGCATCTCTTTTGTGATACGCGGCGTGGGAGTAGGTGAAGGACTTGCTGATGGCACCGGTGATGGTGAAGGAGTTTGTGCCAACGCGTTCAGCGGAGTTTTGCTTGCAACTAATCCGGCCGCGCCCAGTGCCGGCAATAACTTTACAAACGATCGACGGCTCTTTGAGGTCTTGCGCTTGCTGCGGCTCTCTTTTTTCACTTGTCTCTAACCTCACTTGCTGTTTTTTATCGGTACCATCGTTCCTGAACCAACGCCCTGTGTACTTTCCGCTCCATACTTGATCTTCACCACTTTCGCTTTGCCGAACCGGTAGACAGTAACGATGAACATGTTGTCGTACTCGCCCTCAGGAATCGTAGGAAAGTTTTCTCCGCTGAGTGCTGAAACGACGGCAGGAACGGTGTTGTTATGGCCGGCAACAAAGACGGTTTGACCGCGATGTTCTGTTTGCAGTTGCCTTATGAGTTCATCGGTTTGATTCGCATTTAGAATCGTGATTGGCACACCCGTTCGGTCTGACAAGGGCTTGACTGTTTGCTGGGTGCGCTTGAGATGAGTCGCGTAAATTGCGTTGATGTTTGTCACACTAAACATCCGCGCAAGTTCCTGTGCCCTTGTTTCACCTTCGGGAGTGAGATCCGGATCCGGGTTAGTCGGTTCAATCTTCTTCTCCGCGTGACGGACGAGGATGATTGTTGTGACTGGTCGCGAGAAAGTTGTGAAGTAGGCGAAGACGACGACTACGCCAAGAAGAGCAAACAACAGCGAAAAGACCACAATCGTGCGAAGACGTGTGCGTGGCTCAGGCGTTTCAGTCATTCTTGTGGAGCTGAAAGGTTCGAGTCGTACTGATTGGGCCGCTACGATAACACAGGCGGCTGGGGAGGAGGAGTAGGAGCAGGAGCAGGAGCAAAAGGAGGAGCAGTCTGGCAATGATAGGACCTATACGACCAATAGGACCTATACGACCGACAGGACCCACTTACAATCTTGCTGCTCCTGCTCCTGCTCCTGCTCCTGCTCCTGCTCCTGCTCCTGCTCCTGCTCCTGCTCCTGCTCCTGCTCCTGCCTACTGCTGCTGCTCCTATGTTATCGTAGCGGAAAATGAGGTAATTAAGGTTGAGTCAGCAAAAAAGAATTGATTTATCTGAACTGATTGCCGAAGAGTTCGGCGCGAACGCTACGTATGTTGAGGGGCTGTTAGAGCGATTCCGTAGTAACCCGGATTTAGTCGACGACTCCTGGCGAGCGTATTTCAGTGAACTACTTGGCGACGGCGCTGGCGCTCAGCAAACGTCTGGAAACGGATCGAGATCCGCCGCTATCAGTAGCGTCGAAACCGCTGCGGCGCCTGCTGCTTCTCGTCCAGTATCGACTCCTGAGCCAAAGGCAGTTCCAACTCCGGCGATTAGTGAAGACGCGGAAGTCAGTGCAATCAGGGGACCTGCACTCAAAATCGTTGAGAACATGGAAACCAGTCTTTCTGTTCCGACGGCGACATCTGAAAGACGAATTCCAGTAAAACTCCTCGATGAGAACCGCCGCATCATCAACAAACATCTGGCTGAAAACGATCGCGGCAAAGCTTCGTACACGCATCTGATCGCGTGGGCGATCCTCCGCGCGCTTGATGACTTTCCGCAGTTGAATGACGGATTTGCTGACGTTGAAGGGACACCAAGTCGCATAAAGCGAAGCACTGTGAACCTGGGAGTTGCGGTTGATCTTGTAAAGAAAGACGGCACTCGCAGTCTGCTGGTTCCCAACATCAAGAATGCGAACACACTCACCTTCTCGCAGTTTCTCGCTGCCTACGACGATGTTGTCAAAAGAGCGCGCGAAGGAAAGTTACAGATCTCGGATTTTCAGGGCACTACTGTTTCGCTAACTAATCCAGGAACACTCGGGACTGTTGCGTCTATTCCGCGTTTGATGGCTGGACAATCGGTGATCATCGCGACCGGAGCAATCGAGTATCCCGCTGAATACCAGGCGATGGCCGCGGAAGGGTTGTCGCAGCTCGGTATTAGTAAGGCAATAACGATCAGCAGCACTTACGATCATCGGATTATTCAAGGGGCAGAGTCAGGTGGGTTTTTAGCGCGCCTGCATGAGTTCCTGATTGGACAGAAGCCTTTCTACAACTCGATCTTTTCGGACCTTGGCATTCCCTATCCACCGCTCCGTTGGAATCGGGACCGCAATCCTTTCTTCCTCGGAGAAGACAAAGAACGCGAACAGACGATCAAGGAAGCACGCGTTATCGAATTGATTAATGCGTACCGGGTCCGTGGACATCTGATCGCAGATATCGATCCGCTACATGCATTGCCCGTTCTCTATCATCCTGAGTTAGATATCGAAACCTACGGCCTCACGATTTGGGATCTCGATCGAGTCTTTGTCACTGACGGGTTGGCCAACCGGGAGAGCGCGACCCTGCGAGAGATTCTCGACATTTTGCAGCACGCTTATTGTGGCAAAGTCGGGATCGAATACAGGCACATTCAAAGCAAAGAAGAGAAGACGTGGATCAGAGAACAGATCAGGCGCGAGTTTGTGCAGCCTGAGCCGATACCTGTCGAGGTAAAGAAGCGTCTGCTTTGGAAATTGATTTCGGCAGAACAGTTCGAACGTTTCCTGCACACAAAGTATCTGGGGCAGAAGCGGTTTTCACTTGAGGGTTGCGAGACGGTGATTCCGGTTCTCGATCGTTTGATCGAAGGCGCTGCCGAGCGTGGTGTTGAAGATATTACGCTGGGCATGGCGCACCGTGGCCGCTTGAATGTGCTGGCAAACGTGATTGGCAATTTGTGCGAGCGAATCTTTGCGGCGTTCGAAGGCTCGGTTCACCCCGAGTTCCCTGCCGATGAAGGCGACGTTAAATATCATCAGGGTGCCGTTGGTGAGCGGGTCGCCGAGAATGGCCGCACGGTTCGCCTTCAGCTGTCGCCGAACCCCAGTCACCTTGAAGCAGTAGATCCTGTTGTTGAAGGAATGGTGCGGGCAAAGCAGGATGCGAGCATAGGTAGCAGATCATTGAATAGAGAACAGGTAATTGATCTGGCCCTGCCGGTGTTGCTGCATGGTGATGCTGCATTCGCAGGCCAGGGGATCGTAATGGAAACTCTGAATCTCGCTGGCCTCAAAGGTTATCGCACCGGGGGTACCATTCACATCATCATTAACAACCAAATCGGGTTCACCACCTCACCAGAGGCTGGGAGATCAACCATCTATTCGACCGACGTCGCCCGAATGACCCAGTTGCCGATCTTCCATATCAATGGCGACGATCCTGAAGCCGCATATCGCGCACTGCGAATTGCGCTGGAGTACCGGCAGGAATTCAACAAGGATGTAGTTCTTGATTTAATCGGTTTCCGACGCCTTGGTCATAACGAAACTGACGAGCCGAGCTACACGCAGCCGTTGATGTACGCGCGTGTCAAAGCACATCCGGGCGTCCGCACACTTTACGCGAAACGACTTATCAAAGAGGGAGTGATCACTGAAGAAGAGCTGAATGGCCTGATCGAGGAACGCGTCAGGCGTTACGAAGAAGCTCTGGCCAACGCAAAACGAAAAGTGAAAGAGGATCCTGCACCGGCGCAGCCCCAGGTTGTTGAACTTGATGGATCCGACGTCGTTCAAACTGGAATCGAAACGGAGATGGTGAAAACAATTGGACACAAGATCGCTGTAGTTCCAGATGGATTCAACATCAATCCAAAGATGGTGGGCCAACTCGCACGGCGCGCAAAAATGGGTGATGGTTCAATCCCTCTGGACTGGGCCTTCGCCGAAGCGGTGGCATTTGGTTCGCTGGTTCTTGAAGGTACGCGCGTGCGTTTGAGTGGTCAGGATTCGGGACGCGGAACTTTCAGTCAGCGACACGCTGTGCTTTACGACACTCAAACTGGAAAGTCCTGGGCACCGTTGTCAGAGCTAAGATCAGAAATCAACCCTGAAGCTCGCTTTGAAGTATTTGACAGTTCCCTGTCTGAGGAAGGTGTACTGGGATTCGAGTATGGTTATTCGGTGATCGCGAGGAATTCGCTGATTCTTTGGGAGGCGCAATTTGGTGATTTTGGAAATGGTGCGCAGACTATCATCGACCAATACATCGCCGCGTCTGAAGACAAATGGAAACAGACATCGCGACTCGTGATGCTCCTGCCACATGGTTACGAAGGACAGGGACCAGAGCATTCCAGTGCTCGGCTGGAACGTTATCTTCAACTCTGTGCCGAAAATAATTTGCAAGTCTGTTATCCAACCACGCCTGCTCAGTACTTCCACTTGTTACGGCGTCAAATCAAACCGGGAATGGAGCGCCCGTTAGTCGTGATGACGCCGAAGAGTTTGCTCCGTCTGCCCGCGGCTTCTTCATCTGTCGCTGACATCAGGACCGGTGGGTTCAGGCCAGTGATCGACGATGTTGAGATTGCTGAACCAACCGCAGTTGAAAAGATCGTGATGTGCAGTGGAAAGGTCTTTTACGATCTGGCGGAAGCGCGAAAGAAGTCGCAAGAAACGCGAGTCGCAATCGTACGTTTGGAGCAGTTCTATCCGTTTCCCGCGGAAGCGATTCGCGGAACGTTCGCGAAATATCCGAACTCCAGGCAGCTGGTTTGGGCGCAGGAAGAACCTCGAAACATGGGCGGCTGGACATTCGTCGAGCTACGGCTGGAAAACTTATTGAAGGAAGACCAGCGTCCGATCTACGTGGGGCGCTCGGCTTCTGCAAGCCCGGCGACGGGTTCGTATAGCATTCATCAAAAGGAACAAGCGCAAATCGTGAGTGAAGCGTTGCTTGTGGAGTGAACTTTGGAGTGCGACGGCCTGCCGTCGCTTTGTTACGGCGTGAGCTCGATGATCAGGCAGCACCTTAAAAGTGCCCTTAGCCTTCACTGGTACGGGTCGCTGTAACAAAGCGACGGCAGGCCGTCGCAATCCAAGGCGTCTTTGCTCTACAAAGTACTTGACGCCGCTCTAATAAACGGAGTAGCATGCCTTCGATGGAACCGATCCGACTGGTTCAGCCAAATCAAAATCAGCCGCCCGCTCTACACGAACGGGCGATGGACAACCTTCGCTACATTCGCGAGACAATGGAGCGGGCGACCGCATTTACCGGTGTCTCCGGTTGGGGCGAAGTAGCCATCGGGGCTACCGCATTGCTGGCCAGCGTGATCGCCGCGCGTCAACCGAACGCAAAAATGTGGCTTGCAGTTTGGGTAGTTGAGGGAACCATTTCACTCTTAATCGCCGGCTGGTCCATGGATCGAAAGGCCCGCGCCGCAAACATGCCACTCGTATCAGGACCGGGTCGAAAAGCAGTGTTTAGTTTGTCACCTCCAATAGTTGCCGGGGGGCTGCTAACGATCGTGCTCTTCCGTGCAGGATTGACCAATGCGATTCCGGGAGTGTGGCTATTGCTTTACGGTACTGGAGTGATCACGGGAGGAATGTTCTCCGTTCCAGTTGTACCCATCATGGGACTCTGTTTCATGATGTTGGGAGCGGTGACGCTGTTTCTGCCTGAGTTTGTGAATTGGTTTATGGCAGTTGGTTTTGGTGGATTACACATTGTATTTGGTGTGATTATCGCGAGGAAATACGGTGGCTAAACAATCGACAGCTAAGAAAGAGATCTCGAGCAAGCGCGAAGATGCAACGAGTGGCCCGCGCGAAGAGAAGGTGGCACCAAAGAGCGCCGCTCCGCATTTGGATCGTTTGATTCATGAGCGTCTGCGACTGGGAATTATCAGCGCGCTGGCTGCAAACGAGTCGCTCACGTTCAGCGACTTAAAAAGTTTGATGAACACGACCGATGGCAATCTCAGCGTTCACGCCCGCAAGCTGGAAGAAGCTGGTTACATCGCCTGCACGAAATACTTTGATGGGCGCCTTCCGAAAACTGAATACAAGTTGACGGCTGCAGGGCGAACAGCATTGGAAAGCTATCTGAATCACATGGAGTCGCTGATTCGACAGATGAGATCCGCGTAATCAACGCGTCTCTTTTTTTGCCTACGCGCTTTGCGTTACAAAGGCCTTTGATTGAATAGCACTGTTCATACGACTGGCCGATAGCCCGTCATGCATATGTGACCCGGCATGGAAGCATTCGACGTAACGATAATCGGAGCAGGGCTTGCAGGTCTGCAGTGTGCACGACTTCTCGGTACGCAGGGGTGGCGGGTTTTACTCGCCGATCGAAAAACATCTCTGGATCAGAAGATTCATACAACCGGAATCTTCGTTCGCAGAACTCTGCAAGACTTCGACCTCCCAGAAGATTGTCTTGGACCAACAATCAGCCGCGTAAGTTTGTATTCACCCAAACATCGTGTCCTTCATCTTGAAAGCGAACATTCCGAATATCGCATCGGCAAAATGGCGCGTCTTTACCAACGCTATTTGAATCAGTGTATGCACTCGGGCGTTGAATGGTGGCCTGGTGCAACCTATGTTGACTCGTTTGCAAGCTGTGAAGGTTCGATCGTCGGAATCAGGGTCGGAGGCAAAACGCATTCGATCAAAACGAGACTCTTGATCGGGGCCGACGGCGCATGTTCACGAGTTGCTGCCGACCTGCAACTCGATATCAATCGCGAATGGATTGTCGGTGTAGAAGACGTTTACTCAGGCGCGTTCCTTGACGGCGGGCCTCAACTGCTCTGTTTTCTCAACCCGCTTTTGGCGCCGGGTTACATCGCGTGGATCGCATACGACGGTGAAGAGGCGCATGTCGGTGTCGGTGGTTATCCAAATCGCTTCGATCCAACTTCCGCGCTGCAGGAATTTCAGCAGCGCATTCGTGGCCTCCTTGACCTGCAGACTGCGATACGACTTGAACGTCGAGGAGGGCGAATTCCAGTTGGCGGCGTTCTAAAGAAAATCGTTTGCAAGAGAGGTTTGTTGATTGGCGACGCGGCTGGCGCAGTCTCGCCACTGACTGCAGGCGGATTGGATCCATGCATGAGGCTGTCAGCGTTGGCGGCAAGGGTTTCGTCTGCATATCTCTCCAACGGCAACGCAGCTGTCTTGAATGATTATTCAGGCCAGGCTTTTCGATCGAAGTTCACTTCACGTTTGTGGGCCAGGCGAATCGCATCGTCCGTGAGATCGCCGGCCCTGGCGGAACTCATGTGTGGATTTATGCGACTGCCCGGTCTGTCGCGGTTAGCTTCGCGAATCTTTTTTGGCAATGGATCATTTCCTGATGTCGAACCCGATCGTGCGACATTGGGACTCCTTGTGTCCGATAAACTTTGAGTTGTCGTGACGTGGCAAAAACGAACGATTACGAACCTTACGAATTCTCCGCTCGTGGTCGGCGCGACACGACAAACTGAAGTTTATCGGACATTGAATGTAGTTCAGCACACAATCTTTCTGTGGCTTACCACGTTGCCGGTCACCCCCGAGAATCTGAGAATCGTTAACCAATAGACATCCTTAAGGAGCAAGGCATGACAAAACGAATTATTGCGATCACGTTTATTTTTCTCTGCACGTCAGTTTGTTGAGGAATTCTTGGCGGAACAGTCTTCTCCCGCACGTACGATTCGGCATCAACTTCATCCACCAGAGTTGCTTCAACCTGGGGCACAGAACAGAGCCAGACCCCACCGACCGCATCTTTCAAGACGAAAGTCCAAAGACCGGAAGAAGTTTTAGAAAATAGCGTGAAGGTCATGAGGATCAAAACGGAGGAATATGAAACGCCGCTCACGCTTGAGCAGAGCGCCGTCGATGTAAAACTCGATCTGGAACACCGTCAAAAGGGACTATTGTGGTACAGCACCTATAAGGTCGACTTTTCCGGTAACTACACATTTCAAAATCCGAGCGATAAGGAACAGTTGGTTGACTTCAAACTGCAATTCCCGACTACGCAAGCTATCTACGACAACCTGGTCTTCACTGTTGATGGATCACCGGCAGTAATCTCGAATGAAAAAAATGCGGCTATGACTTCAGCGAAGATTGGCGCCGGCAAGACCGCCCAGCTCGCTGTGGGATATCGATCGCAAGGGTTGAATCAGTGGAGATACAGTTTCGGCACTTCAGAAGTTTCACAAGTTCGTGGTTTCACACTGCGCATGAAGACTAACTTCAAAGATATCGATTTTCCAGATAACACTCTTTCGCCCACCGACAAAAAAGAGACGAGTAACGGATGGGAACTTACCTGGTCTTACAACAGTCTTGTGTCTGGATTTCAAATTGCGATGCTGATGCCGGAGAAACTGCAACCCGGTCCACTCGCAGGAAAGATTAGTTTCTTTGCCCCGGTATCCCTCTTCTTCTTTTTCTTCCTCATGCTCATCATCACAACTCTGCGCGGCATCGATCTTCACCCGATGAACTATTTTTTCCTCGCTGCCGCGTTCTTTTCATTCCATCTATTGCTCGCCTACCTTGTCGACCACATGTCCATTCACTCCAGCTTTGCGATTGCTGCCGCTGTGTCTGTTTTTCTCGTAGTTAGTTACTTGCGATTGGTGGTGGGAATCCGATTTGCGAGTCGAGAAGCAGCGCTTGCACAGTTTATCTACCTGGTGATGTTTTCGTATGCATTTTTCCTGAAGGGGTTCACGGGGCTGGCAATCACGATAGGTTCGGTGCTCACGCTCTTTGTCGTGATGCAGGTTACGGGAAGAATTCGGTGGTCGGAAAGATTCGCCGGGAAGCCTGCGCCCAAACCGGCTTCGGAACTTATTTAATGTTTCAGGTGTCTGATACGTCCTATACGTCCTATAGGTCCTATCATTGACCTGTTAATAGTGCTCCATCACTCAGCGTCTTAAACGTGGAGGTATTTTCGCTCCACGGGAAAGGTCCGGACGATGACACGCATACTTTCAAGAGACCCATTTGCGCCCAGGTCGGGTAGAAGATCGGGTTTTTGGGCGAGACAATTTGCGGACATACCAACCGAAAAACAGGATCGGTTTGATGTTGTCTTCGGGATTGTCCTTCCCGTCATCTGTCTTGTCGTGGACCCGATTGTATTTCAGGGTGGGTTTTTTGGTGAGCGCCCCTTTCTGGGTCGGTTTCAGCTGTTTGCCTACTTGTTCTGTGGGCTGCAAATCGGCATTTTTCTTTGTTGGCGGACGTTGGCGAGGCATCTTCTCCCTGCCGCCGGATTAATTGGTGGAGTTCTTCTGGCAGGTGCCTTGTTCTCCTTCATCGTTGGTGTATTGATTTTTCCCCTGACACTCGTCGGGCTCATCGTCCTGGTTGGCATTGTTGGTTTCACGCCTTTTCTAACGTCGTTCGTTTATTTGCGAACGGGGATTAGGGCGCTGAGATCTCAACAGAGGAACGCGCTCTTCGAGTCACGATTCTTATTGGCAATCGTGGCCGCGCTGTTATCAGTGGCGATGCCAGGTCTGGTTAGTCAACAGGTCTCGACGACTATTTCAACATCGGTCAATCAGATCGTCTATGGAAATCCACAAGAAGCTCAAGTTGCAGTTGACCGGCTGAAATGGCTGCCCGTTTCGTCAACCTCGATGAGTCAGTTGGTCGATGCTTACAGTAACGAAACGCGTACCGAGAGGAAGAATGTTCTCAAACGGTACTACGAAGAGATAACGGGTGAGGACATCGAAGTTAACTTTTTCAACGACTGAGCGATTCTCCGTGAACCTGTCGAGTTTAGGGCACGTATCTTGGAGTGCGACAGCCTGCCGTCGCTTTGTTCAACATCATAGGAGTGTCCGCTGTAACAAAGCGACGCCAGGGCGTCGCACTCCAAAGCTAAAAGCATTATGAAAGCAGTTCTCTCGTTTTACGCTGACGCCCTGAAGATCGCCCTCCAATCGATCTTTGCTCACAAATTACGCGCATTTCTTACTCTCATAGGAATCATCATCGGTGTCGCCTCAGTCACCACAGTTGGCGCTTCAATCAGCGGATTGAATACTTACGTAGTCGATAAGGTCGCAAAGATTCTGGGCAGCAATCACTTCATGATCGCGCGAATGGCGTTCTCCGGACATATGTCCGACGAGGAGTTCGAAAGACGTAATCGACGAAACAAACGCCTCAATTGGGACGATTACGAATGGGTGCGCGACCATTGTGTCTCGTGTGCTGAAGTTGGTGCAGCCACTGGAAGTGGCACCGATCTGAAGCAGGACGGCATTGAATTTCCGGGAGCTGTTGTCTTCGGTGCGACCGCCAACATGGTTGATATCGAAGACAAGACAATCGAAGACGGGCGTTTTATCTCTGCCGATGAAGTTCAGCGATCTGCGTTTGTCGTTGTTCTGGGCGGCGATATCAAAGACAAGTTTTTCCCGAACGAGGATCCGATAGGGAAGACATTAAAAATTCGTGGCTTGCCGATGCGTGTTGTTGGTGTCGAAGAAAAGCGGGGGGCGTTCTTCGGCGATTCAGTTGACCGGCATGTTTACATCCCTGTCACTACTCACATGCAGATCTTCGGTCGGAACGGTTTGCAGATTCATGGCAAGAGTCGCACGCGGGACGGATTGCAAACCAGCATCGAGGATGCGCGCGTCGCAATGCGCATCAAGCATCGACTCAACGGAAACGACGAAGACGACTTTGGTTTAGTCAATGTCGAAGAGCTCAACAATCAGATCGATGAATTCACCAGTGGCATTGCGAAAGTGGTGATTCCAATCACACTGATTACGCTGCTTGTCGGCGGCATTGTCGTCATGAACATCATGCTGGTGAGTGTGACTGAACGCACGTTCGAAGTTGGTTTGCGCAAGGCCGTCGGTGCCACGAAGCGTCAAATTATGGTTCAGTTTCTGATCGAGTCAGGCCTGCTCTGTGCGCTGGGTGGCATGCTGGGTCTCTTGTTGTCATGGGGTGTCTGTATGCTAATCACCTCGCTCGCGGGCATCACTATGACGATTACGATTTTTTACATCCTGCTTGCTATTGGCGTTTCGACTGTGATCGGCATGCTTGCAGGAATTTATCCGGCATTCAAAGGAGCTCGGTTGGATCCCATCGTCGCTCTCACGACTGCCATGTCATAAGAACAGCAATGTCGTTTGTTATCAGATTAGGTTCGAAGATTCCCAAAATGACGCTGCGCGAAACCCTCGGCATGGCGCTCGATAGTATTCGGGGCCACAAGTTTCGCAGCTTCCTCACGGTACTCGGCATCGTCATTGGTGTATTTACCGCGATTGTGATTGCCTCGCTGCTGACGGGTATGCGCCAGAGCATCGTCTCGATTATTGAAGAGTACGGCACAAACAACATTTACGCTTTTCACCTCTCGACCGGGCCACGTACCGGCGAAGATCGCGCCGAGCGTCTGCGAAAGCCGTTCGTGGTTGAGGATGCTGAAGCGATTAAGGCCCAGGCGCCCGCCGTTGAAGATCTGGCCGTCGTCGCTCCGAATGTTGGTTACAGTGGCGGACCTTTCGACGACAACATAACCTATCAGGGGAAGAACTATCGCTGGGGTAACACGCAAGGAGTTACCTCGAACTACGCGAACATCGTCAACATCTCTTTGAAAGAGGGTCGCTTCATTACGGACCAGGACGACATGCAACGCGCCAATGTGATTGTGATCGGCGTTAACGCAGCTGACGCACTGTTTCCGGGTATGAATAATATCGCCGGCACTCAAGTGCGCATGGGCGGGTACAACTTTGAAATCATTGGCGTACTTGAAAAACGAAAGGCCGGTTTCTTTGGTGAAAATGAGGAAGACAATGCCGTCTTTATTCCATTCCGCACCGCGCAAAAGGTTGCTCCGGCGCGCGGCTACATGTTGTTCATAATTCGCGGACGTTCCGGACAAGTTTCTGAAGCACTCACGCAGTCCGAGGAGATCCTGAGACGGCGTCGTCACGTGAAGTTTGGCGATCCAGATAACTTCGACATCAAGACAGCAGACAAGTTTATCGAACAGTTCGACAGTATTACGGCAATGGTCGGATTGATCGCGATTGCTATCTCGAGTCTCGGTCTGTTGGTGGGCGGCATCGGGGTTATGAACATCATGCTCGTGAGTGTCACTGAGCGAACCAAGGAAATTGGTGTGCGTAAAGCTATAGGCGCGCGTCGCAGGGACATTGTTCGCCAGTTCCTTTTTGAAGCAATGATGCTGACGTTTCTCGGCGGTGTCCTTGGTGTAGTGCTGTCGGTTGGCATTAGCCGTTTGTTGATTTTCTTCATTCCCAGCATGCCCGCTTCGATTCCCACGTGGGCTGTCGTAAGCGGTCTCACGGTTTCAATTGGAGTCGGTCTTATCTTCGGGGTGTGGCCAGCGCGAAAAGCGTCCCGGCTCGATCCGATCGAGTGTCTCCGGTACGAGTAACCGAATGTCCAACGAACTAAAGGAAGCTCTGATTAAGTACGACAGGCTGTTAGCCTGTCGGTGATCTTCGGCCACAATCGTGAAGGTAAACCACGACAGGCTAACAGCCTATCGTACTTAATCAGAGCTTCCTTTAGTTTGTCGTCCTCCCCAACTCAAATCGCAGGAACATCAACCGCTCCTAAAGATCCACACTGCATAATCGGCCACAACGACAAACTAAAGTTCGTCGGACATTTCATCATAGTGTTAAGCTGTGGCTGAATGGCTGCGACAGAGCGGAACCTGACAAAAGAATTCATCACCTTCATTCAGGTCGAGAAAGGACTAGCGCGCCACACGCTCGACAGCTACACGCGCGATCTCGCCCGACTTCACGGTTGGGCCGTAAAGAGCAACAAGGCCGTTTCGAATCTTAGTCGGGCCGATCTAAGAAAGTGGATCGCAAGTCTTTCACGAGACGGACTCGCCCCGACGTCTGTTGCCCGGGCGGTGAGTGCAGCCCGCGGTTTCTTCAAGTTTCTGATGCTCGATGGTCACATTACTCATAATCCGGCTGAAGATCTCGATACACCTCAGCGGTTCAACTATCTACCCAAATTCCTTACCGAAGACGAAATCAACAGTTTGCTGCTGACACCGGATGTTTCAACCGAAGAGGGCATTCGCGACCGTGCAATTCTCGAAACCATGTACGCGTCTGGATTACGGGTCTCTGAACTGGTGGGTTTGAAAGAGTCCGATGTGGATGTGTTAGCAGGATTGATTGTCTGTCACGGTAAGGGCAGTAAAGAACGGCGAGTGCCGCTCGGCAAGAGTGCCATTCACTGGTTGCAGCAATACAACGCTGTCAAGGCTGGCTATGGTAAACAGAATTCGCCCTATGTCTTCCTGCATCGTGGAAAACCGTTTACTCGTCAGCTCGCCTGGTCGCTGATCAAACGTCGAGCGGAGGAAGCCGGGATCAAGAACGTATCTCCTCACACACTGCGCCACAGCTTCGCAACTCACTTACTTCAACACGGAGCAGATTCGAGATCCGTTCAGGCATTGCTTGGTCACAGTGACATTTCTACTACCCAGATTTACACGCATATAACCGATGCTCACTTGCGCTCTGCTTATAACCGCCATCATCCTCGCGCAAAAATGGCAACCAGGCATGCAAAAGAGAAGACTTCTTGAGTGGCGCCGATGTTCTTTTTGAAAGAGCCCAGCGATTTCACAATCTCAAGATTCATCGCGGACCAACAAGATCGTCCTTTCACTTATTCAGCAGTTGGCGCAACAAGCGAAACACCACCCCATGGTTTCGTCGTCGATCACAACCGCATACAACTAGGTCGCGGACTGCCGCTATACGAACGTGCTGTCTCTGGATTGAAACGATGGCAGCAGTTTGACCTCGGATGGGTGAGCATTGTGCCCGGGAACATACCAATTGAAATCGGCATGACGGTGGCGGTAAAGGCGCGCGCATTTGGAACATGGTCATTGAATGCCACCAGGATCGTTTACGTTGTTAATGAGACCGAGTGTTTCGGATTTGCTTATGGAACTTTACCGGACCACGTGGAGTGTGGTGAGGAACGATTCATGGTTGAATTCAACGATGCAGACGAGTCTGTCTGGTACGACATCATCGCATTCTCGAAGCCACAGCATCCGCTTGTGAAAATGACCTACCCATTAGCGCGAATGCTCCAGAAGAGATTTGCAAGAGACTCGATGGCTCGGATGAAGACTTTGGTAATTTGACGAAGGTTGAGTAGCGCGGTCAGGAAGGAGCACGGGTCCGAACACGAATCAAACCAACCAAGCGCGGTCGGGAAGGGGGCAAGCGACCGAACAGTGATCATAACCAACAAGGCCCCGAGCGCGCCCCCGCAGGTTCAAAGCCCCTGGTATTTCAATTGGAGGCCCTTGAACCTGCTGGTGTGCGCTCAGGGCCTGGGTGGTCTTAACCCTTGCCGACTGTCGTGAATTCATTGCTGAAGACCTAAGTTAAGAGCGTCTCTTCTCGACAAAGCTGCGGTATCTTTGCAATTCGCCGCGGAGTCGTACCTCATTCCAACCTGTATATTGCGCTGCTATGCGTGCAGCAGCTTCAACCTCGCCGAGCCCCATGTCAGCATTGAGTCCGATCATCGTTCGCCGCATCAAACAATCCGTTAACGTCTCCGCAAATTCCTTTTCGAACGAGAACGCGATCTCTCCGGTTAAGATTGTCTGTTCATTATCGAGGTAGTCCGAAAAACCTTCACTGCGGCAAAAATCAATTACGTCGCCTGAACGACCACCATAGATTCTCAGGAGCCGAGCTTTCGCAGCCGACGACAGCTGGGTCGATTTATCAAACTCATTCGAGAGCGATTGAAATTCGCGAGCTCCGGGCAAGGGCAACTCGTCCGTTTTACATTCGCCACAATCCATCTGCAGTTTTTTACAGACCAGGTCAACACAATGCTCGGCAAGACTTCGATATGTGGTCAACTTTCCCCCAACGATCGATACAAGGTTGTTGAGAGACTTATGCTGTTTGACAAAGTGTTTGCGAGTTATTCGATCTTCATGATGATCCGTTGTAAATGGCAGCGGCCGTACACCCGAGTAGGTGTATAAGACGTCGCTACGCCGCAGGTTCGCCGATGGAAATAGCCGATTGGTTTCCCTCAGGAGATAATCGATCTCCCAACTCTCAGCGCGCGCCTTATCTGGATCTTCCTCGAAGCGACTGTCGGTGGTACCGATGAGGTAATTGTTGTTCCAGGGGATAATGAAAAGAGGTCTCCGGTCTGTTTGGGCTTCAACATAAATTGCCACCGAGCCCGAGCCTTCAAAAGGCGCAACGACTATGTGACTTCCTTTAGTCCCGCCTACCAGTCGCTCTTTCGTTGAGCTATTCGTGTGCTCGAGAACTCGATCGATCCATGGCCCGCCAGCGTTTACAAAGAAACGAGCATTGACCGTGTGAGTCGCGCCGGATTGAACTTGATATCGCGCAGATAACACGTGGTTATCAGCCGTAACGAAATCTTCAACACGCGCATGCGTGATCACCGTGGCACCGTTCTGAAGTGCAGAGAGAACGTTCTCCAAAACAAGTCGCTCGGCAAACTCGACCTGAGCATCGTAATAAATTACTGAGCCAAGCAATCCGTCATCACTCAACAACGGAATTCGTCGCTTAGTCTCCATAGCTGAAAGCGCACTGTGTCGAGGCAGGCTCTTACCGAGCGAAAGAAGATCGTAGGCCATCATTCCTGCGCGAATCTTTCCGCGTCCGCGCGTCATACCTGAATAAATAGGAATCAAGATAGGAAGTGGGCGCACTAAATGCGGAGCGATCCGAAGGAGAACTTCGCGCTCGCGAAGAGACTCTCGAACCAGACCAAACTCGCCATGTTCTAGATAACGCAGGCCGCCGTGAATCAGACGCGTGGAGTAGCTGCTGGTTCCACTGGCGATATCATCCTTATCAAGGAGGATCACCTTCAACCCTCGTAACGCTGCGTCACGGGCGATACCCGCGCCGTTGATGCCGGCGCCGATGATGACAACATCGAAACTGTCTGAGCCAGGGTCGATCACGAATATTGAATTGTAGCTGCTACACCCGCGTTGTCTTAACGTCAACCATCGTTCTGGGAGCACAGGAGTCCCCGCCTGCCCGCGTCCAACCTAACCACGAACATTGCACGGAGTCACTCGATGAAATGGAATTGGTCCTTCTCGACGTGGGCAGGCGGGACGCCTCCGTTCCCAGGATGATGGTCTTTGATTATTTTCAGAGCTCGCACCAAATCGTGCCGGGCCTACACGGTCTGAGGCACCGTTTGTTGAAATGAGTCGTCATGCTCAAACTCAAATCGTTTGAGACTTCTCAAACTTTGTGGCCGTCACAATCTCTGTCTATCTTTTCTTTCTTAGCGTCGGGTGGTTGAACCACAATCTAGCAATCAGTTTTCCTGTAAATTTTCAGCCTACTGAAAAAGCGGAACAACCTTCGATAGACTCTGCGTCAGAGGTTATGTTACACGCGACTTGAGACTTCTCAATTCCCCAAAAAGAACAACAAAATGCGCATTAGCAGGCATGGCCTTTGCTCTTTTGTGGGACAACGAAACTGAGCGGGCAAGTCACAGCCCATCCCATCTGTTGCTCCCCGCTTGGATCTGAGTCAGCGCGCTGTTCTTTGTTTGCTCTAATCCGCTGCTGATTCAAAACACAATCGAGGTCCGAATCAGAACAAAGGAGCTTTACCATGTGGTCTTCCCGACTCTTTTCAAGCATGCTTCTCCTTCTCCTGACCCTCTTCTCTGCCCAAACAATTGTACGAGCCACTGAAGATGAAGCGGATGAATACGACGTAAAAGATCGTGTCGTGCGCATCAGCTTGATCTCCGGCGAGGTCAATCTGAAGCGAAAGGGCAATAAAGACTGGGAACGCGCACGCCTCAATTTTCCGCTCGTCGAGGGTGATACGCTGGCGACAGATCGAGACTCGCGACTTGAAATCCAAATCGATGCGCGAAACTTCGTCCGCCTTGCCGCCGGCACCACGATTCAAATCGTCGCGCTACGCGATGAGGGCGTTGCTCTGAGCGTAATCGAAGGTACGGCTACGGTTCGACTCGCGAGGTTCGATCGCCAGCATGAATACTTCGAAGTAGATGCGCCGCGTTCGACGATGGCAGCGGAAAAACCAGGCCTCTACAGAATTGATGTGCCCTCGGATGGGCGGGTTCGTTTTTCAGTCCGCGATGGCGGCAGCGCGCGAATCTACTCCGATACGTCCGGATTTGCTCTTCGAGATGGACGAACTGCCGAGCTGGTCCTGTCTGGTGACAATGCGGGCGACTGGGAGTTCGTTGCCAACGCAACGAGCGACGCTATCGACGAATGGGTAAACAATCGCGAGCGCTACCTGGCTCAACGTCTTCGTTACAACACCCAATACTATGATGAATATATTTGGGGTGCCGAAGATCTCGACGCATACGGCGATTGGGCTTACACGTCCGACTACGGCTGGATCTGGAGACCGCAAGCGACCACGATTAACGTCTACGGCGATTGGGCGCCGTATCGGTATGGTCACTGGGTATGGTGTCCGCCTTATGGTTGGACCTGGGTGGGTTATGAACCGTGGGGCTGGGCACCATATCATTACGGCCGATGGGTGTATTACAACGGTTACTGGGCATGGTGTCCTCGCAGTGCCTTCTTCCACTATCACAGCTGGTGGCGGCCCGCACTTGTAGTCTTCGTTAATGTTGGCGATAACTATTGCTGGTATCCACTTCGATATCATCAACGCGATCCCCACTCCCGTTATTACAGCCAGCCAGGACGGCTGACCAGGTTGCGATCCGATGAATTAGCAAATCTTCGCCGCTTAAATCCGGTCGAGCTACGTGCCGTTACAACTGCTAATGCCAGGCAAATCGGAAGCGAAGGCCTGCGAACCAGAAGAGCTGATGGGGCGCTCGCAAGACGCGCAATGACTGAGGAGCCCTTAAGGAACGGCTTGCCCGCTCGACCGGCAACTTCTGAGGCTGCAACGGGAACTAGCACTGCAACTCGTCCGGCTAGAATGGGATCTTCGCCTCCCGTATCAACGTCAACTGGCGCATCAACACGTACGCCCGGTGTCCCCCTTGATGATGAGTTACGTCGATCGCGCGTGCTCAACGGACGGGACGCAAGACCGGCGACACCAGTTGTGAACACAACTACTCCCGGTAACGACATTGAAGCACGACCTACTGGTGCCGTAACTCGTCCTCTGCGTGAACCACATCAGCCATCAGATCGTGTTGACGGTGGGCTTCCGTCTCGCTCAGACGAAAGGTCTGAGCGAAGATCTTCCGTGGCACCCAGCGATCCCAGCGCGGACGTAAGTCGTCCATCCCGCGTCGACCCAAGTTCAAACCCCGATATGAGTGAGAAACCTATGCGTGGCCGTGAGCGAATCGAGCCGGCGCGACCTGAGCGGCAGAGCGAATCACCGGCACCCACCTTTGAACCAAGAACGCAAAGAAGTGAGCCACCGGCACGAGTGGAGGCTCCGCAGCGCAGCGAAGCACCGCAACAACGAAGTGAGCCGGCGAGAAGTGAGTCACCGCGATCTGAGCCAAGCCGGTCCGAGTCACCACGTTCCGAGGCGCCGAGATCTGAACCAACTCGCTCAGAGGCACCGCGTTCGGAACCATCGAGATCTGAGTCGCCGCGCAGTGAGGCCCCAGCGAGGCCGGCGCGCCCGGAGAACTACGAACCACCGGAACGTCCATCGCGATCGGAATCACCGCGTTCTGAGCCGAGCCGTTCTGAATCACCACGTTCTGAGACGCCGAAATCTGAACCACGATCCGAACCATCGCGTTCTGAACCATCACGCTCCGAGCCTTCACGTTCTGAGCCTTCACGTTCTGAGCCGTCGCGTTCTGAGCCGTCGCGTTCTGAGCCGTCGCGTTCGTCTAATCCGGATACGGCGCGGCCGAGCAAACCAGATAGACCACGATAAGGCTTTTGGAGTGCGACGACCCGGCGTCGCTCTGTTACAGCGCCCGATCGTCAAGTACGGCTCTAACAAAGCGACGGCAGGGCCGACGCACTCCAAAGCGTTGCATTGGACAGATTAGAAAAGAGAACATTACGGTTATGAACAAGGTTCGTTTCGTCAGTTTAGGGGTGGCAATAATCGCCGCCGCATCTTTCAGTGAGTATGGGTTTGGAGTTGGTGGTCATGCCCAAACCACTAACTCTGAGATTAGACCCGACATGAAACGAGCTTTGAGCGCCACGTCTCGTCGAGGACCGAATATCAGGCCCAACTCTTATCGACCCGCTCGCTCGGTACAACAAAAGAGTCTACGACCTCGCACACTCAACGCGGACTCTAATAAGCGCAGTGCGCACATCGAACGCACCAACGAGCTCTTAACAAGCGCGCCAATTGCCGGAGGTACTTCATTAAGTAAAGTGCTTCACACCTCCCAGTTGAGTTTGAATTCAACAGCAGGCACTGACGAACAGTTCTTTGACAAGAACAATGATCTGGTAGCTGACGATCGAACAACGCTCGATTCCACGGGCGGTTCGTTTGACATCGCAGTCGGCAAATCTGGCACGCGTTACGAGGTCTTCTCAGCCACATTGAACAATACCCTGGTTGGTATCTTGATTACCGCGAACGATACCAATGGGGATTTCGTTGCCGACCTCACAGCAACCTATGATCTTCATCGCGACTTTAATCTGCCGTCCGCGGCTGCCGTTGTGACAGGTAACGGGATTGACGGCCGCGAGTTTGTAATCGTTTCCTCGAGTGGCTTTTTCAACTCTGCAAACCCCAATGATCCCAATAACGAACCTTCGCCGGGAATTGTGCTGCTCGTGCGTGATCCCAACACCGGTGGCTTCGACGCTGCTCAGTCAAAGACACTAGTCACGGTCGGCGATAATAAGATGTTTAATGCAAATGGGCTGGCCCTCCTGCCAAACAATGATTTGCTGATAGCCGATTTCGCTTCCGATGAATTGCGAATCATTCGCGACACAAATGGCGATCGTATTCCTGATACGCTCGATACGACGCCTTACTATTCTTATCAGTTCTCCGATGATGCTCCGCTCGATGTTGCTGTGAATTCACTGGGCGTTGTCTTCTCGCATTCGGAAGGTAACGACACACTGCTCCTTGCAATCTATGACGATAATCACGACGGTCGTGGGGATCACGATGAGGTGGCGGTCGAAGGTCTCTCCATCGACAACAATCTCTTCTTGCACGGACTCACGATCGATAGCAATGGAACCGTATACGTGATTGAAGACGCGACTGCGTCCGCGGATGGTTCAGGAGGTAACCTGGGAACTGCACGGATCGACGCCTTTCGTGATTCTTTTCAAACTGGTGTGCTCGAAAATGGGAAGCTATTTGTTCAAGCCGATAGTAGTAGTCTTGGCTTGAGCGGTTTAGGGTTTGGTCCGGCAAACAACTCCGTGCAATTTCAAATACTGCTTGATCAATCAGGACCGGCTGGAGATCAGGCTGCAGCTGTGGATTCGATACTTTTGCTCCGAGATCCGTTCTTAGTAGTCAATAGCGCGAGCCTGTTCAACCCGGTGTCTGACCCAAACACCAGGTTAGTAATCTTTGTAATAAACATGCCCATCGTGCCGGCGTCTTCGGTGGTTGTAAATCTGATCGACAGTAACAATCAGTCGTATAACATTCCGCCCCAGGATGTACGCCTGCTGCCGAACTTCGAATTTGTTCAGATTGTATTTCGCCTGCCCAGCAACCTGCCGGTGGGTACGTGCAAGATCAAAGTGATTGCACAAGGTCAGACTACTAATACAGCAACCTTCAGGATTCGAAGCTGACCCGCATCAGGTCATTTCATTGTTGAACCCGAGCCTTGTTTTTTGACATGACCGTCGTTCCAACATATCTTCTCAGCGCTTTTAGGTCAGAAAAAGAAGGAGAGTAGTTATGAGGAGCAAACTTTATACTTCGCTGGTTATCGTAGCTTTATTGTGTTTGATCGGTTGGACGGGATACGGACAAAGAACACGCTCCGGTTGGGAGTACAAGGTTGACCCGGTACCGGATGCCGGAAGTATGCAACAATTGCAGGCCCAGGCAAATGAGCGTTTGATCAATCAGCGGGCTGGCGAAGGTTGGGAATTAACAGCGGTTGGCTCGAGTTACTTCTATTTCAAGCGTGCGAGGTAACGAGGGCAAGTTTATCGGAGGTCAAATATCGATCTTCATTCGCGGAAGGATTCTTGGTTGGCCATCGATCTCGGAGCGAGCTTCACCGATTTGTTGCGCGCCCATTCTTTTGTAGAACCCGGTCGCGTTTGGATCCGCTGTCAGTTGCACCTCATCCACATTTAGGCGGGCTGCCTGCTCCATCGCGTCCAGAAAAAGTTCCTTTCCTACACCCGCACCAATGTCGTCAGGGCGTACCCACATGTGTTCCAGCTCGGCGTGGGCGTCGTTAACGCACAGAGCATAAAAGCCGCGAATTTCTCCGGCACTTTCAAAAACGAAAACGTAGTTGTTGTCGATGAGCTCCGGAGAGAGCGAGAGTTCTGGTTCCCAGAGTTTGAGCCAGTGTTCTGGGTAACCCCAATAGCTCTTCGATTCGAGCGCGATTTGCGTAAGGATTGAAGCTTCCTCGGATGTTGCTGGTCGGATCATGGATTACTTTAACGGGTTCCTTTGTCAATTCTTGTCGTTCAGCGATTTTTCGACTTTGCGCACGAGCTCCTGCACCTGTGCAACAAACTCACCTTTCGGCGCCAGTCGCAAGTACTCACGATATTCCAGCAATGCACGTTCGTTCTGATTGACGCGCAAGAGAATATTTCCGGCGAGCAGATGCGCTTCAGCGAGATCGGGTTTTAACTGTAGCGTCATGCCGATTGGACCACCAGCCTTCATTACTTCGCCCATGTCCCAGTACAGCCGGCCCAGAGCAAAGTGCCCCTGCCAGGCCTTGTCGTCCAATTTCAAACCTTCGCGAAGCGTATGCTCAGCTTCGCGATTTCTTTTTTGTCGCCAAAAGACCTCACCGAGAGCGATCATCGCAGTAGCGTTATCCGGTTTCATTTCAACCGCACGAAGCAAAGCTTTCTCAGCCTGGGCCCAGTCTTTGAGGTCCATGAATGCTGTGCCCAGCAAAAGTTCCGCGTCGAAGAAGGTTGGGTAACCCGATATAGCTTTCTCGAGGTGGCTAATTGCTTCTTTGTAGTCTTTTCGGGCCAGCGCGGCGCGCCCGTTAATAAATTCCTCGCGCGCATTCGCTGGAATACGAGCATCGACAACATCGGTCAACATTGCCGCGCCGCTATTGTTCGAGTTGTCGGAGGTAAGTTCAACAATCAGGTAGATGCGGAAAAGCACCTGCAGGTCAGCATCTTGCTGTGCAGGGCGATAGCCGGGCGCATTTACGATTATTTTGTAATAACCTCTTGGTAAGCCAGGAAAACGAAAACGACCTCGATTGTCAGTGAGGATCTCGTCGACTATTCCGCCGCTGAATCTTTCCAAACGAACCGGCACTTTCTGCGCACCTGCATTATCGGGCAAACGAACTTCGCCGCTGACTTCAAAGGTCAGCGAGTTGCCGGTATAAGTATCGCGCTCGCGTTGGGCAAGGACGGAGGGAACCGCTAAAACGAAGATTGCAATCAGTAGGAGACGGAATCTGAAACAGCGCATCCCGTTTAAGTATAAGCCACGGACCTGCACAGATCATCCGTGCAGGTCCGTGTTGGAAGTATCCGACTGGATCAGTGTCGGTAATTTAAACCGAACTGGATCAATCGGGCAGGAACGACGGTGGTCGTGACTTGGGTAAACGTGGACGTCGTTCCGATGTTTACAGAACTCGGGAAACCAAAGACTGGGTGGTTCCACAGGTTGAAAACATCCATGCGGAAACGAAGTTCATGGCCTTCCCTGATCTGTGTTGTTTTGATTAGCGAGAAGTCCCAGTTCTGTTGCGAGGGACCACGGAAGGCATTTCGCGGTACATCACCAAAACCGGTTGCACTGGTAGTGCCATTTGGAACGAGGCTGGCAGTGCGGAAACAGGCCGTATTCAGGTAGTGAGCCAGTTGATCCGAGACTGAGCCGGTTGTGTACATGTCGCGAGGACGGGTACCACAGGCTCCACTGAACGACGCCGTGCCACCACCAGTTTGACCAAACGCGCCGCCGCTGGTGCTGTCCGTGATCGAGAACGGCAAGCCACTTTGGTAAGTGACGATGCCGCTGATGCCCCAGCCCTTGAAGAACTGGTTATTCCAGAAGTTGCCACTCGGCACTGGTAAATCATATGAGTAGCTCACAATGAAGCGATGGGGTCGGTCGAAATCTCCGCGCGCTTTATTCTGGATAACATCCTTCTGCGAATTGAGCAGATTGCCACCACCCTGACCATTGCGGGTGGCATTCAATTCATCAGTGCTCAATGAACCACTTACATTGTCGGTTGTGTTCGAGTACGTGTAGGCGGCTTGGAAATACAGGCCTCTACTCATACGGCGCGATAGGGTCGCCTGGAATGAGTCGTACTTGGAAAATCCGATATTGCCGGAATAACGTGAACCACGTTTGCGAGACAAGCCAATGATGTCGTGTCGCAATTCTTCGTTGTTCACCGTATTCGCAGTGATTGTGTAAGTGTTCCCATTCATATCCCGTACCGTGCGTGGGTTCGCCGGGCTGTAAAGCTGAGCCAGGAAGGGATCCCAGATACCGATGCCACCCGTGTAGTGTGTGCCAACATAACCAAGTTCAACCGCCCAACCTTTAGCAATCTCACGCTGAATGGTGCCGTTGTACTGGATTGTATAAGGCGTATAGGCATCGAGTGGAGCACTAGTGAAGGAGGCCAGATTGATTGAGCAATTGGTCGCGGTGCCGCCGTAATTGAGGCACCTTTGTCCAGCCGCGTTAACGAATACCGGAGCAACGTTCGGATCATTCGGGTTAGTTGCCGGCAGGCCAGTATTTACGTTTCTCAAGCCTGCAAAGAACGTCGCCGTAGGAATGAACGCTGAGGCAATGATCGATGGCGCTGGTATGGCACCAAACGGGTTTGCCAGCTGCAACGCAGTTGGATTTGAGTTGGTGGACAATGGTTGGACGGTGAACGGTGCGGCCAGCGAGTTCTGTAGAATGTTCTGATTAGACAGTCGTTGGTAGTAAATACCATAGCCGCCTCTCAAAACTGTCTTCTGGTCTCCGTAGATGTCCCAGGCAAAGCCGACGCGAGGTCCGAAGTTATTCCCGTCGAAACAACTCTTCAGTGCGCAATCCTTAACACCCGGGGTGCCTTTGAATCCGGCCAGGTCTACCTTTTCAGGAATCAGGAACGGATTCTGTCCAGCAGCTGCCAGAACTGGATCGAAAACACCAGCGCGAAACAACTTGTCGTGACCAAAGCTCATGCCTTCCCAGCGAAGACCAAGGTTGAAGGTGAGTCTGGGTGACCAGCGAAAATCGTCCTGAACGAATGCTGCGAAGTCAGTCGCTACAAAGTTTCGTGCCGGGTCACCGAAAGCCGATTGGATCGCGGTTACTCTTCCGCGCAGGAAATTCTGCATAGCGGTGCAGTCATTTGTATCGAGTCTGCAATTGTTAAATTGCGATGGCTGCGGCGTGACACCGGAAGATGTGGCGCCGGTAGTCAGTGCGCCACGAACGGCAAAGTTGTTAAAGCGATTCAACTGATACTGAATTGCTTCGCCGCCAAATCGGAAGCTATGTTTGCCGTGGACCATCGAGAACGTGTCGACGATGTTGTACTGGTTCGACACCGTGCCGCGATCGTCGTTGACGCCGGTGCCTATCGTCATCAGACCGGTGATGGTGACCTGGTACATTCCCGGAAAGAGATCGCTGTTTCCGCGTGTGGCTCCGATATCAGACAGGTTAACTGCGTCGTGGGGAATATTCGCGAAAATGAAGCGACTGAAGCCCAGGCGCAGCTCGTTGATCTTGCTGGCGCTGAAAACGTGAGTCTCAGTTACTGAAAGGAAGCGATTCAGTTGCGTGTCAGTTCGCGGAAATGCCAGAGATGGTGAACTGGCCGTTCCATACGGTTTTTCAACGGCACCGTTGTCCCAGAACCAGCGACCCGAAATCTTGTCTTTTCCGTCGCGCATGATCCGGTCGTAGCTGATCGTGTACTGGTTATCTTCGATCGGCGCCACGCCTGAGAAACTACAGGTAAAAGTTCCGGGGAAGGCCCCGCCGGCTGCAGCAGCTGCCGACTTGCAACCGGCGCTGCCTGATCTGGGAACCAAAAAGCCGTTGTAGAGCGAGCTGTGCAAGTTAAGAATGTTAACCGCAACCGGATCGATTTGCGCCGGCGCCAGGTTAAAAGCAGACGCTAGCAATGCGACGGAAGTACTGCCGTCACCATTCCTCGGGAAATCTTGAATAGTGGGGGTAAGGCTCGAACCATTTGGATCCAAACCATTGCGAGCGCGAACCCCTTGATAGTTGAAGAACCAAAAGCCACCCAGTTTCGGCACTGGACCACTGCCGCTGCCTCCAAACACATTCTGCAGCAAACGAGCGCGCTTGCTCACACCGTTCGCGTTGCGAAACCACTCATTAGCATTTAGCGCGTCGTTGCGGTGCGACCAATAACCTTCCCAATGGAAATCCTTGGAGCCCGACTTGATCACGAGACCGAGCGAGCCACCACCTTTGCTGCCTTGTGAGGCGTCGTACAGTGAGGTCGCAACTTTCATCTCTTCGAGTGTGCTCGGGTTCGGAAGCGGCACGGTATCGAAGTGCGCAAGGTTGAAGTCGTTAACGTTAATGCCTTCCAGCGAAATACTGTTATTACTGGTTCGCTGACCATTAACGTTCATGTCTGCTGTTCCGCGACCCGCGGTGCGAACATCAGTCGGTTCGCTAGCGGTGCCTGCTGAGAGCGACATCAGAAACAGAAAATTCGGTGAAGCAAGAGGCAATGTGCGGAGCGTCTCAGCTCCCAGGGGCTGGCCCGTCACAGCGCTGGAGGGATTGATCAAAGAGGTGGTGGCCTCTACGTTGACCGTCTCTTCGATGCGCCCGGCTTCGAGAGCCACGTCTTGTCTTGCGATTTCACCAATTCTCACTTGCACGTCTACCACCACAGCCTTTTTAAAGTTCGGGGCCGTGATCTCGAGGCGATAAGCTCCGGGTTTGAGCAAAGTAATCGAGTATCCACCATCACCAGCGGTGGTTGCTGTTCGCTCTGACTTTCCCGTGCTCTCGTTTATGACGTCGACGGTAGCGCCGCTGACGAGGGCGCCTTTCGAATCGCTGACGACCCCGGTTACTCCTCCTGTTTGGCTGGCTTGCCCAAACACACTAGCCATAGACAGGAGTACCAGGATCGCTGTGCTTAAAAAGCGTAGTGCGCTTTTCATTGGCAATCCTCCTTTGTTATGCCTCTAAAGGTTCTTAAACTCGGCTTGGACTGGAAACGCGAATGGGACTGAAGACAACTCTGCGTTATGCAATGACCATTCCGGCGGTTAGTGACAAGGTTGGTAGTGACCTTAACGTTGCGACAAAGGAGGTTAGCCGACACTGCGACAAGCCGCTTCGCATTTCCGCGCCGGCCCCTTGTCAAAAATCTGACAATTCTTCAGATTATTGGATTGAAACATGGAACGAAAAACGGAACACGTCATCGTCTTTCTGGAACGAAACACCTTCAACATCCCTTTTCCCAGACCTCGATTTCCGCATGAGTGGATTGAATATGCCGAGACGGACGTAAGCGAGATGGTGCCACGCCTTCAAGGGGCCACGATCGTCATCTCAAACAAACTACCGTTGCGTGAGGAGACCCTGGCACAGCTCGCAGCATTGAAGTTGATCGCGGTGGCCGCGACTGGAGTGGACAACATCGATCTTGAGTACTGTAAGGAACATCAGATCGCGGTCTGTAATACTCGAGGTTATGCAGTCAATTCCTTACCCGAACATGCGTTGATGCTGATGTTGTCGTTGCGGAGGAACTTAATTGCTTATCGCCAGGATGTGGAAGCGGGTCGTTGGAACGACGCCCGACAGTTTTGTCTTTTGGATCACCCGATTGGAGACCTGCGCGGGGCGAAACTGGGTGTCGTCGGATACGGAAGGCTAGGACAATCTATGGCACAACTCGCCCAGGCAGTTGGAATGGAAGTAATGATTGCCGAGCGTAAGAACGCTGCGCAAATTCGAGACGGTCGAGTGGCGTTTGAGAAGGTGCTCACCGAGAGTGATGTGCTCTCTCTGCATTGCCCCTTAACGGACGACACCAGGAATCTGATTGGAGCGGAAGAGCTGAATTTGATGAAACGTGACGCCGTGATAATCAACACCGCCCGCGGAGCTTTAATAGATGATTACGCCCTAATTGATGCTTTGACGAGTCAAAAGATCGCCGGAGCAGGTATTGATGTTTTGCGAGTTGAGCCGCCGCGTGAAGGAAGCCTGTTGCTGGATCTGAGACTGCCCAATTTGATCATAACGCCACATAACGCATGGGCGAGTCGCCAGGCAATGGAACGACTTGCCGCCCAGCTCATCGATAATCTGGAAGCTTTCGTTCGCGGCGAACCCCGCAACTTAGTTTTGTAGGGATGAGGAAAAGTGAAGTTCAACAGCTATGAAGCCGCTGCTTCTCCTGCAACTTCGTCGTGATGTTCAGTCGTGTAAAGGCGAAGAATGTCCTGTCCCTGACGTGAGCGAGGATCGATCGTGCGTAAATGCTTGCGGCCTTGCATTTCCCAGATGGCCGTTACGACGCCGTCTTTCTCGACTGCGTGATAAGTGATCTCTTCCGTATTTGCTTCAGGTGCAGTCGCTTCATCTGCACCATTGTCTATTGCTGCTTCATTCTCAGACATACCAAACTCAAAAACTCTCCTCTCAAGTGACTTGTTGTCGTGGGTTTTTGTTGACCGGATTGTTGCACAGGCATTTAGAAGTGTCCAGAAGCAGTAGGCGGTGAGAGCGGGAGCAGGAGCAGTAGGCAGGAACAGGAGCAGGAGCAGGAGGAGGAGCAGGAGCAGGAGCAGGAGCAGGAGCAGGAGCAGGAGGGTGTAAATAGTTTTGTGTAAATGGTCATCGCGAGCCAAATGAGTTAGTTTGGCGGAGAAGAAGATGACCCCAGACAAAACAATCGACAAAGAGCTCATTGACAATCTGCTTAAGGACTATAAG
>Ga0207707_10000334_pt1 | contig 49704 bp, 38 predicted proteins | sample KBSC83BmetaG_FD_184336 | JGI IMG/M metagenome (GOLD analysis project Ga0207707, IMG submission 184336) | Corn rhizosphere microbial communities from Kellogg Biological Station, Michigan, USA - KBS C8-3B metaG (SPAdes) (version 2) | ecosystem: Host-associated > Plants > Roots > Rhizosphere ... | reverse complement strand
AATCCCGATTCGCGGCGGCTGATCGTCAGCGCCTGGAACGTGGGCGAGCTCGACAGGATGGCGCTGCCGCCGTGCCACGCACTGTTCCAGTTCCACGTCGCGAGTGGCCGTTTGTCGTGCCAGTTGTATCAACGCTCCGCCGATGTCTTCCTGGGCGTGCCGTTCAACATCGCCAGCTACGCGCTGCTGACCTGCATGATCGCGCAGGCCTGCGAGCTGGCGCCGGGCGACTTCGTGCACACGCTGGGCGACGCACACCTCTATCTCAACCACATCGGACAGGCGCGCGAGCAACTGGCGCGCACGCCGCGCGCGCTGCCGAAACTGGTATTGAATCCGGATGTGCGTTCGGTTTTCGATTTGACCTTCGATGACATCCGCATCGCCGACTACGATCCGCACCCGGCGATCAAGGCGCCCATCGCGGTCTAGGAGAGAGATGGAGAACCCTCAGTCCCGAGTCCCGGGTCGCGAGCCCCGGATCGTCCTGCTCGTCGCGCTGGACCGCGGCCGCGCCATCGGCCGCGATGGCGCGATGCCGTGGCACCTGCCGGACGACCTGAAGCGCTTCAAGGTGCGCACGCTCGGCAAGCCGGTACTGATGGGCCGCAAGACCGCGCTGGCGATCGGCCGCGCCTTGCCCGGCCGGTCCAACCTGGTGCTGAGCCGTTCCGACCCGGCGCCTTTCGCCGGGCAGCGCATCGTGCATTCGCTGGACGAAGCGCTGGAACTGGCGGGCCGACAGGAACTTGTGGTGATCGGCGGCGGCGAGATCTTCGCGCTGTCCTTGCCGCGCGCGACAGACTTGTGGCTGACGTGGGTGGACACGGAGACGCCCGACGCCGACACGTTCTTCCCGCAATTCGATCCGGATCAGTGGCGCGAAACCGCGCGCGAACACCATCCGGCGGACGCGAAGCACGCCTTCGCATTCGACTTCGTGGACTATCGACGCGTGCGATGATCGAAGTCGCCGCCGGCGTGCTCACCGACGCGCGCGGCCGCGTCCTGCTGATGCAGCGCAAACCCGGCACGCACCTGGCGGGCACCTGGGAATTCCCGGGCGGCAAACTGGAGCGGGGCGAGCACATCGAGCAGGCGCTGATGCGCGAGCTGCGCGAAGAGCTCGGAATCGAGGCGCGCTCGTTCGCGCCGCTGATCTCGCTGCCATGGCGTTATCCGGAAAAAACCATCCGCCTGCACGCGCTGCGCGTGACGGACTGGCGCGGCGAACCGCGAGCGCGCGAAGGCCATCCGCTGCGATGGGTACCGATTCCGGACATGGACCCGGCGGAAATGCCCGCGGCGGACCGGCCGATCGTGACCGCACTGCGGCTGCCGCTGCATTACATCATCACGCCGGGTGATCCCGATCTTGATGCCGGAGCGCGCCTACGCGCGACCGGCGCCTTGTTGCAGGTGCGCTTGCCCGGGCGCGATCGCGCCGACGTGCGTGCCTGCGCGAACGATCTGCTGGCGCGCGTGCCGGAATTGCGGGCTCGGCTGTTGATCAATGCCGACGTCGAAGTCGCGCGCGAACTGGGCATCGGCGTGCACCTGCGTGCCGCGCAACTGCGCGAACTGCGGCAACGGCCCTTGCCGGATGCGCAATGGGTCGGCGCGTCCTGCCACGATGTGGACGAACTCGAGCGCGCGGCGACGATCGGCGTGGATTTCGCGACGCTCTCGCCCGTGTGCGAGACGGCGAGTCACCCCGAAGCATCGCCGCTCGGCTGGAACCGCTTCGCGGAACTCGTGCGCGACGCACGTTTGCCGGTTTACGCGCTCGGCGGTGTCGGGCCGGCCGACCTGGACCGCGCGCGCGCAGCCGGTGCGCAGGGCGTTGCGGGAATCGGCGCGTTCTAGAAAAAGGGGTCAGGTGACCGTCATTCCGGGGCCGTTTGCGATTCATCGCAAACAGAACCCGGAATCCAGGTTATCCGGCTTCGCACGGACCAAGAGCCGGATTCCGTGTTCCATCGCCGACAGGCGGCGATGGCCCCGGAATGACAAGGGGTGATATCCCGCGCACGGCGGCCCCGGAATGACGAAGGAGGGGAGTGCCTGCCCAGCGCGCCCTACCGACGCGCGGCGAGTTCCAGGTACTTCGCGTGCAGGGCCGCGACCTGCGCGTCGAGTGCCGATTCGTCGCTGTCATTGACGATCACGTCGTGCGCGATCGCGCGCCGTTGCGCGCGCGTGGCTTGCGCATCGAGCGTGCGCCGCGCCTGTTCGCACGTCACGCCGTCGCGCCGCACCAGGCGTTCGATCTGGATTTCCTCCGGGGCGTCCACCAGCAGCACGCGATCGACGAAGTCGTACTGCGGCCAGGTTTCGGCCAGCAGCGGGATCATCAGCATGCAGTACGGACCGCGATCCATCGCCGTCCGCCGCAACAGCCACGCGTGCACGCGCGGGTGCACGATCGCTTCCAGCTTCCTGCGCGCGTCGGCGTCGTCGAAGATGCGTTCGCGCAGCGCGCGGCGATCGAGCGCGCCGCCCGAGCTCAGCACCTGCGGCCCGAACACGAATTCGATTTCCGACAGCGCGGGTTCGCCCGGTTCCACCACGGCACGCGCGGCGGCATCGGCGTCGTGCACGTTTATTCCGAGCGCTTCGAACCGCCGCGCCACCGCGCTCTTGCCGGACGCCACGCCGCCGGTCAATGCGACAACAAAGCGGTTCCTGGCTGCATCAGGAATGCCTGGCACGTACGCGCCCCGTCAATTCCGCGGCCTGACGATTTCGCAACGCGGTTCGAACGTCGCGCGATCGAAATCGGCCTGTCGCGGTCCGTGGACCAGGCGCGGCTGGTAGCGCCAGCCGGGGCTGAACAAACTGCGCGCTTCGTCGTGACCGGGGAAAGTCACATCCGCCATGTCGAGCAGGGATTCGAAGGTATCGGCGCTCATGCTGCGCTTGCGGGCGTTGTTGCGCAGCGCTGCCGCGCGGGCCGGAAAAGTCCTTGCATACGCATCGGAGTACCAGAACAGCGCCGGGACCTGGAAATCATAGCGGGTTCCGAAGCCATGGCCTTCGCGCAGGCAGGTGGGCGTCGGCAGGGTCTCGCCGTGATCGGACTCGAACCACAACGCACTGGTTGCGCCACTCGCACGCAAAGTGGCGATGATCTGCGCCAGCATGTGATCGGTGTAGAGAATCGTATTGTCATAGCTGTTGCGATCGCGCAGATACAAGGGCGCACCGCTTTTCGCATCGGACTTCACCGGGCGGAAACGGCGGAACGAGTCGGGGTAACGAAGATCGTAAGCCTGATGGCTGCCCATCATGTGCAGCACGATGAAAAGATCATCGTTCGAATTGCGTATCGCTTCCCGGAACGGTTGCAGCAGATCCTCGTCGTAACTCCCCGGTGCGGACCATGCTTCGTGCCGCATGAATTGCAAATGCTGCGCTTCAAGCGCATACACCGATACCGGCGAATCGAATTTGCCGATCGGCAACTGGTTGGAAATCCACCAGGTCTCGAATCCGGCCTCCTGCATCGCGCGCAGGATGGATGCTTCGTGCCAGAGGCTGCTCCAGGGCGCCGTCGATGGCTTGCGCGTCAGGATCATCGGGATGGCCGCGATGGATTCGGGCCACGAGGTCACCATGTCGGTGACCGGCACCAGATTGGATTCGCGCACGAGCGCCGGATTGGTGGGGCGGCCATAGCCGAACAACTGCCAGTGATCGCGACGGCTGGATTCGCCGATCACCAGCACGTAGATCTGGCGCTTGGCGATGTTCGCCACACGGCGCGCGTGGAAGCGGAATCCGTCCAGATGCGCGGCCTCCTCGCGCATCGCCAGCCACTGCCGCCGGTATTCGACCAGACGTTCGATCAAGCCGAACGGATAACCGGTTTCGAACTGGCCATCCAGCGCGCTGACCGCTCCGGTCAGGCGTACGGCGGTCGCTCCCGCGGTATTGCCGAAACTGATCAGGAAGGCGACCAGCGACATGGCGATCGCGACGGTGCTTCCCCTCGCGAAGCGCCAGCGCAGCCGCGCGCGCGCGCTGGACCAGGCTGCCCAAAGCGCAAGCGCCACGCCGACGAGCATGCACGTGACCAGTGGGGCCAGCAGCCCGTCCAGGTACTCGCGTGATTCGCCGGGATTGGTGGCAAACAGCGACGCCAGGACCTGTGCGGAACTCGGGCGCAGGTAGGTGTGGATGTAAAACGCCTCCGCCGGCGCCACGGCCGCGAACGGTACCAGCAGCAGGCAGGCGAGCCATGGCACGCGACCGGACAGCGCGAACATCAGCATCAGCAGGGCGGCGGGCACCAGCAAGCCCGCTGTCCACACCGCGATGCCGTGCCCGATGCACAACCACACCAGATTCGGAAACATCAGCCATGCGCACAAGGCGCCCAGCGCCGCGCCTGCGCGCGTGCGCAGATGGATATGGGCTGGAAGATTCATCGCAAACCGCTGACGTGCAGATAGGTGGCCAATATGGTGTCACCGAACACGAACCAGACCCAGCCGGCGGCGGCCAGGAAGGGACCGAACGGAATGGGCGTGGAATGATCCTGATTGCGCATGCGCAGCGCAACCACGCCGACGATCGCGCCGATGAACGAGGACAACAACACGATCGGCAGCAGCGCGACCGGGCCCATCCATGCGCCCAGCGCGCCCAGCAACTTGAAATCGCCGTAGCCCATGCCTTCCTTGCCGGTCAGCAATTTGAAGGCCCAGTACACGCACCACAGCGCCAGGTATCCGATGGCCGCCCCCTCGATGGCGGCGCGCGCATCGACGAACAATGGCATCAACGCGATCAGCAGGCCGAGCCACAGCAATGGCAACGTCAGTTGGTCCGGCAGCAGTTGGGTGTGCAGGTCGATGCCGGCCGCGGAGATCAGCACCCAGGTGAAAAACAGCGCGGCCAGCGCGGCCCAGGTCGGTCCGAATTTCCACACCACAACCGCGCTCAGCACGCCGCTCAACAATTCAACCAGCGGATACTGGATCGAGATCGGCGCCTTGCAATGGCGGCAGCGCCCCCGCAGCAACAGCCAGGAGAGCAGCGGGATGTTGTCGTAGGCGGCCAGCGGATGCTTGCAGCGCGGACAGTGCGAAGCCTGCCGCACGATGCCGGGCGGCGCGGGTTCTGCGCCCTCCAGTTCCAGCATCTCTCGCGCGTCGCGCTTCCACGCGTGCGTCAGCCGGGCGGGCAGGCGCAGGATCACCACGTTGAGGAAGCTGCCTACAGCCAGGCCCAGCACGAATGCCGCGGCGATCCAGACCGCCGCGGGCATGCCTGCAAGTTCGGTCATCGCGAGTGTCGCTGGCTCAGAACGCGCCGGCCAGTTTGAAGATCGGCAGGTACAGGCCGACCACCATGCCACCCACCAGCACGCCGATGATCACCATGATCAACGGTTCCAGCAGCGTGGAGAGCGTGTCGACCGCGTTGTTGACCTCTTCCTCGTAGAATTCGGCGACCTTGAAGAGCATCGAATCGAGCGCGCCGGATTCCTCGCCGATCGCCACCATCTGCGTGACCATGTTGGGAAACAGGCCGGTCTGCTTCATCGCCAGTTGCAACTGGTGGCCGACCGCGATGTCGTCGCGCATGCGTTTCACGGCCTGGCCGTATACCACGCTGCCGGTTGCGCCGGCCACCGCGTCCAGCGCTTCCACCAGCGGCACGCCGGCGCGGAAGGTGACGCCCAGCGTGCGCGCGAAGCGCGCGATCGCCGACTGGCGCAGGATGTTGCCGATGATCGGGACTTTCAGCGACATGCGGTCGACGAAATGGGCCATCTTCTCGGAGCGCTTGTACGACACCACGATGAAGACGATGCCGCCGATCAGGATGATCAGCACCAGCCACCAGTACGCCTGCATGAATTCCGACGCGCTCACGATCATCTGCGTGAATGCCGGCAACTGCACGCCGGCATCCTTGAACACGCCCTGGAACACCGGCACCACGAACACCAGCAGGATCAGGCTGACGATCAGCGCCACCGCCAGGACCATCGCCGGATAGAACAGCGCCTTCTTGATCTTGGCCTTGATCGCCTCGATGCGTTCCTTGTAGGTCGCGACGGTGTCGAGCACCGTGTCGAGCACGCCGGCCGACTCGCCCGCGCGCACCAGGTTGCGGTACAGCTCGTCGAACTGCACCGGGTATTTCGCCAGCGCCTCGTGCAGGGTCGAACCACCCTCGATGCCCTGCTTGACGTCGGTCAGCATGTTCTTGAAGCGGATGTTGCGCTGGCCGCCGGCGATGATCTCGAACGACTGCACCATCGGCACGCCGGCCGCCATCATGGTCGCGATCTGGCGGCTGAATATCGCGACGTCGCGCGGCTTCACGCGCTTGCCGGCGGCGCCGAATAGAGGCTTGGCCTTTTCCTTCACCGTCTGCGGGTTCATGCCCTGGCGGCGCAGCTCGGCCTTCACCAGGCTGGCGTTGCGCGCCTGCAGCTCGCCCTTCATCTTCACGCCGCGCTTGTCCAGCGCGGTCCACTCGTACACCGCGAGTTGCTTGACGGCGGCGCGCGCGGCGCCGACGGAACGCGGCGCAGGTTTGTTGACGGTGGTGGCGGTGGCCATGAGTTCTTCCCCAATCAGCATGCTTTTGCTTCGACCCGTCTCCCGGTGGGAGAGGGGCCCCGCAACTAATCCTTCGTGACGCGGTTGATCTCGGCGAGGCTGGTGACGCCCTGCCTGACCTTCCACAATGCGGATTCGCGCAGGCTGCGCACGCCGCTCTTCTGCGCGGCTTCGGCGATCTTCATCGCGCTGCCGCCTTCCAGGATGATCCGCTGTATGTCGTCGTTCATCGGCATCACTTCGTAAATGCCCAGGCGCCCCTTGTAGCCCTCGTTGCAGCCCGAGCAGCCGACCGCATCGTACAGCTTCAGGCCGGCCTTGATCTCTTCGTGGCTGAAACCCTCGGCCAGCAGCGCGGGTTCCGGCAATGTCATCGGCTTCTTGCAGTCGTGCAACCGGCGCGCGAGGCGCTGCGCGATCACCAGCGTCACCGAGGACGTGATGTTGTAGGGCGCGATGCCCATGTTCATCAGGCGCGCGATGGTCTGCGCCGAGTCGTTGGTGTGCAGGGTCGAGAGCACCATGTGGCCCGTCTGCGCCGCCTTGATCGCGATCTCCGCGGTTTCGAGGTCGCGGATTTCGCCGACCATGATGACGTCCGGGTCCTGGCGCAGGAACGAGCGCAGCGCCGCGGCGAAGGTCATGCCGCGCTTCACGTTCTGCTGCACCTGGTTGATGCCGCCGACGCGGATTTCCACCGGATCCTCCACCGTGGAAATGTTGCGTCCTTCGGTGTTGAGGATGTTGAGCGCGGTGTAGAGCGATACGGTCTTGCCCGAACCGGTCGGGCCGGTCACCAGCACCATGCCGTAAGGCTTGTGGATGGCATTGAGGAACAGTTCCTTCTGGTCCTCCTCGTAGCCGAGCTTCTCGATGCCCAGTCGCGCGGCGGCGGCATCGAGGATGCGCAGCACCACTTTTTCGCCGAACAACGTCGGCAGCGTGCTGACGCGGAAATCGATCGACTTGCCCTTGGAGAGATTCAGCTTGATGCGGCCGTCCTGCGGCACGCGGCGCTCGGCGATGTCCAGCCCCGCCATCACCTTCAGGCGCGAGGAAATGCGCGGGCTCAGCTTGATCGGCGGCGACGCCACCGCGCGCAGGATGCCGTCGAGCCGCACGCGCACCCGATAGACGCCTTCGTAGGGTTCGAAGTGGATGTCGGAGGCGCCGCGCTTGATCGCGTCGACCAATACCTTGTTGACGAACTTCACGACCGGCGCGTCTTCGCCGCCGGCTGCATCGAAGCCGCTTTCGCCTTCTTCGCCGGTTTCACCCAGTTGCAGGTTTTCGAGCCCGTCCGCGTCGTCCATCTCGGGCATCACCGCGCTCTGGCTGGACAACGCCTGGTCGATGGTGCGCTTCAGCAGCTCGGGTTCAATGAGAATCGGCTCGACCGCGCAATTGGAGTGGAACTTGATCTCGTCCAGTGCGGCGGAGTTGGTCGGATCGGCGATGCCGACGAACAGCCTGTTGCCGCGCTTGAACAGCGGCAGCGCGGTGTGCTTGCCGATCAGCTCTTCGCTGACGGCCTTCAGGGGCAGCTGCGGGAAATCCAGCGCGCCCGCGTCCAGCAGCGGCACGCCGAATTCGGCCGAAACCGCCTGCGCCACGCGCTTGCCTTCCACCAGGCCGTTCTCGGCCAGCCAGGTCGCCACCGGCACTTTGTGCCGCAGCGAGTCATCGACCGCCTGCCGCGCGTCGGTTTCCGACAGCGCGCCCTCGAGCGCAAGCCGTCGCACGACGCCGGTCAATCCCGCCAACGGAGTGGGGTTCATTTGCGTTGCCATGTTTAGGACCTGCTCGCCGCTTGCCAAATGAGCCGCGTTGCTTCCGCAGCGGCTGTCAGACAAGGCGCGCGGCGCCGCGCCATAGCACTTCTATCGCCAAGCTGCGCAACGCAGTATGGCGGCCGCTGCGGAGCAGCCCGAAGGGCCGTGGCCCTTTGCCCGCATGGCTGCGTCATCACTCGTCGATGTATCGACATACATCTTCCTCGCTCTTCCTTGCCCTGCAGGCAAAGGGCCGACGGCGCGGCCACTTGGCAAGCGGTGAGCAGGTCCCGTAAACCCCCGCGACTACGGCCGGAATGTACCGCAATTGGGGAACATTGGGGCAAAGAGGATGCAGATAGCGTGCCGCGTGTCGCAAATGCCGGCGACCGCCGTCCGGGCGAAAACGTGAAGGACCGCACGGGTTATGATCCGCCGGTCAATTGGGGAGCCCGATGCTCAGCATCATCCTGCCGGCCAAGAACGAAGCCGCCGCATTGACCGACCTGTTGCCGCGCCTGCGCGCGGCGCAGCCGGACGCGGAAATCATCGTTTCCGACGACGGTTCCGCCGACCAGACGCGGGCGCTGTGCGCCGAACACGGCGTGATTTGCCTGTCCTCGCCCTATTCGATGGGCAACGGCGCGGCCGTCAAGCGTGGTGCCCGCGCGGCCAGGGGCGACGTGCTGGTGTTCATGGATGCCGACGGCCAGCACGACCCGGCCGACATCCCGCGGCTGCTGGCGAAACTGGAAGAAGGCTTCGACATGGTGGTCGGCGCGCGCGACTGGCAGGGGCAGGCCGGCGTGGGCCGCGGCGTCGCCAACACTTTCTACAACTGGCTGGCGTCGAGGATGACCGAACACCGCATCGACGACCTCACTTCCGGTTTCCGCGCCGCGCGCGCGGACAAGTTCCGCGAGTTCCTGCACCTGCTGCCGAACGGCTTCAGCTATCCCACGACTTCCACGATGGCGTTCTTCCGCAGCGCCTATCCGGTCGCTTACGTGCCGATCCGCGCCGCCGAGCGCGTGGGCACCAGCCACATCAAGCCCGTGCGCGACGGCCTGCGGTTTTTGATCATCATCTTCAAGATTTCCACGCTGTACGCGCCGCTGAAACTGTTCGTGCCCGCGAGCGTGGTGTTCTTCCTGGTCGGGCTCGGCTATTACTTCTACACCTTCACCCAGTTCCATCGCCTCAGCCTGATCAGCGTCGCCTTCTGGAGCGCGTCGGTGATCATCTTCCTGATCGGGCTGGTGTCCGAGCAGATCACGGCGCTGACGTACCGGCGAGATGAGTGAGGTCGAGCGGCGCCTTCCGCATGCCGCCCTCAGTCCGACCGGGAGGCTGCCGAAAGCGGAAAAGATCGCGGCACTCCTCAAGCTGGATTCGATTGCGCGCACGCGGTTGCGCTTGCTCGAAATCGGAACGGGCTCCGGCGTGATCGCGCACTATTTCGCAACTCGTCCCGAATTCCTATGCGAGGTGGATGCCGTCGATGTTCTCGATCAGCGGCAGGTCGTGGAGGGCTACCGCTACCAGACGGTGACAGACGTGGAACTTCCGTTTGGAGATGGAAGTTTCGACATCGTCATCAGCAACCACGTGATAGAGCACGTCGGTCGAGCCGATGAACAACTCGCGCACCTGCGGGCCATTGCGCGCGTACTGAAACCCGCAGGTGTCGTCTATCTGGCCACCCCGAATCGCTGGCAGCCGGTCGAACCACACTTTCGTTTGATGTTCCTGAGCTGGCTGCCCAAAAGCTGGCGCAGCCCCTACGTCCGCTGGCGCAAGGCGGGTGACTGTTACGACTGCGAGCCACTCACCATGCCCGAACTGGAAGCGATGCTGCAGGTGGCCGGGTTTGACTACACCAATGCGTGCTGGGAAGCGATCCGCGCGATGTCCGCGACGGAAACCAAACCGGCACTGTCGATAGCCCTGGCCAGTCGCATCCCCCGCCGCTGGATACAGCCGCTGCGCCGGTTTTCGCCAACGCACGTCTACCTGTTGCGGCACCCCCAAAGATCGCAGCAATGAAGGGCGCTCCGCGAACCGTGCTGGTCCTGGCTTCGACATATCCGCGATGGCCGAGGGACCACGAACCCGGCTTCGTGCACGAACTCAACAAACGTCTGGCGGAACGATTCCGTGTGGTGGCATTGGTCCCGGACGCGCCGGGTGCGGACCCCGACGGCAAGCTCGACGGTGTTGACGTAGTCCGCTATCGCTATGCACCGAGGCGGTGGCAAACGCTGGTCAACGACGGCGGCATTGTTGCCAACCTCCGGAGGTCACGCTGGAAATGGCTCCTGTTGCCGGCATTCGTGCTGGGCCAGTACCTGGCCGCGCGCCGCATCGTTCGTGATCGCCGTGTCGACGTCGTCCACGCGCACTGGTTGTTGCCGCAAGGCTTGATCGCGCGCCGACTGCGGAAGCGCTACGGTGTTCCCTACATGGTGACTTCGCACGGAGGCGACCTGTTCGGCTTGCGCGGCCGCGTGCCGATGGCACTCAAGCGCGGTGTAGCTGCTTCGTGCTCGGCAATGACGGTGGTCAGCCGCGCAATGCGCGAGGAAGCGAATCGGGCGGGACTCCGCCCGCCCGGAATCGACGTGCTGCCGATGGGCGTGGACCTGCGCGGGCGTTTCGTGCCCGATCCCGAACAAACCCGGGCGACCGACGAGCTGTTGTTCGTCGGTCGACTCGTTCCGAAGAAGGGAATCGTACATTTGTTGAACGCGATGCCCGCCGTGCTGGCCGAACGCCCCGGCGTCACGCTTTCGATCGCCGGATTCGGGCCGGAGGAGGGCGTGTTGAAACAGCAGGCGGCGCGCCTCGGGATTGCCGGCAAGATCAGATTCATGGGGGCCATGCCTCAAGAGCAACTGCCCGCACTCTATCGGCGCGCCTCATTGTTCGTCGCCCCGTTTGTCCGCGACGCAAGCGGTGACCAGGAGGGCCTGCCCGTCGCATTGATGGAGGCCATCGGCTGCGGCTGTCCCGCCGTCGTCGGCGATGTCGCGGGCATCCACGACCTGCTGGGCGATGCGGCGGATGGCATGATCGTGCAACCCGATGACGCTTCGGCACTTGCCGATGCCATCCTTGAATCGTTGCGGGATCCCGAAGCCTCGCGCGCACGAGCCGATGCGATCCGTGCCGCCGCAGCCGCACGCATCGACTGGGAACACATCGGCCGCCGTTACGCCGAACTCATCACGACCTGCGTCACTACTCCGGATTGAATCTCACGGCGGGCGAGCGAGCTGTGCCCTGGGCGACGTCAGGCCACGGGTGACGCGAAGCAGTTCCGGCTCCAGTTTCGAGACCAATGCCTGCCAGTCGTCAATGGAGATGTCCGGCCGAGCGGGATCCGCAAGCTGCGCGCGCACGCAATCGGCAAGGGACTGCGCGTTTGCAGCGTAAAACAGGCATTGCGGGGTCCCCGCGAACATGTCGCTCATCGCGCCGATATCCGCAGTGGCGACAGGCAACCCGCACGCCAGCATCTCGTAAGCCTTCTGCGGAAAGCAGTAACGCCCGAACGGGGTATCCAGAACACTGATGATGCCGACGTCCAGCGCGTTGAAGAGTTCTGCGATGCGATCGTGTGGCAGTGCGCCGAGATAGTGAACGCGCTCGCCGGACGGTGGAGGGAACCCCGCTTGATGCGGTCCCGCCAGCACCAGATGGAGATCGGAGCGGTCGTCCTTCAGCAGATCCCACGCGCCATACAGTGTGGCGATTCCCTTGTCTCGGGACAGTCCACCTGCGGTGCCGATGAGCCGGGCGTTTTCCGGCAGGCCGAGCGCATGCCGACAGGCCAGTTTGTCGCGCGGATGGAAAACCGCCTTGTCCACCGTGCTCGGCATGGCGAAGATCCTGCCACGCGCCCGGTAGGTGTCGCGCACGTAATCGGCCAATGGCTGGCTGGTGGTCGTCACCAGATCGGCACCGCGCACCGCGTGCCGCAGCGCTGAAACGAAACCGGGGATGCGTGCCTGCCCGAAGCCCTCGAAGTTGTCGTAGAGATCGGCCGCGCAGGGAACGCCGAGACGTTTCGCCAGCCATGCACCGAGCGCCACATGCGGAATATCCGATGCGCCGATGATCACGTCGGGCCGGAATTCGCGCAACCGACGCAAAAGATGTCGTGGATAACCGGCAACCGCCGGCAGCTTCCAGCGACCCAGCGAGCGCGATTCCCAACGCAGTTTTCCCGGTGTGGCGTCGTGTCCCCACCCGCCTTCTTCCGCCCTGTCGTAGCTCAGGCAATACCCGCGCACCTCATGGCCAAGCCGCGCGAGCTGATACGGAATCTCGTACAGCCGCGCGTAGCGGTCGACGATCACGTCCTTGCTCATGTAGCGGCGCTTGCAGAGGAAGGCGATGCGCATGCGCGTCAACCGGTGAGCCGCTTTGCCGCAGCCAGCGCCGCGCCAACTACCTGGTCCATGTTGTAGTAGCGGTATTGCGCCAGCCGTCCGACGAAAGTCACTTTGGATTCATCCCTCGCCAGTTCCTCGTAACGCTTGTACAGCGCCTCGTTCTCCTCGCGCGGCACGGGATAGTACGGATCGCCCTCGGCCTGCGGATATTCGCGCACGATCGACGTGCCTGGATGCTGCTGGCCGGTCAGGTGCTTGAACTCGGTAATGCGCGTATACGCGTAATCGTTCGGGTAATTGACCGTGCCGGTTTCCTGGAAGAATTCCGTCTCGGGCAGGTGCTCATGTTCGAAGCGCAGCGAGCGATAAGGCAGCCGGCCGAAACGGTAGTCGAAATACGCATCGATCGGACCGGTGTAGACGATGTGCCCGTACTTGCCGCGATCGCGCACGTCGGCGAAATCCATGCCGGTCTCCACGCTGATGTTCGGATGATCGAGCATGGCCTCGAACATTTTCGTGTAGCCGTTCATCGGCATCGCCTGGAAGGCGTCGGTGAAATAGCGATCATCGGTGTTGGTGCGCACAGGAATCCGTGCCGCCACGCCCGCCTTCAGCTGCGACGGTTCCAATCCCCACTGCTTGCGCGTGTAATTGAGGAAGAACTTCTCGTACAGGTCGCGCCCGACCGAATTCAGCACCACGTCTTCGCTGGTCTGCACCGGCTCGCGCGGCTCGCGCACGCGCTCGAAGAACGCCGTCGCACCGGCGTCGTCCAGGTCCAGCCCGTACAAAAGGTTCAGCGTGTCGCGGTTGATTGGAAAGGGGTAGAGCACGCCGTTCACCACGCTGCGCACGCGGTGCTCGTAAACCCGCCATTCGGTGAAGCGCGACAGCCACTGGAAAATCCGCTCGCCGTTGGTATGGAAAATGTGCGGGCCGTAGCGGTGCACCAGCACGCCGCGGGCATCCGGCTCGTCATAGGCGTTGCCTGCGATGTGCGGGCGCTTGTCGATTACGTGCACTCGACGGCCGGCGTCGGCCAGCTCGCGCGCGGTCACGCTGCCGGCGTAGCCGGCGCCGACGATGAGGATGATCGGAGAACTCATGTACAAGCTCGTCAGATGCGATAGTTAAACTGGGAGCAGAGAAGACGAACTAGGGTCTTCGATTTTCGCATCCAATCCTTGGCAAATACCAGCCGCACTCCATGTCTTGCCGCAAGCCACGCGAGAATTCGATCGCTGCCGTGCAATTTGTCTCGAACGCGATCGAATATCCTCGCGCGCTCTTGCCGCTTTCCCTCAAGTCTGACTATGACATCCGAATAGTATTTGCTGACGGTATATCTAACCGGGCGTTCCACGCGTGGGCCGGCTTCGCCACGCAAGGCATGCAGCATTTGTTCGATCTTGTCCGCGTAAGCAAGCCGTTCTGGAAAAGTAGGAAGATGGCGCATGGTCCAAGAGTGCGGCACATTGGTCCGGTAGATGGACATCACCCGATCCAAGTAGATGACTTTCCCCGCCAATGCCGCTTTGATGACAAGAGCGTAGTCGCCGACTGGCGCATGAACTGCCCACGTAGGCTCGTCCAACACAATTGCGCGCTTTACAAGAATCGACGCCGTTGGAACCATCCCTCCGTCACCAAAAATCAAATCTGACAGCGAAAATTGGCGTGAACCGAATGGCCATCTCTGGATCTCTGTAAATCTGCCTGTCGATACGTCCAGCAGCTTGGCTGCATGGCAAACCATGCTGCAATCCGAGTGGCGGTGCATTACGTCCACTTGGCGCGCGAGTTTTGTTGCATCCGTCCAGCAGTCATCTCCTTCACAAATAGCGATATAGTTGCCGCGCGTGGCGTGCTGACACCGCCTCGCATTCTCTTGAGAGCCGACGTTTTGGTCGGAAGTGAGAGTGCGTATGAGGTGCGGATAGCGACGTTGATATTCGAGTGCAATTTCGCGTGATCGATCGGGCGAACAGTCTTCACCAATGATCAATTCGAAAGGAAAATCGCATTGCTGCGCCACTACGCCCTCGATGGCCTCCGCAAGGAATCGTTCGTGCTTGTACGTCAACATGTAAATGCTGACTAGAGGAGCGGCAGGAAGCCTGTTCCAATCTGCCGTTTCGACCGTGAAGTGTCTTTTGGTCATTGAACATGACCGGGCGCGCAGAATCGAGCGACGCCACAGCCCCTGGAGAGATGGTGCGCAAATGCGCCCGAAGCTATTTGGAAGTTGAATTGACAAAACACTGATTTCATGTCCAAACGCCGACCAAGCTCAATTGTCACCATCAAGGGCCGCGCTCGCTGCTCGTGATCGGGATCCCCGAAACTCACGGACAAGCATAGACAAATCGTGCAGTGCCGCATGTTGCCAAAGGACCGCTCCTGAGAGATAGACCGCCATTGCCGAGATTACCGCCGAGGTTATGGCCATCGCTCCTGCCGGTAACCAATGCGAAGACAGCCATGCGGCCAAAGCTGCCACCGCTGAGAGTGCGAGTGTCGAGAATTGATCGCGCATTTGCGCAATTGGACCGTAGGCGAGCAACTTGTGTGTGTACCACGTATTGATTGCGACTGCGATCAGGCTCGACACGAATACGGCCCACGCGATTGCAACCGGGCCGGCGGGACTGCACGCGAGGATCAAGCCGATCGAAATCACTCGTTTGATCATCTCCAGCCGGAATATCAAGTCGGACCGCCCTTGCGCACCGATCGCGGCAAGGTTCAGCACATGTAGCGGCCAGAATGTGGCACTGACGGCGAGGATGCTCAATAACGGGGCCGCCGGAGTCCAGCGTTCCCCGTAAAGCATCAGGATCAGCGGTTTTGCGATCACCGCGATGCCCACCATGCAGGGCACGAACACGAAGATCGCCACGCGTAGCGAAAGACGCAATGCGGCGACCAGCCTGGCTGGCTGGTCCGCGATGGTCGAAAACACGGGCAGCCCGACGCGGTTCAGCACGCTGCTCATGAACTGCGCCGGCGCCTGCTGGGTGTTCTGCGCCAGCGTGTAGTAACCGAGCGTGCGCGAATCGAACAGCTTGCCTATCAGCAGCGATTGCAGGCGGATGGAGATCACGTTCAGTAGGTTCGCCATCAGCATGTAACCGCCGAAGCCGAACAGGCGACGGAACGATGCCATCCGGAAGCGCCCGCGCGGCCGCCAACCGGAAAACAGCCACAGCAGCAACGCGCGCATGCCGATCGCCACGATCGACTGCCACGCGAGGCTCCACACCCCGAATCCACGCCATGCGAGGAAAACGGCCAGCACGCCCGAGCACAGCGAGGCGAAGATCTCGGCATTGGCGCGCGCGCGGAAATCCAGCCGTTGCGTCAGTAGTGCGTCTGGTACGGCGGCCAGTGCGCTCAGCGGAAGCACGAACAGCAGCAATCGCGTGAGCGGCACCAGCACGGGTTGCGAATAGAAGCTTGCGATCCACGGCGCCGCGGCCCATAAGCCGGAGCCAACGATGATGCTCAAGCCGAGTCCGGACAGAAATACCGTGCTCTCGTCGTCATCGCTGGTGTCCTGCTTCTGCACCAGCGCGGTGCCGAAGCCGGCATCCACCAGCAACGCCGCCACCGTCGTGAACACCAGCAGCATCGCGATCAGGCCGAAGTCGGACGGTGTCAGCAACCGGGCGAGGATCACCATCACGGCGAACTGCACCCCGTAGCGCGCGGTGATTTCCAGCGCACTCCACAAGGTGGCGTGGGCCGCGCGGTGGGTCAGGGACTTCATTTGCGGGTGACGTCAATGCTCGATGGAAGAACAGCTAGGTACTCTATTATCGGACTCACAAGTTGCGCCCACACAAAAAAAGCGGTCGGCGATAAAACTCGCCGGGGAATCGATCCAGGAACGCCCACGAACGGCTGCCTTCGCCGGATTGTTCCGCGGCGTGCCCGTTCAGGCGTTCGTATTCGGCGCGTCCGTCCTCGCGGCGATGCGCGTAGGCGATGGCGATCGGGGTCCATCCGGAATCGCGCAGCCATGCGCCGAGCGTGGCGAGTTTCTCGGCGTCCGCGCGCACGTCCACCAGCGGCTGGTTGCGGTCGCCTCCCCAATTGCTGCCCATCTGGAAAAGCATTGCATTCGTGACTGCGCGCAACGACGAGAGATAACGCCGGGCGTATTCCGCAAAGTCGCCCTTTTTCGGCACCAGCTCCGCGTCGAAATCGTGTCCTGCGTGGTGCAGGACGTTGAGGTGGAGCATGAAATCAGAGCGGGGCAGGGTCGGCAGTTCGCGCAGGCCGACCGCGCGCTGGATCACCTCCACGTTGCGCATTTCGAAATAATTCGCGACGCGTTCGATGAAACGCGCATGATTGGGATTGACCTCGACGGCGAGAAAGGATGTTCGCGGAAACTGCCGGGCCAGACTCAGCGTGAAAAAACCCGTGTTGGCGCCGAAGTCCAGCCACGTCTCGCCCGTTGCCGGAGTCCGGCACTCGGCCAGGAAAGCCAGCCGCGGCCGGTCGCCGCGCCAGCCTTCGTCGATGGATTCCGTGTAGCCGAGTTCCGCGGAAACGAAATCCGGGACATTCTGGTACACCGAATGCTTCGACGAATCGGCATACAGCCGCTGCAGCTCGGACTTGAGTTCGTTCACCGCTTCGATCGCCCCGTTGGTGCGCGGAAGACATCATGCAGGAAGCAACGCCAGGAGTCCTTGCGCAAATAGACATCGCTGGCGAGGCTGCGAAGTATCACAGGAAAAAGCGCGCGGCTGGCGGCGTGCCATGCGGGGCGCTTTCCCGCCCGCAGCGTTTCGAGCAGCCCGCCCAGCCAGAAGTATCGCTTGCGCCGCGACCGAGACTGGCGGTCCGTATAACGCGTGGGGTCGTCGTGCAGGGCTTCTCCGATGAACGCTTGCAACAACGACTGTTGTTGATCGAGGCAGAACTGCACAGGGCCCCAGATGCGCGGATTCATTTCGATGAAAACCTCGCGATCGGCGGTTCGGATCATCTCCACCATGCCGAGCCCATGGAAGCCTGCATCGCGCAGGGCGCGAATGATCCGGGCCGCGATTTCCGTGTGGTGGAAATCCGCCGGCTCCGCGAGCAGCATGGACTTGCCGTCGGGCTGCTGGAGCAGGTTTCGTTGCGACCAGGTGAAATCCTGCCCGTCTGCCCGCGACAGGTGGAACAGCAGGTAAAGGCTCTGGCCGCGTACGTATTCCTGGAAGAAATAATCCCCGGCGTCGTGCGCGGCCAGGAATGCTTCGAATTCGGCGCGGTTGTCCAGCAGGTGCGGATAAAGGGATTCGCCCTTCGTCGACACGTTGCGAAACGGTTTGGCGACGACCGGGTGCTCCATGGCCGCGGATGGCCGGACTTCACGCGGCACCGCCAGTCCGGCGGTGGAGAAGAACTCCGCGGCGGAACGCTTCTCCGTCAATCGCGCGTAAAGCGAGGCCTGAACCAGCGGGATGCCGCAACCCATCCCCTCGATTTCACGACGATGACGCAGGAGGAAGGTATTGAAGTATTCCGTGGACGGAAGCACCACGAATGCGGCGTCGCCTGCGTCCGCGCGAACCCGGCGTACGCCTTCGGCAAAAATTTCCAGGGAGAGTTCGTGGGTGGGTCGCACCCACTTCACGTCGCCACGGAAGCTGCTGCGCAGGATCCGGTCGTCTTCGGTGCGCGCAACGACATGGGCGCTTGCACCGCACAGCCGAAGGGCACGCAGGAAACCGAACACGGCCCGATCGTTGCCGCCGCTGAAGACCAGGAACGACTTTTCCCCGGCGGCTGTCAAGCAGGCTCGGCGAGCAGTCGAATGATCGCGCAGATGTCCCCGATCATTTCCGGGGAGATCGCCGTCCCGGTGGGGAGGATGATGACCCGGTCCGCGACGCGCCCGGTATTGCCCAGCATCAGTCCGGCGTGGGGGAAGAGGTCGCGGTAAGGCTGCATGCGATGTGCGCCGGGCCAGAAGTACTTGCGCGCGAGGACGTTCTCCGCGTGCAGCGCCGCAATGATTTCATCGCGCGATGCCACGCAGCCGCCATCGATTTCGGCCACCACGTAGTGATGGCTGTTGCGTTCGACGGGGTCGTAATCGAGCACGGAAATGCCGGGAATGCCCGCCAGCGCCTGTTTGTAGGCCGCGTGGTTGCGGCGGTTGACGGCGATGATCTCGTCGAAGCTGTCGAGGTTCGCCAAGCCCATGGCGGCGCAGACTTCGACCATCTTGCCGTTGGTGCCGGGATGGATGACGTTGTCGTAGCCCTTGAAGCCGAAGTTGCGCATCAGCCGCATCGTCTCGGCCAGCTCGTCGTCGTCGGTAACGACCGCCCCGCCTTCCATGGTGTTGAAGGCCTTGGTCGCGTGGAAGCTGAGCACCTCGCAGGCGCCGAAGCGCCCGATGCTCTTGCCCTGACACGTGCTGCCGAAGGCGTGCGCGGCATCGAACATCAATTTCAATCCGTGTTCGTCGGCGATCGCCTGCAGTTCTTCGACCGGTGCTGCCCGTCCCCACAGGTGCACGCCGATGATGCCGCTGGTGCGCGGCGTGATCATGCGCCGCACCGCGTCGGGATGGAGGTTGTGCGTGGCGGGGTCGATATCGGCGAACACCGGCGTGATGCCCTGCCAGTAGAGCGAGTGCGCGGTCGCGACGAAGGTCCACGACGGAACGATCACCTCGCCTTCCATGCCGAGCGCGCGGATTGCGATCTCCAGCGCGATCGTGCCGTTGCACATGGCCACGCAATGCCGGACGCCCAGGTATTGCGCGATCCGCCGCTCGAACTCCTGCACGAGCGGACCATTGTTGGTCAGCCAGTTGTTGTCCAGCACCTGGTCGACGCGCTGCAGGAAGCCCGCGCGGTTGACGATGTTGGGACGGCCCACGTGCAGCGTCTCGGCGAACGCCGGCGGCGCACCGTTGATGGCGAGATCGTCCTTGCTGCGGATGATTTTCCGCGGCGTTCCCGGGTGGACGGTCGTGGCGGCCGGGTTCAGCATGGCGCGAAGCGTACCGCAACCCCGTCGGTCCGCAATGATCGCTGCATCGCCTTTGTCGAATGCGGCATTGGGTCAGTGCGCCGGCGAAACGGAATGGCGCCGGCATGCTGCTGCAGGATCGCATTGAAGCGGCTCAAGTTGTCCATTTGCGTTATGACGACATGATCGAAAGTTTAGGGATGGCCGGGTGACACGCCGGATGCGTTGGACAACCTCATGCGGGCAGCCATCGGCACGGACAGGGATTCTGTGAAGCTTGCGGTGAGGTGCTGGAAGTCGCGAAACACGATCTTCCCGTTCAAGCGTGCGTGACAGATTCCTTGCGGGCAAATCTCCGGCGTCATGTCCACCACACGCACGTTCGGAAACGGTGCCGCCGCCGTCTGCAGCCAGCGATACACGTCGTCGAAGCGCGCGGAGTCGACCGGGGCGGCGCAGTGTGTCGGCCCGGTCAACCATTCGTAGAGTTTGCTGCGGGGTGCGAGACAGGAGGGCCCATCAAATGGCAGGGTTGGTGTGGAGCGTATGACGTAGACGTGAGCTGCACTGGCGCTCAGGCGTTGCAATATGCGGCGGGTGCCTTGTTCCCACTGGGTTTGCGTATAGGGTGTGGTGAAGGTGGAACCGAGTATTACGACATCGGGTTTGAGAGTTGCCAGATCTTGCAATGCCGTATTGCGCCACTGCGTACATTCCGTATATTCGCGACCGATGCGTGGGTAAAAAAATGGCTCGTCCACCATCGGGCACGAAGATTTGGTGATCACAAGCAGCCGCCAGCCGGGGCGGACGAAAATCCGCGCGTACGCAGGAAACCATTGCAGGCCGACGCTGTCGCCCATCGCTACCGCCGTGTGCGTGGCCGTCTTGCTGCCGAAACCGCAGGCGTGCACATTCGACGAGTGATACCAATCGTCGCAGTCCATCCCATAGATGATCGGCGCGTCCACGCGAGCCAGTTGATAGGGAAGTTGTTCCGGGCTTTGCATGCGCGCCGTCGCGGCGTGCTGCCATCGCAACGCGAACGATCCCGCGAGCACCATCAGGGCCAGCGAGACGAACACGGCCATGCGCGGGCGGGCGACGAGGCTCCGTTTTTGCCGGATCGGTGTCTCGAAGAAATTATAGGAAAGCGCGGCGATCACGAGCGACGCCAGTGCCAGCGCGAGGCGAACCCAGGCGTTGCCGAAGTCCAGTACGGCGGCGCCGAGCAACAGCGCCGGCCAGTGCCACAGGTACCACGCGTACGAAATCCGTCCGATCGCCTGCATGGGTTTCAGCGCCAGGAGCCGGTCGACTCCGCCGATCGCGCCGCATCCGCCGGATGCCAGTACCAGCGCGGCGCCCACCGATGGCAGGATCGCCCAGAAACCCGGATAGGGCACGTGATCGTCGAGCAGCAATCCTGCCGCAAGGATCATGCACAAGCCCACCCACCCGGCCACGCGCAACATGTTTTGTCTGCGCGGAATTTGCGTGTCGGGTTGAAAGGCCGGTGCGCCGAATCCCAGGAATACCATTGCACCGAGCGCGAACTGCCAGGCGCGTGCAGGCATCATGTAGAACGCGAGTTGCGGTTGCGTCCAGGTCCAGTACAGCGAAAGCAGGAAACTGAGCACCGCCGTCAGCAGCATGATCCAGCCGAGTCGCCGTACGTTCGGTTCGCGTTTCGCGCCTTCCCATGCGCCCATCGCCAGCACCAACAGCATCGGCCACACGAGATAGAACTGTTCCTCCACGCCCAGCGACCATGTGTGCAGGAACAGGTTGGTCTCGCTGCCCGGCGCGAAATAGTCCATGCGCTGGAAGGCGAAATGGAAATTGCTGAGCCACAGTGACGCGGCCGCTGCCGCCGATGCCTGCGCGGGTTGTTCGCCGGGCACCAGCAGCAGGCGGCCGAGCACGCAAGTGACGGCGATCATCAGCAACAGGGCCGGAAGCAATCGCCGCAAGCGACGCGCGTAGAAATCGGCGAAGCGGATCGTGCAGGTCGTGCGAATCTCCTGCACCAGCAAGCCGGTGATCAGATAGCCGGACAAGACGTAGAACACGTCCACGCCGACAAAACCGCCCGCGAGCCATGTGACCTTTGCATGCGCCGCCACCACCAGCAGGATGGCGACCGCGCGCAGGCCTTCAATGTCCCCGCGATAGCCGAGGCGGTAGACGTACCTGGACTCCCCGTCGGTCATGTTTTGCATTCTCAATGGCGGGCCGTGGCTTCGACGCCGCCCGCCTGGCCTTGCAGTATCTTGATCTGCCTGTCCAGCCGGCCGAAGCTGTCCATCCGGCGCAACGCTTCGATCTGCTGCCTCGCTTCCGCGCTCCGCCCGGAGATCGCGAGCATGTGCGCTAGCTGCACGCGATAGGCAGGCTCGTAGGGCGCCTTGGCGACCGCGAGGCGCATGTAGCGGATCGCGGTCGTCTGATCGTGCAGCAGGTCGCGTGCGAAATCCGAATAGGCCGCGACCAAACGCGCGATCGGGCTGGGCCGCGACAGTGCGGCGAGGAAGGCCTCGTTCAAGGGTGCGACGTCGAAGTGGCAATCGTTCTTGGTCCGGCACTGTGTCAGGGAAATCAGCGCGGAGATGTCCTCCTGCATCGTCGGCTGGCTGCGCAGCTTGGCCGCCATCTGCTTCCACAGCCGCGCATCGTCGCCGTGCGCGCCGTGGTCGGTGGTCATGATCAGGGCCTGTTCGGGCAGCGTGGACGCGCCCGGGATTTCCGCCGCGCGGCGCAGGTAGAACTTCGCTTTCTCGAGCGCCTCGCCGGGCATGTAATCAGAAGCGATGATCAGCAGGCGTCCGGCTTCGTAATTCGCGCGCGGCGAATCGGAATGGCGATTGGCTTCCGCCAGCGCCAGCCGCAAGGGATTGGACCAGTCCTGCGCGCGCAGGTACGTCACCCCGCCGAACCACATCAGCGCGACGATCAGCAACGCACCGCGCACGATCGGCAGCGCGACGTGCCTGCGCAGCCCGAGCAAGAGGGGAAACACCGCCAGCAGCACGCCGATGGACGCGAAGTAGTTGCGGTGCTCGTACACCAGCTCCAGCGGGATGAACGTCGCCGTCAACAGTTGCGCGGCGAAGAACCAGAGGATGCCGAGCGCCACCAGCGGCAGGCGCTTGCGCAGCCATGCGGCCAGCGCGAGCAAGCCGGCGAGAAACAGGATCGCTGGCAACGTGGTGCGCGGCGAGAACAGGCCGGTGGAGAGCTTCATCTCGTCGTGGTAGACGCTGAGGCTGGTCGGGTCGGGGAACACCGTCCACTGGAGGTATTTCACCAGCACGCGCGCCTCGGTCAGCAGGCGCTCGCCCAGCGTGAAATCGCGGCCATCCCACGCGGCGGGTTTCAGCACGCCGGGCAACAGCCACGCCAGTCCGAACACCGCGGGCAGCAGCAGTACGAAGACAAACAGCCACACGATGCGTTTGTCCGTTCGCGACGCGGAGACAGTGATTTCCTGTCTGTCGTCATTCCGGACGCGGCGCAGCCGCGATCCGGAATCCAGGTTTTCGGATTGCGAGGCATGGATTCCGGGTTCTGCCTCCGGCAGCCCCGGAATGACGACGGAATGTTGTGGCGCATTGCGCCTGAAGCGCAGCAATACTGCTTCCGCAAGGAATGCATACACCGGCAACAACACCGACGATTCTTTCGAAAGGACGCCGACACCCGTGCCGAATATCAATCCCGCGATCGCGATGGCAAATCCGGCGCGCTCGCCGCCGACCGTGCTTGCAACGAGCATGCGGCGGCGGCCGCACAGGTAAGCCCACAATCCCGCCAGCACGAAAACCTGGCACAGGCTTTCCATCCGCTGCACCACGTACAGTACCGCCATCAGGTTGATCGGCAGCAGCAACCACGCCGCGGCCACCGCGAGCGCCAGCCGCGTCGCCGCGGCTTCGTCGATCACTCCGTCGCCGCGGCGTACGCGCCACACGCGCAGCAACTCGCGCAACATGAAATACAGCAGCACGCCGTTGAGCAGGTGGATGCCGAGGTTGGTGGCCTTCATCGGCCCCGGATTGCCACCGCTGAAAAACCAGTTGACCGCGAAAGTGAGCGAGGCCAGCGGCCGGCGGAACTCGCTGGCGGGCGATGCCCACGCCGCATTGGCCCAGTTGGCCAGCGTCGAATGCGTGACGTGGATGCCGGCGTTGTCGACGATGTTGGGGTAGTCGTCGAACACGTAGCCGCCGGTCAGGCCGGGCCAGTACACCAGCGCGGTCGCCACCAGCGCGGCGGCGAGGCAACACAGGATCAGCGGATGGAGGCGATGGCGCACGTGGACCCTGCCGTGGATGAGGACGGACGCAAGCCTAACCGCGCGCCGGGGATTTTGCCGATGCGGATCGCGCTTTTGCCGCGGCATCGGCTTGCAATGTCGCGCGCAGCCGCCCGGTTTCGCGTTCCCAGTAGTGTTGACGCTGCAATACCCAGGCGTGGATGCGCGGCATGCCGAGCGCCGGCTTCCGCGGTGGCGGCAAGGCGGCGTAGAAGTCGAGATGTTGCAATCCGAGCGCGGGATAGCCGCGCGCACCCAGGATCGCCGCCTGTTGCAGCGCGGCGTCGGGCGCCGGATCGCGCGACAACGCGCCGTCGAAGTCATGCAACGCTGCTTGCGGATCGTCCTTTTCCAGATCGAGCAGGCCTTGCATGTGGTCGAGATCCTGTTGCCGCCCGGCAACGGTTTTCCAGTCCGGATTTCGCCGCGCCGCATCCAGCATGGCCTGCAGCGACGTGGCATCGATTCCCGGGCAACCGTGTTGCGCGTACAGGTTCAAGGCGCGGTCGAACCAGTGGAACGCCAGTTGCGCGCCGGCGCGCGAATGCTCCAGTGCGTCGTCGACTGCCGAGAGCGTCGAAGCCCGCGCGCCGCCCATCTCGCACTCGGCGCCGATGAGGTTCACCGGCAACTGGATGTCGCCCGGATGTTTCGGGATTTCGGCCTGCAATCGCCGCGCGGCGAGTTCCGGATGGCCGTGCGCGACTTCGAATTGCGCGGCATTGGCCTGCGCGCGCGCCGATTCGGGGTTGTGGACCGCCCAGACCAATGCCTGGGAGTAGGCATCACCCCACAGCGATGCGCGGAAGAACGTCAATGTACCGAGCACCGCGAGGATCGCCACCGCCGCCGTGGCGCGCAACGCAACGCGATTGCCGGATGCGAACAGGAAAAGCCCCAGCGGCCAGAACATCAGCATCGCCGGCAGGTAATTGCGGTGTTCGTAGTACAGCTCCAGCGACAGCCAGGTGCTTTCGATCAATTGCCCGGCGAAATAGAACAACACCGCGAGCGCCAGCGCCGGATGTTTCCTGCGCAGCGCGAACGCGCCCGCCATCAGCACCAACACCAGCAACACGCACGGCAACGTCGTCCACGGGTGCAACAGGCCGGTCGATGCGGCGAAGCCGTCGGTGAACAGCCCGCGCGAATACGCGCGCGGCAGCCACAGCAGGGCGAGATACTCGGTGAGCGCGCGCGCCTCGCTCAGCAACCGCTGCGGCACGCTCCAGTCGCGCATGGAGTGCGCGAAGCGGATCGAGGAGGGAACCTGCGCCAGCAGCCAGGCGAGCAACGCGAGCGTGGGCAGGATCAGGAGAATGATCACCGCGGTCTTGCGTGCGCGCTCCAGGTGCATCGTCGGCATCGTTTGCGCGGGCGCCAGCACGATCCACTCGATCATCAGCAACAGCAGAGGCAGCAGCGCGCCGTTGCCCTTGCTCAGCACCGCCAGCAACATGCAGCCACCGGCGGCCAGCGCCATGCCGATGAGTCCGCGCGCGGTGTTTCCGTTCGCGAGCGCATCGCGCGCGGCGATCCAGCCGAGGATGCCGAGCAGCACGAAGGTCGCAGGCAGCATCGCTTCGCGCTGCACGATGTACAACGTGGTCGAGACGAACAGTGGATGCAGCAGCCACGCGCCCGCGCCGAAGAGGGCGGCGAAGTGGATACACCCGGTGCCGCCCAATTGCGACTGACTTTCTCCCTCGTCATTCCGGGGCTGCCCGCGCACCGCGCGGGCAGAACCCGGACAAATTCGTCTGGAACGAATTTGAACGACCGAAGGTCGGCCCGAAGGGCAAAGTCCATGGACGGACTTTGTAATCCAGCTTTTGTATTTGCTGGACGAAGAGCTGGATTCCGGATCGTCGCTGCGCTCCGTCCGGAATGACGAAGCAAACGTGGCGCTGCGCGATGTCCGGAATGACGCGAGCGTTTTGGGTCTTCGCGACAGCGCGCTCCCCAGCCGCAACAACACCGCATACAGCAGCGCGCCGTTCAACAGGTGCAGCAGGACGTTGGTGATCTTGAACGCGCGCGGGTCGGCGGGCCAGTCGCGCGCGTCGATCAGGAAACTGGCGAGGGTCAGCGGACGGCCGGTGGGATCGGCGGTACCCGAGGTGAGGTAACGCGCCAGCGTGGCGCCGTTATCCACCGGCCCGGTCGCGCCGATCGCGGGCAGGTTGGCGTAATCATCGAACAGGTAGCCGCCGGAGAGGCCGGGACTATAGATCAGCCACGTTGCCGCAAGCAGCGCGACGAGTGCGGCGCATGACAGCAGCGCGCGCGTCCGCGGGTGGCTTTCCGCAGTCGATGTTTCCTGTTCGCTCGCTGGATCCATGGCGCGGCAAGCTTAAGGCATCGGCGCATCGCGCAAAAAAGAAGGGCCGCACTGGGCGGCCCTTCGAAGCGAAACGTGCAACGTGTTTATTACTGGCCAGTGCCGCGGCAAGACGACGGCAGATACTTGTCCGGAACCGTGGTGCCGCCACCGCTGCCACAGTGCCATTCGGTGCTGCCTACATGAGAAATGGCGGAGAGTATGATGACGTCGCCACTGATCTTGGTGTTGACCTTGCTGCCGCCGAAGGTGACTTGGATCTTGCCAGCAGTTCCGTCGCCGTCGGTACCGGTACCGAGCCCCGTCGTGTATTTGCCGACGATGCTGGCCGGTTGGGCCAGGCCAGCGGAAGCATTGGACCCCGGGAAACGACCATAGTTGCTGTAGAACTCGGCTACCGCTGTCTTGGCGCCGTCCGCGAGCGTCATGCCTTCCGACACCTGCGAACGGATCACGTAGTCCTGGTAGGCCGGGATCGCGATTGCCGCCAGGATGGCGATGATGGCGACCACGATCATCAGTTCGATGAGGGTGAAGCCCTTCTGGAACGTTTTCATTTGAGATACCTCGTTTGCTCTGGTTGGCTAGCTAACCGTGGGAAACCCCTGAAGCTCTTTGAAGCTCCTGACCGGGCCCTGGCGGGCCCGCCTCCCTGGCCAGCCGGCCAGACGAGCGGAAGCTCGGGGGGCTTCGATGCAGGCTCCGTGCCATCAATAGCGTGATCGGGTTCAAGCCGCGGCCGTGAAAAGCCGCTCAAAGCCTGGAAACGATGGGCTTCCATACCGTATGGATGTGGACGCGGCGGGGCAGGTGACGCGGCGCGTCAGTGCCGTGAAGGTGGTCACGAGCGGCAGGAGGACGGCAGGTATTGCGGCTTGGCCGTGGCGCTGCACTTCCACTCGATGCTGCCGGCGTGCGTGGTGGGTGAAAGTTCCAGGGTGGAACTTTGCAGGTTGGTGTTGGCCCTGGGGCTGGCATATGCCACCGTGATCAGGCCATCAGTGATAGTGACCGAGGAGACGTACTTGCCGGCGATCGATGCGGGCGTGGCGGGCAGGCCCGCCGATTCGTTGTTGCTGGGCATCCTGCCGTTGTTGCTGACGAAATCCCACACCGCGACCTTGGCGCCTTCGGACAGGCTCAGGCCTTCCGACACCTGCGAGCGGATCACGTAGTCCTGGTATGCGGGTATGGCGATGGCCGCCAGGATCGCGATGATCGCGATCACGATCATCAGCTCGATCAGCGTAAAGCCACGCTGGATGTTGCGCATTGGAAACCCCTGTCCCTGACGCGCTTGTTTTGATGATCGACAAGCAGCAGGGACTGTGCCAAATCGTATCGGTGGCGGTCGCGCGCGTGTGTCAAAATGCGCGCCTTTGAAGCGGATCACACAAATGCCTGCAGGCGACGCGGGGAAAACGCTGCTGGTGACCGGCGGCGCCGGTTTCATCGGCGGCAATTTCGTTTTGCAGACGGTCGCGAATGGTGCGCGCGTCGTCAATCTCGACAAGCTCACCTACGCCGGCAACCTCGACACACTGAAACCGTTGCAGGGCGATCCGCGCCATACGTTCGTGCACGGTGACATCGGCGATCGCGCGCTGGTTTCGAAACTGCTGGCGGAACACAAGCCCGACGCCATCGTCAACTTCGCCGCCGAGTCGCACGTCGACCGTTCGATCGACGGGCCCGCGGCTTTCATCGAAACCAACGTCGTCGGCACGCTGGCGCTGCTGGAATGCGCCCGCGATTACTGGAAATCGCTGGAAGGCGGCAGGCGCGAGTCGTTCCGCTTCCTGCACGTTTCCACCGACGAGGTGTACGGCTCGCTGGGCGCCACCGGCAAGTTCACGGAAGAGACGCCGTACGCCCCGAACTCGCCGTACTCGGCATCGAAGGCGGCCAGCGACCACCTGGTGCGCGCGTTCCGCCACACCTATGGTTTGCCGGTCGTGACGACCAACTGCTCCAACAACTACGGGCCGTACCAGTTCCCGGAGAAGCTGATCCCGCTGATCATCGCGCGCGCGCTCGCGGGCGAGAAACTTCCGGTTTATGGCGATGGAAAAAACGTGCGCGACTGGTTGTACGTGGCCGATCATTGCAGCGCGATCACCCGCGTGCTGGAAGCCGGGCGCGTGGGCGAAACCTACAACGTCGGCGGTAACGCGGAGCGCGAAAACATCCGCGTGGTGAAAACCATCTGCGCGCTGCTGGACGAACGCGCGCCGCTGCCCGATGGCCGCGCGCACGAATCGCTGATCGAATTCGTCAAGGACCGTCCCGGCCACGACCGCCGCTACGCCATCGATTCATCCAAACTGCAACGTGAACTGGGCTGGCAACCGGCAGAAAGTTTCGAAACCGGCATCGCCCGTACCGTGGACTGGTACCTCGGCAACCAGGACTGGGTGCAACGCGTGCTGGACGGGAGTTACAGGATGGAGAGGTTGGGCGCGGCTTGATCGTGCCGTCATTCCGGGGCTGCCCGCGGAGGAAGCGCGGACAGTGCACTAACATCGTCATTCCGGGGCTGTCCGCCGAGGAACGCGAACAGCGGCAACAACATCGTCATTCCGGGGCTGTCCGCCGAGGAACGCGAACAGCGGCAACAACATCGTCATTCCGGGACTGTCCGCCGAGGAACGCGAACAGCGGCAACAACATCGTCATTCCGGGGCTGTCCGCCGAGGAACGCGAACAGCGGCAGCAACATCGTCATTCCGGGGCTGTCCGGACTTCGTCCGGACAGAACCCGGAATCCAGCTCTTCCTTCCAGGACAACCGGTGCCAGACTTCAATGCGGGAACCGGCCGTATACATTCTCGCCAGCAAGCCGAATGGTACGTTGTATGTCGGCGTCACGTCGGATCTGGTGAAGCGGATCTGGGAACACCGGAATGACGCCGTGGAAGGTTTCACCAGGCGATATGGCGTATATCGCTTGGTATATTTCGAACAATTCCCATCGATGGTCGAAGCCATCGAGCGCGAGAAGGAACTGAAAAAGTGGCGGCGTGCGTGGAAGATCGCATTGATCGGGAAATCGAATCCGGCGTGGCGGGACCTGTTTCCGGACATCATTGGGTCGAATGACGATGGGTAAAGCTGGATTCCGGGTTCCATCGCCGATAAAGCCGGCGATGGCCCCGGAATGACAACGGGACATCGACGCGGGTAAACAGCCGACGGCCCGGAATGACGAACAAGCTTGAAGGAACGAATCGCGTGACCACCCAAAAAGGCATCATCCTCGCCGGCGGTTCCGGCACGCGCCTGTATCCGGTAACGCAGGCGATCAGCAAGCAATTGCTGCCGGTGTACGACAAGCCGATGATCTTCTATCCGCTGTCGGTGCTGATGCTGGCCGGCATCCGCGAGGTGCTGGTGATCAACACGCCGCACGAGCAGGCGCTGTTCAAGGCGCTGCTGGGCGACGGTTCGCGCTGGGGCATCCGGATCGAATACGCGGTGCAGCCCGCGCCCGAAGGATTGGCCCAGGCATTCCTGATCGGGCGCGATTTCATCGCCGGCGAGCCGAGTTGCCTGATCCTGGGCGACAATATCTTCTACGGCCACGGCCTGACCGAACTGCTGCAACGCGCGGCCTCGCGCACACGCGGCGCTACGGTGTTCGGCTACTGGGTGCGCGATCCGGAACGCTACGGCGTGGCCGAATTCGACAAGACGGGGCGCGTGATCGGGCTGGAGGAAAAGCCGCCGAAACCGAAATCCAGCTACGCCGTCACCGGTTTGTATTTCTACGACGAACGCGTCTGCGACTTCGCGGCAAAGCTGAAACCTTCTGCGCGCGGCGAACTGGAGATCACCGACCTCAACCGCTGTTATCTCGACGACGGCTCGTTGATGCTGGAACAACTCGGCCGCGGCTACGCCTGGCTGGACACCGGCACCCACGAATCGATGATGGATGCGGGCAATTACATCGCCACGGTCGAAAACCGGCAGGGCCTGAAGGTGTGCTGCCCGGAGGAAATCGCGTTCCAGAACGGCTGGATCGACGCGGATCAACTCCGCGAGCTGGCCAGGCCGCTGGTGAAGAGCGGTTATGGCCAATACCTGCTGCAACTCATCGAGCAGGGCATTGCGAAGTGAACACCGTAGCGTCGAGTTGTTTAGCCCCCATTAGTAAAGGGGGCAGAAACGCGCAAGCGTTTCGGGGGTTGTGGGAGCATGGCGATATCGGGCAGAACCACAACGGATTGAATTGAAAATGCAGTCTCCTGAGAGCAGCGCGCAGCGCGCAAGCCAGCTGAAACGCATCGACACCGACCTGCCGGGGTGCTGCATCGTCGAGCCCGCGGTGTTCGGCGACGCGCGCGGGTTCTTCTACGAGAGTTTCAACGCGGAGAAATTCGCCGCGATCGGGATCCATGCGCGCTTCGTGCAATCCAATGTTTCGCGCTCGATGAAGGGCGTGCTGCGCGGCCTGCACTACCAGTGGCCCAACCCGCAGGGAAAACTGGTCGGCGTGCAGGAAGGCGAAGTCTATGACGTCGCGGTGGACATCCGCCGCGGCTCGCCGACCTTCGGCCGCTGGACCGCGGCCATGCTGACGGCGGAAAACAAGCGCCAGTTCTGGATACCGGAAGGTTTCGCGCACGGCTTCTGCGTGGTGAGCGACCACGCGACCTTCGTCTACCAGTGCACCGCGGTGTACGACCGCGCGGCGGATGCGGGCGTGCGCTGGAACGATGCGCAACTCGCCATCGACTGGCCGGTGGCGGAGCCGTTCTTGTCGGACAAGGACAAGGTCGCGCCGTTTCTCTCCGAGGTCGCCGTCGGGAAATTGCCCGCGTATTCGCCATGAGCGCGCGCGTCCTGCTGCTCGGCGCCAATGGCCAGGTCGGCCACGCGCTGCGGATCGCATTGCGGGATACCGCGCGCGAATTGAAGCCACGGTTCGCGCAAGCCCTTCGCGCCGGCGAAATCATCCCCGCCACGCGCGACGGCAAGCTCGATGGCGCGGAATGCGAGCGCGTGGATCTCTCTGACCTCGAAGGCCTGCGCGCGAACCTCGACCGCATCGGGCCCGACCTGATCGTCAACGCCGCGGCGTACACCGCGGTCGACCGGGCCGAGGACGAGCCGGCACTGGCGGTGCGCGTCAACGCGGAAGCGGTCGGCGCGCTGGGTGAATGGGCCGCCCGCCACGACGCGCGCGTGGTGCACTATTCGACCGATTACGTTTTCGATGGCAAATCGAAAAGGCCGTATCGCGAGGACGATGCGCCGCATCCGCTCGGCGAATACGGCCGCTCCAAACTCGCCGGCGAATTGGCGCTGCGCGGCAGCGGGGCATCGTTCCTGATCCTGCGCACCGCCTGGGTGTACGCGCCGCGCGGGCGGAATTTCCTGCGCACGATGCTGCGCCTCGCCGGCGAACGCGACACCATGCGCGTGGTCGCAGATCAGGTCGGCGCGCCGACGCCGGCCGAACTGATCGCGCGCGTCACCGCGCGAATCCTGCCGCGCTGGTTCAACGTCGACGAGGGCGACATGACCGCCCGTTCGCTGGACGGCGTGTACCACCTGACCAGCGCCGGCGAAACGAACTGGTGCGAATTCGGCCGCGCGATTTTCGTGCGTGCCAAGCAGACGGGCCTGCTCGCACGCATTCCGCAAGTCGAAGCGATCAGGACCCACGAATATCCCACCCGCGCGCAACGTCCCGCCTATTCCGTGCTCGACACCGTGCTGCTGCGCGAAACCTTCGGGGTGGAACTGCCCGACTGGCGCGAAGGGTTGGACGGCGTGTTCCAGGACCTCGCAGGTTGATTCCGACCCGCGTGAGGTTCTAGCATCGGCGGGCGCCGTGGGGCGGCGCGAACAGCGGGGAACAACGATGAAACTCCTGCGTGCGCTCGCGGCGCTGGCCCTGTGCGGCTGCGCCTCCGTTTCGCTTGCCGACCCGGTTTCGTTCGACGACTTGGCGCGGCACGAGCAGTTCCGGATGGTGAAGATTTCACCCGACGGAACGCACATCGCCGCGACTACCGTGTTGAAGAACGGCCAGACGGTGCTGTCGCTGATCGACCTCGCCGACCAAAAAGCAGTCAACCTCAGCCCACGCCAAGACGAAGACGTACTGGATTTCTGGTGGGCTTCGCCCAAGCGCGTGCTCTATACCCAGGCCGAGCACGACGGCGGCTGGGACGCGCCGATTCCCACGGGCGAGCTGTACGCCGTCGATGCCGACGGCGGCGATCCGGAAATGCTTTACGGCTACCGCAAGACGGGCATGCAAACCGGCTCGCTCATCACGAAGGTGACGGCCGAGTACGGCACCGCCACTTTTCTGTCGAGAATCGCCGACGATCCGGAGCATGTGCTGGTGCAGATCACCAGTTGGGAGGCCTCGGGCAACCTGGGGGCTTTTACGACGGTTTGGAAAATGGACGTGCGCGATGGCCGCAAGGTCAAGGTCGCGACTGCTCCGATGCGTGAGGCCGACTACCTCGCCGACCACAAGGGCATCGTGCGGTTCGCAGCGGCCGATGACCTCGATGGCAGCCTGAAGCTATACATGCGCCCGGCGGGAGGTGGTGATTGGCGATTGCTGCCACAGGAAAGCGCGGATCGCGACGTGCCATTTGTTTTCAGCGCGGACGACAGCTCGGTATGGTTCACATGTCCGGGTAAGCCGACCGGGTTCGGCGTTTGCCGGTTCGACCCCGAGACTGAGGCAATGACGCAAGTCTGGAGCAATCCTCATGTCGAACCGGAACTCCTGGCGGGAGGACTTGCCGAAGACGCGGTGATTGGCGTGCGCTTCACGGATGGTCGTCCGGCGATTTCGTTGTTCAATCCGGGCTCACCGGACGCGAAAGCACTGATCGATCTGATGCAGCAGTATCCGGGCGAAGAGGTCCAGTTCGTCTCCGGCACCGACGACGGCAGCAAGGCGATCGCGCTGGTGCAGGCGGATGCGGATCCAGGAACGTTCTTTCTCTACGACCGCGCCGGCAACAAATTCTCGCCGCTGCTGCAGCGCGCGTCCTGGATCGATCCCACCCAAATGGCGCGCAAGGATCCGGTCACCGTTACCGCGCGGGATGGTTTGAAACTCAACGGCTACATCAGTTATCCGCCCGGAAAGGAGAATGCGAAGAACCTGCCGATGGTGGTGTTCGTGCACGGCGGCCCATTCGGCATCCGCGACGATTGGGACTACGACCCGTACGTGCAGGCAATGGCCACCCATGGTTACGCGGTGTTGCAGGTCAACTTCCGCGGCTCCGGCGGCTACGGCTACGCCTTCCAGAAAGCCGGGTATCGCGAGTGGGGCGGCAAGATGCAGGACGACGTGACCGATGCGACGCGCTGGGCCATCGCACAGGGCATCGCCGATCCGCAACGCATCTGCATCTTCGGTGGAAGCTACGGCGGCTACGCGGCGCTGGAAGGCGCGGTCAAGGAGCCGGACCTCTACAAATGCGCGATCGGCTACGTCGGCGCCTACGATCTGCCGAAAATGATCGACCGCAAGGATGCGGGACAGTCGTTTTATGGCGCCGAATACTGGAAGCGCACCGTGGGCACCGATGAGACCGTGCTCGCGCAACACTCCCCGATCTATCAGTTGAACAATCTGAAGGCCAGGGTGATGCTGGTCGTGGGCGGCCGCGACACGGTCGTGCTGCCGGTACAGGGCCAGGACCTCCACATGGCGCTGCTGGAGCGTCGCGTCCCGCATGAGTGGCTCTATCAGGGCGACGAGTGGCACGGCTTCTACGACGAGGGCCACATCTCGGAGTTGTTCCAGAAGGTTGATGCGTTCCTCGGCGCGAGTATCGGCGAGGGCGCGACCGCCACGACGAATCCGCACTGAAAAAGTCGGAAGGCGGAACGGCCAACACCCTGGTTGTCATTCCGGGTTCCGCTCGCAATCGGGCCGCGCGCGCGGCAATCTTGCGCGGACGCTGCTGCCGCCTTACCGTGGGCGCTTTCCTGCTGCGGGGATCCACGATGAAAGCCCGACTTGCTGCATTGCCGTTGGCGTTCGTGCTTGCGCCCTTGGTCGCATTCGCCGCGCCGCATCCGTTCAACGCGCACGACCTGGTGATGATGGATCGTGTTTCCGGCCCGCATCTTTCGACGGATGGTTCGCGGGTTGCGTTCTCGGTGCGCAGCACCGATTACGCCGCAAACAAGGGCGTCACCAGCGTGTGGACGCTGTCGCTGGACAAGGCGGGTGCGAAACCGCGACGTGCAACCGATCCGAAATTGAACGCGAGCAGCGGGCGGTTTTCCCCGGACGGAAAGATCCTGTACTTCCTCGCCACGAAAGGGGACAGCACGCAGTTGTGGTCGATGCCGGCCGCCGGCGGCAAGGCGCATCAGATAACGCATCTTCCCGTCGACGTGGACAACTACCGCATCTCGCCGGACGGCAAGGCGCTGCTGTTTTCCGCGCAGGTCTTCGAGGACTGCCCGGACCTCGCCTGCACGAAGGAGCGGCTGGACGGACAGGAGAAGGACAAGGCCACCGGGCGCATCTACACGCGCCTGTTCGTGCGGCACTGGGACACGTGGTCGGACCACCGCCGCTCGCAGCTCTTCATCATGCCGCTGGGCGGTTCAGGCGAACCGGTGAGATTGACGCAGGGCATCGACGGCGACGTGCCCAGCAAGCCGTTCGGCGACGAGGGCGAGTACTACTTTTCGCCGGACGGGAAAACGGTCTACTTCGATGCGCGCATCGCCGGAACGACCGAGGCCTGGTCGACCAATTTCGACATTTATTCGGTGCCGAGCGACGGCTCGTCGCGGCCGCGCGATCTCACGGCCGACAACCCGGCCTGGGACACCGCGCCGCTGCCCTCGCACGATGGCAGGACGCTTTATTACCTCGCGATGAAGACGCCGGGTTTCGAGGCCGACCGTTTCGCGATCATGGCGATGGACCTCGCCACCGGCGGGAAGCGCGAGATCGATCCGCAGTGGGATCGCTCGCCCGGCGGACTGTCGTTGTCCGACGACGGCAATACCTTGTATGCGACCGCGGACGATGCCGGCACGCACCCGCTGTTCGCGATCGACATCGCGAGCGGCAACGCCACGCAGCTGTTCGGCGGCGGCACCGTCGGCGGTTTCGACGTGGCGGGCAACCGCATCGTCGCGGCGCGGGCGGATTTCCAGCATCCGGACGACCTGTACGAAATGGGTGCGCGTGGCGGCAACGTCGCGCAGGTGACCCATTTCAATGCCGATGCCCTTGCCGACATCCGGTTCGGCGACGCGCAGTGGTTCACCTTCAAGGGCGCGAAGGGCGACGAGGTGCAGGGCTACGTGATGAAACCGGCGGATTTCGAACCGGGGAAGAAATATCCGGTGGCGTTCCTGATCCACGGCGGTCCGCAGGGCGAATGGCTGAACGAATTCCACTACCGCTGGAATCCGGAAGTGTACGCGGGCGCCGGTTTCGCGGTGGTCGCGATCAATTTCCACGGCTCGACCGGCTACGGACAGAAATTCACCGATGCGATTTCCGGCGACTGGGGCGGTGCGCCGCTGGAGGACCTGCAAAGCGGCTGGAAATACGCCCTCGACAACTTTGCATTCCTCGACGGCGACAACGCGTGCGCGCTGGGCGCCAGCTACGGCGGCTACATGGTCTACTGGATGGCTGGCGTGTGGAACCAGCCCTGGAAATGCTTCGTCGACCACGACGGCGTGTTCGATTCGCGCATGATGTACTACGCCACCGAGGAGCTGTGGTTCGAAGAACACGAGAACGGCGGCACGCAGTTCGAGCATCCGGAGAATTACGAGAAGTTCAATCCGCTGGACCACGTCAAGGACTGGCGCGTGCCGATGCTGGTGGTGCACTCCGGACACGACTACCGCATCCCGGAGACGCAGGGCCTGGGCGCGTTCACCGCGTTGCAGCGGCGCGGCATCCCGAGCGAGCTGCTCTACTTCCCCGATGAAAGCCACTGGGTCGCCAAGCCGCAGAACAGCGTGCTCTGGCACGACACGGTAATCGGGTGGCTCGACAAGTGGGTGAGCGGGGGCTCTCGCGAGATGCCTTGAATGGCATCTCGCGCCCGCGAACGCACGCACAGGGATGTGCGGGCGGGCGAGCGATTCAAGGATGACTGCTTGCGCAGACGCGCTTGGGCCAAGCTTCGAATCACACCGCGTCGCGCAGCGCGTTTTCCTCGGGCGCGAATTGCGGGAAGCGCGTGAGGATCGCGTGGCGGATCCCGTCGGCGTCCAGCCCGGCCTCGCCGAGCAATTCCTCGCGGCTGCCGTGTTCGAGGAATTCGTCCGGCAGGCCCAGGTGCAGCAGCGGGATCTCGATGCCGTGGGACGAGAGCACCTCCGCCACGCCCGAGCCTGCACCGCCCGCAACGGCGTTGTCCTCCAGCGTGACCAGCGCTTCGTGCGTGCGCGCGAGTTTCAGGATCAGTTCTTCGTCCAGCGGCTTGACGAAGCGCATGTTGACCACGCTCGCGGCCAGTTCCGCGCCGACCTGTTCCGCCGGCGCCACCATGCAGCCGAAGGCGATCAGCGCCAGCCCGCGACCGTGCCGCCGCACCTGCGCGCGGCCGATCTGCAACGCGGTGAGTTCCCGTTCGACCGCGACGCCCGGGCCGCAGCCGCGCGGATAGCGCACGGCTGAGGGGCCTTCGTGGCGAAACCCGGTCGTCAGCATCTGCCGGCATTCGTTCTCGTCGGCCGGCGCCATCACCACCATGTTCGGGATGCAGCGCAGGTAGGACAGGTCGAAACTGCCCGCGTGCGTGGGACCGTCCGGACCGACCACGCCGGCGCGGTCGATCGCAAACAGCACCGGCAGGCTCTGCAGCGCGACGTCGTGGATCAGTTGGTCGTACGCGCGTTGCAGGAACGTCGAATAGATCGCCACCACCGGATGCGCGCCTTCGCAGGCCATCCCCGCCGCCAGCGTCACGGCGTGCTGCTCGGCGATGGCGACGTCGAAATAGCGGTCCGGGAATTCCTTCGAGAACCGCACCAGGCCCGAGCCTTCGCGCATCGCCGGCGTGATGCCGTAGAGGTTCGCATCGGCGGCGGCCATGTCGCACAGCCAGTCGCCGAACACTTCGGTGTAGGCGGGTTTCTTCGCCGCGCCCGCGGATTTCTTGACTACGCCGTGTTTCGGGTCGAACGGCGCGACGGCGTGGTACTCGATCTGCGCGAGCTCCGCCGGCTCGTAGCCCTTGCCCTTGGTCGTGATCACGTGCAGCAGTTGCGGGCCGCGCAATTGCTGCACGGTGCGCAGCGAATGCAGCAGCGACGCCAGGTCGTGGCCGTCGATCGGGCCGGTGTAGTGGAAGCCCAGTTCCTCGAACAGCGTGCTCGGCACGAACATGCCCTTGGCGTGTTCCTCCCAGCGGCGCAGGAAACGCCACAGCAGCGAACGCGGTTTCAGTGCGCGCTTGGCGCCTTCGCGCAGGCGGTTCAAGCGGCGGCTCGCCAGCAGCCGCGCCAGCATCTTCGTGGTCGCACCGACGTTCTCGCTGATCGACATGCCGTTGTCGTTGAGGATCACCAGCATGTCCGGATACACGTCGCCGCCGTGGTTCAGCGCCTCGAAGGCCATGCCGGCGGTCATCGCGCCGTCGCCGATCACGGCCACGATCCGGCGGCCGTCGTTCCTGTGCTGCGCGGCGATCGCCATGCCCAGCGCGGCGGAAACAGACGTGGACGAATGGCCCACGCCGAAGGTGTCGTACTCGCTTTCGGCGCGCTTTGGGAACGGCGCAAGGCCGTCCTTCTGCTTGATCGTGGTGATCGCGTCGCGGCGGCCGGTGAGGATCTTGTGCGGATAGCACTGGTGGCCGACGTCCCAGACGATGCGGTCGCGCGGGGTGTCGTAGAGGTATTGCAGCGCGACGGTCAACTCGACCACGCCGAGGCCCGCGCCGAAATGCCCGCCCACGCTCGCCACCGATTCGATCAGGTAGGCGCGCAACTCCTCCGCCAGTTCCGGCAGCTGGTCTTCGCGCAGAGATTTGAGGTCCGCGGGCGAATCGACGCGCGACAGCAGCGGATAGCGGGCGGTGTCGATCATCGGCTTATTGTTGATGCGTCCATGCCATGGCGCAAGGAAAAATCGTGGCGGATCGGAGTCTTTACACTTTCGCGCGGAACTTGCGTTTCAACGTCTGCCGGATCCGGATATGCCTTCCCGCATCGCGCGCTTCCTTCAATCTCCGCCCGTGCGCCGCGAGCAGGTCGCCGCGGGTGAGGATGCCGATCATCCTGTTCGGATCGTCCTGCGCCACGACCACCAGCCGGCCGACGTTCTCCCCCACCATGTGGTCGGCCGCTTCGCGCAGGGAATGGTTTTCGCCGACCACGATCGGCGCGCGCTTCAGCATTTCGCCGATGCGCCGCAGGCCGGGCAGGTCGTGGTCGAGCAGGTCGCGTCGCGTGATCACGCCGCGCACGCGTTCGCGGTCGTCCAGCACCGGGTAGCCCTGGTGCTGCGCATCCGACTTGCCGGAGTTCAGCCAGTGCCGCACGTCCGCGAGCGCGTCGGACGTGCGCAACACCCGCACGTCGCGCGTGCAGGCCTGGCCGACCGAAATCTGCTCGAGGAAATCCGCCGCGTATTCGGTCGGCACGCGCACGCCGCGCCTGGCGATCTTCTCGGTCATGATGGTGTTGCGCATGATCAGCGCCGAGATCAGGTAGGCCGCGGTGCAGCCGCCCAGCAGCGGCAAAAGCCCGACCGGCTGGCGCGTGGTTTCGAAAGCGAAGACGATCGACGTCAGCAACGCGCGCGAGGCGCCGGCGAAGATCGACGCCATTCCGACCAGCGCGGCGATGCGTGGATCGATGCCGAAGCCCGGCGCGATTGCGGCGAGCCCAATGCCGATCAGTGCTCCAAGCGCACCGCCGATGGTGAACAGCGGCGCCAGCGTTCCGCCGGACGTGCCGCTGCCCAGCGCGATCACCCAGGAGAGGAATTTCAGCAGGCAGAGCGAGATCAGCACCTGCACGCCGAACCGGCCGGAGACGATCGCCTCGATGTTGTCGTAGCCGACGCCGAGCGTGTGCGGCGCGAAGTAACCGATCACGCCGACCGCGAGGCCGCCGATCGCCGGCCACCACATCCAGTGTACCGGCAGTTTCTCGAACGCGTCCTCGACGCCGTACACCAGCTTGGTGACACCCACGCTCAGCAGGCCGACCAGCGCGCCCAGCGCGATGTAACTGGCCAGTGCCCGGCCGCCCGGCTCGATCAGGTCGTGCGGCATCGCGAACACCGCCGCCGAGCCGTAGCGAGCGTAGCGCACACCCGTGGCGGTGCAGGTGGCGAGCGCTACGGGTATCAGCGAACGCGGCCGCAGTTCGAACAGCAGCAGCTCGACCGCTAGCACCAGCGCGGAGACGGGCGAGCCGAATACCGCGGCCATCCCCGCCGCCGCGCCGGCGGCGAGCAGCACCTTGCGTTCGTGCGCGGTGACTCGCAGCAGTTGTCCGAGGAACGAACCCAGCGCGCCGCCGGTGGCGATGATCGGACCTTCCGCGCCGAACGGCCCGCCGGTACCGATCGCGATCGCCGATGAAACCGGTTTCAGGAAGGTGATGCGCGGCGCGATGCGCGACTCGTTCAACAGCACCTGCTCCATCGCTTCGGGGATGCCGTGGCCGCGGATCGCGGACGAACCCCAGCGCGCCATCGCGCCGACGATCAGCCCGCCGATCACCGGCACCACGATCACCCAGGCGCCGAGGTGGTTGTACGCGGGCGAAGAGAACGCGGTGGAAATGCGGCCGTAGAAAGCGACGTTGGTGACGAAGCCGATCAGCGCGGTGAGAAGTTGCGCGATCAACGCGGCGCCGAAGGCGATGAGGATCGCGAGCGCGGTGACCAGCAGCACGCGCTTGTCCACCAGCGTGGATTTGCGCGGCATGCGCGCGGCATCCAGCGACAGCCCGAGCGCCGGCGCCACCGGCAGCGCATCGGTGGAACCTTCCGTGCGCACGCTCTCGTGCTCGGGGGTTCGGGCTTGCGGATCGTTCAAGGGCTTCCGGTGATCCAATGTGCGCCGCGGGGCACGGCGAAGCGCGCCATTTTACAGACGAAAAGCGCGCGACCGAAGAGAGGGAATCGTCGCAAAGCGCAGCGAGCGAACGCGGGTTGCGCGAAGCCGGAGCGCCTGGAGCCGGAGCGCCTGGAGCCGGAGCGTATGCGTCAATGCACGAGGATTCCCCGGCCACGAAGCGGTACGTCATGCGCGGGACCCGATCCTCGCACCGCCAGCGCACAAGCCGATGAGCGCGGCAGCCTTGCGGCGATTCCTAGTTCACCCGCCGCTTCTTCGGCAAATGATGCACCAGGAATTCCATCTGGTCGGCAAGGATGTTGCGGTTCGAAAGGATCAGGTGCTCGACCCAGCTCGGCTTGTAGGGCACGGCCAGCAGCGGCATGCCGGCCTGCTGCGGCGTGCGTCCGCCCTTCCTGATGTTGCAATGCAGGCACGCCGTGACCACGTTCACCCAGATGTCCTTGCCGCCGCGCGAAAGCGGCAACACGTGGTCGCGCGTCAGTTCGCCGCGGCTGAAATGCGAACCGCAATACATGCAGACGTGGCGATCGCGCGCGAACAGCGCGACGTTGGTCAACGCCGGCGAAGGATCGATCGCGCCGGCGCGGCAATGGCCGCGGCTGGCAACGATGGGGTGCAGTTCGATGACGCTCTGCTCGCCGTCGTTTCGGAAGCCGCCGTGGATGGTGAGGCAGGGATCACCCAGGGTCCAGGCCACCGCGCTGCGCGCGTACAGGCACGCTGCATCCTGCCAGCTGATCCAGTCGAGGATGCGCCCGCCCGCGTCCAGCGACAGCACGCGCGTGCTGTGCAGGTCGGCAACCATGATGCGGCTGTCGGGCTCGACGAGGGCTGTGTGGGACTCCATAAGCGGCGCAGGATAGACCAAAACCCTACGGGAGCGGTAGGGCGACGGGTTAGAGGACAACGAACTGCTGTTGGCCCTCCCCCCTGAAGGGGGAGGAGTGTTCACATCCTTCCCGGCTCCAGCGGCCGCTGGCGGTGCATCACCGCCCATTCCGCGTGCTCTGCCAGCGCGGCTTCGCCGAGCGCGCGCAGGATGTCGCGTTGTTCCATCGCATTCCCCGCGCGATCCAGTTCGGCGCGCGCGTCGGTGAAGATGCGCTGCATGAAACGGTACTGCTTGATCAGCTCCTTGTCGGCCTTGCGGTACGCGTAGGCTTCGCGCACGGCCGAAGCCACCGAGAAAATCGCCATGATCACGATCAAATCGTTCTTGACGTCGGCGGACAGCCTGTAGGCGAACACTGCGAGCACCACGCTGATGGCGATGCCGGCGTACAGGCTGACCGCGCCGATCGTCTCGGTGATGCGGTGCGTGCGTTCGCGCTGCACGGTCTTGCGGCGGTAGTAACCCAGTTGCCCGACGTGCCCGTCTTCGCCCACCCACTCGCGGATCACCTCGCGCAGGTCGATCCCGTCGCGCGGTGGCGGATCGTCCAGACCGGCGCTGCGCATGACGTTGCGGGTCCAGCCCAGCTCGATGTCCTGCTTCTGCAGCAGGCTGTCGTGCGCGAACTCCGGATCGTTGGTCAGCGAGATGCCCGCGCGCCGCCAGTAACCCTGCACGCGCAATCCTTCGGCCAGCGCGCGGTAATCGAGATACTTGCGATGCCACCCGCGCGATCTCGCCATCGCGCTGATCACGATGCCGGTGATGAACAGCACCAGGAACACGTAAATCATGTAGTCGTGGGCGCTGAGGTTGTCGTACACCGCGAAGGCGATTCCCATCAGGGCTGCCACGGTGTAGGTGATCCGCATCGCCAGCAGCACGCGCTTCTGGAAATGCACCGCCAGCCAGTCGGCGGCGCGGAAGAGCGCGGCGATGGACGAAGGTTGTTGGGTGTCGCGGTGCGATGCATCGGCATCTGCCGCATCGATTTCGGCGTCGTACTTCGCAGCGTCCTGGTTGAACTCGTCGGCATGCGCGAACAACACCTCGAATGCCTTCGGCATCGGCGCGTCGGGAGCGCCGGCTTCGCCGCCGCTGCGCCAGAGCACCTGGCCCACCCGCAACGGCGGCTGCGGCGCGCCGTCGGTTTCGTCGCGCGAGCAGACCAGGTGGCAGACCAGCCGGTCGTCTCCGCCGCCCAGCTGGTAACGGTGCGCGTCGCGGCGGCGCTCGATCAGGCCCGGCATCACGCCACCGAGGAAATACTCGACCACCTGCGCGGTGCCGCCCAGCCGGTCCGACGCCTTGCCGTCCCAGATCGCCAGCAGCAGGTGGCAATGCCGAGCCACGAACGCGCCGGCCTGGGCGTATTGCCGATTGCGTTCGACGCCCGACTGCGCGATGTCGATCAATGTGTGGCCCGGCAGCAGCGGCAACTGGATCACCTGCGCCCGCGCGCACAGCGAATCGAATGCTGCGCGCGTGCCGGGATCGGTGAAGTCCTGCGCGTACATTTCGCGCGGCAGCGGCAGCGGCGCGATCAGCCGCGCGCCGCATTCCAGACCTTCCTGCGCCACCAGTTGATCGCCGCCTTCGGCCAGCGCCGACAGCACCACCAGCGGCAGGTGCGGGAACTGTTTTTGGAACTGCACCAGAAGATCCCGCACGCGATGCCGGATGGAATCCACTTCGCCTGCGGGGATATTGCGATGACTGGTGACGCCCACCACCAGCGGCGTAATACCGGCATTCATGCGCGAAACTCCATCTTGCCCTGCGTCATTCCGGGGCCATCGCAAGTTTTGTCGGCGACGAACCCGAAGTGATCCCGCACGCGAGCGCGGATGTATCCGCCCGCGCGCGGGAATGTCGCCATCGCGGCTGGCCGCGCCGCTTCCCCCGTTTGCAACGCGATCAATTGTTCTTGATCCGCGGGGTTGCGGGCGTATCGGTTGCAGCCCGCGGATCGGTCCCCGCGCTCGGCGGGTTGTTCCGGCCGTCTCTGTCGTCGTCGGTTGGAGCCGGACGGGTGTCCGCAGTGTCTTCATCTGGAGCGGGAGTTGTCGACATGAGGTTCTCCTTTTGCGGTCGGCGATTCGCCGTGGTTGTGCAGTTCGTCTTTCGGATTGACCCGTTGCGTCAATTGTTCTTGATCCTTGGAGTTGCAGGGTTGCCGCCAAGGGACGCCGCTGCCGTGTAGTAATAGTTGTTGCCGAACTTGGCGCAGAGTTGGTAGAGGTAGGTTTGTGCAGTGCCGCCTGCGGGGTTGTTGTCGGCCAATGTGTAGGTCAGGCCGCCGGAACCGATGCCCGGGGCCGGCTGGAAAACTCCGGGGGCCGGGGCGTTGGAACCGAGCCACGCGATGGGGGGGTGCGCGCTGTCGCCACTCACGAAGACGCCGGTGCTTGCGTTGCCGTGCAATTGCCAGGTGATTTGCTGGATGCCCAGGCCCCCCTGGACGACTACCTCCATGTAGGTTTGGGGAATGATGAGCGCCGGCGGGGTGTCGTTGTTCAACGTGACCGGGATGACGATCGGGGTGGTAGGCATGGCTGGCTCCTTTTGTGGTGAAGGGACGGCGCTCATTGAAGTCCGTGCGTTTCTTTGTCGCGAAGGAATCGTTCGGGGGCCGGCACCAATCCGGCGCTTTTCTCGTCAATGTCCCGAAGTGACCGGATCCTGGCCTGTGCGGGCATGGGGTGTGCGGGACGGGTCGAGTCCCGTGTTTGCGGCATCGGTTTGCGCGGCCGCCGCAATGCGCTGCGCAAATTCCTGGTTGACGGGATAGTCGACGTGTTCGCGCTGCAAGACAGCGAGCAGCGCTGGATCGCGATACCCGCTTGCCTGCAATTTCTCCAGCAGCGGCTGCGCTTGGGCTTTTCGATCCAGTGCCAGCAGCGCTTCGATTTGCAGTGCCAGCAGGCGCGGATCATTGCGGCCGCTTTTCACGGATTGCGTCGCTTGCAGTGCATCGTTTCGAAGTTGCAGCGCCGCTTGTGCATCGCGGCTCGCGTCGGCGAGCAGCAATCTCGCGGTCGAGGTATCCAGCAAAAGGCTGCGGTCATCGGGTTGTTTGGCAAACAGCGGTTCGAGTATCGTCAAAGCGGTCTGAGCCTGGGCATGCGCTGCCTCGGATTGCCCGCCGGCCATCAGTTGCGCGGCCTGTTCGCTTCGCGCTTCCGCCAGGTCCTGTTGCCAGTCGCTGTTGCTCGGGTCAAGTCTGGACAACGCGGAAAAGATCTCCAGCGACCGCGTCGCCAGCGTGTTGGCAGCCGGCAAGTTGCCGCCCAGCCGCCGAAGGCGGCCCAGTTGCAGGGAATACAGCCCCAATCGTTCCTGGAGGTCGGTCTGCTTGGGATCGACCTTCATCAATTGCGTGGCGATGTCGACCGCCTGCTGCAGATCGCGGGTACCCGTTTCGAGATCACCGGCCAGGGCCAGGGTGCGTCCCAGGATCGCGCGCACCCGCAGCATGTTTTCACGCTGATCGTTGTTTTTGGGATCGCGCGCGGACAGGCGAGTTTCCATCACGTCGTCCGCGCGGTACTCCGCGATCGCGGTCGCAAGGTCGCCGCGCATCAGCGCGACCTTGCCCAGATTGTTGTGCGCATCGCCCAGACCCGATTCCCACTCGGCCCGACCGGGCTTGCCCGCCACCAGTTTCCGGCTCAGCTCCAGCACTTTCTCGTATTGCGCGGTGGCCTGGTCCAGCTGGCCGCGCGCCTCGAAGACGTGTCCGATGTTGTTGCCGACGTTGACGAGTTGGGCGATCAATTCCGGATCCTTTCCGGCCTGCGGTTCGACACGCTGCAAAACCTGCTGCGCCGATTCGAAGCTTCGCAATGCTTCGTCGAGCGCGCCCCGTGTCCACTGGGCCAGGCCGATGAAGCCCAGGGTTTGTGCGTAGGCGATTTGCCGCGCGACATCCCCGGGGCCGCCCGCGGCGAGCCGGCCGGAAATCCGCGTGGAAGCGCTGAAGGACTCGAGCGCCGGAGCCAGCTGGCCCAGGCCCATGCGAACGCTGCCGATCTTCTCCAATGCCTTGGCGCGTTGTTCCAGCGCTTCGTCGGTGACGTCGACGGTCGGCAGCGATTCGAAATACGCCATTGCCTTGTCGTCGACCGCCTGCATGATGTCCGAACGCTGTACCTCCTGCAGTTTGTCGTTGAGATCGCCGAGCATGAAGCCGACCAGGTCCTCGGCTTGTTTCTGCCGGCGCTCGGCGGACTGTTGCGCGATCACGGCCTGATGGCGCGAGATCAGGGCGAACACCGACAGCACGATCGTCACCGCCGTGACCACCAGCGCCATGGCGGCGATCGCGGTCATGCGTTGCAGTTGGCGGCGCTGCTCGCGCTGCTTCAGCGCGTCGAAGCCGACATCGAGCATGCCGGCGATCAATTTCAGCTTGGCGTTTTGCCTGCCGTCCTTGCCGGGTCGCGCGTCGGCGGCGATCGGCTCGGTGCGCGCGCCGGGCCGTCCATCCGCATCGATCTGGAAACGCAGCGCGGGGCAGAAACATTCCCCGGCTTCGCGGCCGGGCATGCCGCCGGCGTCGGGTTCGCCGTCGACGATCAGGCAGAAGATGCGCTCGGCGCGACCCATGCGCTTGTAGGCCAACACCTCCTCGTTGACCCAGCGCGAGGCGGCCGAAGCCTGGGAGCAGATCACGATCAGGTTCTGTGACTGCGCCAGCGCCTCGTTGACCTTGCGACCGAGGTCGGTGGCGCTGGCCAGTTCCTCGCGGTCGCGGAAGACGGGATTCAACCTGCGCGGAATGGTTCCGGCGGCAGTCTCCCGACCGACCAGCTTCGACGGTACGCGATAGGTTTCCAGCGCCTTGTGCAGCCAGTCGGCCCAGGCCTTGTCGCGATGGCTGTAACTGATGAACGCGCGGTAGGCGAACCGGGAAGGGGACGACGACTCCGACATCGCCAAGCCTCCGCTCGACTTGGAACAACACCCTTGAGGAAGGTGGCTCGTCAGCGCGTGCGCGTCGGCGGGTCGTCTCGACCCGGACTCGCCGGATCGAGTGCAGACTCTAGCAGAATGCCAATCCCCTCACATCGTCATCCCGGTGCCACGCGGTGGAACCCCGGGCCCCGGAATGACGATGTGGCACGTGCGGCCAACTGGGCCAGGCAATGCCCTTACCTCACCCGCTTCGCCAGCCGCAGGAGGTCTTCGCGGAAGCCGGCGCGCTCGTAGAGTTCGCGCGCGCGGGAGTTGCCTGGAAAGACCGCCAATGTGATCAACGCGCAGCGCTGCTTCTTCGCCCAGGCCTGCGCGTGATCCAGCAGGGCACGCCCGATGCCGCGGCCCTCCCGGCCGCCCGCCACCGCGATATCGGAAACATGGCAGTTGACCCGGCCGGAAAAGAAATCGCGCGTCTTCTGCAAGCGCAGGAAGCCGAGGCGCTCGCCGCTTTCGTCCTCGGCGATGAACAAGGTGTCCGAAAGCGGCGACTGGTCCAGCGCGCGCCGCAGGTCGCGGCGGATTCCGTTCGCGCAATCGATGCGCCTGCGCCACGCCGGCAATTCGAAATCCACGAAGCGTCCGACCAGCGACAGGATGAACTCGTCGTCCGACGCGTCGGCGGGGCGGATGCGAACTCCTGCCTTGCGGGAAGCTGACATGGTGTCGTGATCCTTTCAACTCGTCATTCCGGGACCGGCGCGGCGCAACCGCCGGGTTCCATTGCCGGTGAGGCCGGCAATGGCGCCGGAATGACGATGAGAGAAACCGTTGGTTCGAGTCGGGTCAAAACAGTCCGTCCGGCATGGCGAAGAGGCTTTCGCCGCCCGCTTCGATCGCCGCGCGATGCATGCGCGTGCGCGGCAGGATGCGCGCGAAGTAGAAGCGCGCGGTGAGGCGTTTTGCCTGCTTGAAATCTTCGCTTTGCGAGGAATGTTCCGCGGCGGCCACGCTGCGCGCCCAGAAGTAGGCGATGGCGACATAGCCGGAATAAAAGAGGTAATCCACCGCCGCCGCGCCGATCTCGTCCGGATCCTTCATCGCGCGCTGGCCGATCGCGTGCGTCAGCACGCCCCATTCCCCGGCAAGCGCCGCCAGCTTCGGGATGAAATCCTGCAATGCATCGCCGCTCGCATGTTGCCCGCAGAACGCATCGATTTGCTGCAGGAAAAGTTTCAGGCCTTCGCCACGCTGCTGCACGATCTTGCGGCCGAGCAGGTCCAGCGCCTGGATCTGCGTGGTGCCTTCGTAGATGGTGGTGATGCGCGCATCGCGCACGTACTGTTCCATGCCGTGCTCGGCGATGTAGCCGTGCCCGCCGTAGATCTGCAATGCGAGGTTGGTGCACTCGATCGCGTCCTCGGTCAGCATGCCCTTGACGATGGGTGTCAGGAACGACACCAGTGCCTCGGCCCGGTTGCGTTCGGCTTCATCGTTCGAGCGATGCTGGATGTCCACCAGCGTCGAGGCATGCAGGGCCAGCGCGCGACCGCCTTCGATCAGCGATTTCTGCGTGAGCAGCATGCGGCGCACGTCGCCGTGCACGATCAGCGGGTCGGCCGGCTTGTCCGGGAACTTCGCGCCGGACAGCGCGCGCATCTGCAATCTTTCCCGGGCGTACGACAGCGCGTTCTGGTACGCGCGCTCGCTGAGGGCAAGACCCTGCAACCCGACCGCCAGCCGCGCGGTGTTCATCATCACGAACATCGCGGCCAGGCCGCGATTGGGCTCTCCCAGCAAATACCCTTGCGCGCCATCGAAATTCATCACGCAGGTGGCCGAACCCTTCAGCCCCATCTTGTGCTCGATCGCGCCCGCGTGCACCGCGTTGCGCGGGCCGATCTTGCCCGCCCTGTCCACCTTGAATTTCGGCACGATGAACAACGAAATGCCTTTCACGCCTGCGGGCGCATCCGGCAGGCGCGCGAGCACGAGATGCACGATGTTGTCGGTGAAATCGTGCTCGCCGGAAGTGATGAAGATCTTGGTGCCGGTGATCGCGAATGAACCATCGGCGTTCGGCTCCGCGCGCGTCTTCAGCAGGCCGAGGTCGGACCCGCAATGAGGTTCCGTCAGGCACATCGTGCCCGTCCAGGTTCCTGCGACGATCGGTTTCAGGAAGACCTCGCGCTGCCAATCCTCGCCGATCGCGCGCAGCGCTTCGATCGCGCCGTGCGACAGCAACGGATACGTCCCCCAGGCGAGGTTCGCGGAATCGATGAATTCCTTGACCGGCGCGCCGATCGTTTCGGGCAGTCCCTGTCCACCGAACTCTTCCGGCGCCGTCAGCCCGGCCCAGCCGCCTTCGACGAACCGTTGATAGGCGTGCCTGAATCCGTCGGGCGTTCGTACCGACGCGGCGGACTTGTCGAACGTGCAGCCTTGCTGGTCGGCGCCCTGGTTCAGCGGCGCCAGCACGGATTGCGCGAAGCGCGCCGCTTCGTCGAGCACCGCGTCGATCGTTTCGCGATTGAGCGATTCGCAACCCGGCAGCCGCGCGAAAAGCTTTTCGACCTCCAGCAGGTCGTACAGCGCGAAACGGGTGTCGGTGAGCGGGGCGGTGTAGTGGGTGGTCATTGGTATCCGGGTGTTGGTTACGGTCCGGTCGCGAGCTGGATGCGACGCTCGTTCGATTCGTCATTCCGGGGCTGCCCGCGTTGTTTGCGGGCAGAACCCGGAATCCAGCTCTGGCTTTCAGTGGCCGGACAAAAAGCTGGATTCCGGGTTTCATCGCCAACTGCGTCGGCGATGGCCCCGGAATGACGAGCATAGATCAGAAGCGTCGTCCGGCCGGCCGCATACCGGTTGGAGTCACCGCCATGTATTCGCCACGCCCGGTACCGGAGACAAATAGCCCTTGCCGTCCAGGTCGAACGATTGCGACTTGCCGCTTTCACCCTTGCCGACGTCGAGGTGCCCTTTCAATTCATAGGCGATGGCGTTGCCCTTGGCATTCGCCAATGCGGCGTCCGCGCCCGTGGCCGGCGTGAGTGTCGCGGTGGCGGTGTCGGCATTCATGGCGGGGATGTCCAGGTCGGGCGAAACCGACAGGTGCCCTGCGTCCGCGCCGCCGATCTTCAGGTCCGCGTCCAGAGCGTAGACGTGCATCGCGGTGTCGTAGCTGTAGTTCTCGACGCGCAGCGTCGCTTGCCATTGTCCGTTCGGCAGCACCTGCAACTGCTGGATGCTGGCGGTGGGGGGTTGCAGCTTGGTGCCGGGGCCGCAAGCGGCCAACGGCAAAACGCAGGCAAGCAACAAGACACATTGGAAGATTCTTGCCGGTCTCATGGATCCACCTCGGTGCGACATTTCCGGGGCCGGCATCCCCTTCCGGAGCCGGAAAGCGTGTCATGCAGGGCGCCATCCCTGGCCG
>Ga0207707_10000333_pt1 | contig 49777 bp, 44 predicted proteins | sample KBSC83BmetaG_FD_184336 | JGI IMG/M metagenome (GOLD analysis project Ga0207707, IMG submission 184336) | Corn rhizosphere microbial communities from Kellogg Biological Station, Michigan, USA - KBS C8-3B metaG (SPAdes) (version 2) | ecosystem: Host-associated > Plants > Roots > Rhizosphere ... | reverse complement strand
TGTCTTCTTTCAGTACCTCGGGAATGCGGGCTTGCCGCTCCCTGAAAATCAGGGTAATAATGCAGTCGCAGGGGAGATTGCATAATGAAACTTGAGCCAAGTAGGCATTTGCATCAATCGAAGGTGGGACAGGCCAAGGCCGGGCGGCGTTCTTTGCGGTCGTCCCGGTCAGGGTCTGCCCCCTCTCGTCGGATCTGGCATATCAGCGCCGAGGGGTTCCGGGAGCTTCGCTATTCGTGCCTGTTGAGTGTCAAGGCGTGCGCCGAGCTGCTCGGATGCTCGGTGTCCACCGTCAAGGCGTGGGATCGCGGCGCGTATCGGGTGCCCTGGTCGGCGGTGAAGCTGCTGCGGGTTTTTCGCCTGGGTGACCTTGGTGCGTTGCAGCCCGAGTGGCGTGGCTGGTCGATCGGTCGCGCTGGCTTGGTTTCGCCGGAGGGGCGCACCTACGGGCGCGGCGATTTTGCTTGGTGGTCGTTGACCTGTCGCCAGGCCGAGGCTTGGCGGGGTGCTCAAGGCCGCGCAGGACGCGCGGCCGCTCTCAGGGGCCATGGATTGGCCCGAGGGCGCGGAGCGCCCGTAGCCGAGCCACCGAAGGTGGTGGTCTGGGCCATGGGACAAGTTGGCGAGCCTTGCAGGCTGGCACTGCCGTGGCAGGATGCTTCCCTGCCCAACCCGCTTTTGCTTGTAGCACCGACGCCGCAGCCGGGGTCGGGTGCGAGCGCAGCGAGCGCCGCCCCCGGCTCGGCGGTGTGTTGCATCTTGCGGTGGCAGGGTGCTACCGTGGGGCTATGCCTCGGGACTGTGTATTCGTTTTGCAATCAGTTTGATTTCGCGCTGATTGCCCCCCCTCGTCTAACAGGGGGGGAAAGTCCCCAAAGCTCTTTTTCTGACCGGCGCGCTTCGCGCCCTGTCGGGGGTGCTTCGTGACCCCTCCGACCACGGTCAGATTGCCCCCCGGCCTGCGGGCCGAAGCCGAAAGCTATGCCGAGCGGGTGGGTTGCTCCTTGAGCGGCCTGGTCGGCGTGGCTCTGCGGGATTACCTGGACGCCCGCCGCCCTGCGGCGTTGCCCATCCCTGCCCCTGCTCCTGCTGTCGAGGTGTCGCCCTCGCCAGCCGCTTTGCCGCGCCCGGTTGTCGCGTCGGATGCTGTGGTTTCCCAGCCCGCACGCCGCGCTCGGGTGCGTGAGCAAGGGTTCCACGATCCGTGCTGGTGTGGGTCGGGGAAGAAGTTCGGGAAGTGTCACGGCGCAGGGAAGCGCCACAAATGAAAAACCGCCGGCCGGGTGTTCGCCCCTGCCGGCGGTCGGATCAACGTAGCGCCGGCTAGGCCGGCAAGGAGAACGTAGCATGAAAAGCGATCCCGTTGCATCTGTCCGCTGGTTCGGTGCGGAACAGGCTCTCGCCTGGGCGTTGCAGGCTTACTACGCCGCCTGCAAGCGTATCGAGCCGCCTTCCGGAGAACCCTTTGTCGGCCAGGACGGTGAGACCTGGGCTTCGAAGGGGGATTTTTTGCACGCCTTCCATTCGGCCTTGACCGCTCGCCTTAATCTGGCGGCGTTTGCTCGCGGCGACGTTCCTGTCTCTGGCTCGGCTTCCGAGCAGTTGGGGTGGCCGGATAATGCCGACGCCTCCGGGAAAGTTGTCTTCTTTCAGTACCTCGGGAATGCGGGCTTGCCGCTCCCTGAAAATCAGGGTAATAATGCAGTCGCAGGGGAGATTGCATAATGAAACTTGAGCCAAGTAGGCATTTGCATCAATCAAAAAGAACCCAAGCCAAAGCCTTGAGCGGCTCTTCGCCCTCTTTGGCTATCAGTATGGGCCGCTTCCCCTGTCGCTCCCGGACTGGATTGGGCCGAGTTAGTTCGGATGAATGATCGGGTGCTCGCCGCCTGAGCTTCCGGCAAAGTGTCGGTCGAACTCATCGGCCACGCTGGGATCGGCAAGGTCCGGCCAGTGGTCCGCATCGAAACCTGGCGCGTCCCTGAAACGCTCCCTTGGGACGTCGAGAACCAGGCGTTCCTTTTCCGAATCGACGCGGAACGCATTCCACGGCACCGCGAACAACTTGTTGCCGAACCCGAGAAGGCCTCCGAAGGTCAATACGCCGTACGCGAGCTTGCCGCTGGCCGTGTCGATCATGACGTCCTTCAGGTCTCCGAGGGATTCGTCCTGCGGATTTCTGATGTCGGCGCCGATCAGCGTGGATGCTGAAAGAAAACGGGAAGAGAGGAATTTGACGGATTCGGCCATGTGCTGTGCTCCTTGCGTGGTGCGGATTGCCTCCATGCTTGCAATCCAGCAGTCAGGCTATCGCCGGCGCACTGAACGCGACCGCTACCCGGTGGGCTGGTCGGCCTCGGCTCTTTCCCGGCCCGCACCATCGCCTCGGTCCCGGGTGGCCGATATTCCACATCTCATTCCGGAAGTTTGGTCAGTACCTTGCCGCGGTGCGCGGCGACATGGTCGGTCTTGTCGCTCTTGATCTCGTATTGCGGATCGTCGGGACTGGCACGGTGGGTATGGCCCTTGTAGTCGAAGTCACGGGTGTGGACCTTGATGATCACGCCGCTGACGTGACCGGCTTCCGAGTTCCACTTGACGTGGTCGCCGACCTCGAATCGGACGCTGTCGGTCTTGCTGGTTTTCCTCGCCGGCATGGCTCTCAAAGCTCAGGCAATCGCCTGGTCCACGACTTGCTGCGCTTCCTCAAGAATAGATTGCAAATGCTTGGCATCCCTGAAGCTTTCCGCGTAAATCTTGTAGATGTCCTCGGTACCGGACGGACGCGCGGCGAACCACCCGTGCTCGGTGACGACCTTGACGCCGCCGATGGAGGCCCCGTTGCCCGGCGCTTTGTCGAGCATCCGGACAACCGGACTGCCGGCGAGGTCCTTGAGCTCCAGCTCATCAACCGTCAGGCTGGCCAGCTTCTGCCTCTGCTGGTCGGTGGCTGCAGCCTCGACGCGATCGGTGAAGGGGCGCCCGAGTTCGTTTGCCAGCGCGTCATAGCATTCGCCGGGATCGCGACCTGCCCGCGCCGCGATTTCGGCGGACAACAGCGCCGGCACGATGCCATCCTTGTCGGTGGTCCACACGGAACCGTCGGTGCGCAGGAACGACGCGCCTGCGCTTTCCTCGCCGCCGAAACCGAGCGAACCGTCGGCCAGCCCCGGCGCGAACCATTTGAACCCGACGGGCACTTCGTACAACTTGCGTCCGGCTTTCCTGGCCACACGGTCGATCAACGCAGTGCTGACCACGGTCTTGCCGATTGCGACCGACTCCGGCCAATGCTTCCGCTCGCGGAACAGGAATTCGATCATCACCGCGAGGTAGTGGTTCGATGGCAGCAATCCCGATGAGCGGGTCACCACACCATGGCGGTCGTGGTCGGTGTCGCAGGCAAACGCGACATCGAACCTGTCCTTCAACGCCAGCAAGCGTCGCATCGCGTACTCGGACGACGGATCCATCCGGATCTTGCCATCCCAGTCCACGGTCATGAAGGCAAAGCGTGGATCGACTTCTTCGCTGACCACGGTCAGGTCGATTTTGTAACGGTCCGCGATCGGCGCCCAGTAATGCACGCCTGCCCCGCCCAGCGGATCGACGGCCAGCTTCAAGCCGGCGCTGCGGATCGCATCGAAATCGATCACGCTACCGAGATCGGAAACGTAGGCATCGAGATAGTTGTGGGTGCGCGTGGTCGCCGCCGCGCAGGCTTGCGCAAATGGCACGCGCTTGACGCCCGCGAGCCTGTTTTCCAGGTAGTGGTTGGCCTGATCCTGCACCCATGTGGTGATTTCCGTACCAGCCGGTCCGCCGTTCACCGGGTTGTACTTGAAGCCACCATTGTCGGGCGGGTTGTGCGATGGCGTGATCACGATGCCATCGGCGAGCCCCGCTTCGCGCCCGCGGTTGTGCACCAGGATCGCATGCGAGATCGCGGGCGTCGGAGTGAACTCGCCGCCTTTCGAAGTCACCACCTCGATGCGGTTGGCGCCCAGGACCTTGAGTGCGGATTTGAATGCGGGCTTCGACAACGCATGCGTGTCGAAGCCGATGAACAGCGGCCCGGTGATCGATTCCTTCGCCCGGTAATCGCAGATGGCCTGGGTGATCGCGAGGATGTGCCATTCGTTGAAACTGCCGTCCAGCGACGAGCCGCGATGTCCAGAGGTGCCGAATGCGACCCGTTGCTCCGGGTTGGAGGCATCTGGACGTATATCCGCATAGGCTGCCAGAAGCTTGCCGATATCGACGAGGCTGCTCTTCGGCGCAGGCTTGCCCGCGAGCGGACTGATCTTCTCGCCACTCATCGACTTGCCTTGCGGGCGGCCCGATAGCGACGGATCAACGTGTTCGTTGAGCTGTCGTGTCCGAGCTTGGGCTCATCCGAATCCTGCAATTGCGGGATCAATTTGTTCGCAAGCTGCTTGCCGAGTTCGACGCCCCACTGATCGAAAGAGTCGATGTGCCAGATCGAGCCCTGGGTGAACACGCTGTGTTCGTACAGCGCGATCAAGGCGCCCAACGAATGCGGCGTGAGGTCGTCAGCTAGGATGGTGTTGGTGGGCCGGTTGCCCTCGCAGACCCGGTGCGGCACCAGCCATTCCGGCGTGCCTTCCGCGCGCACCTGCCTTGGCGTCTTGCCAAACCCGAGCGCCTCAGTTTGCGCGAACAGGTTGGCCATCAGCAGATCGTGCTGGCCGCCCAGCGGATTCAGCGGGTGCATGAACCCGATGAAGTCGCAAGGGATCAGGCGCGTGCCCTGATGGATCAACTGGTAAAACGAATGCTGGCCGTTGGTGCCGGGTTCGCCCCAGTAGATCGGGCCAGTTGGGCAGTCGACGCGCTCACCCGACAACGTGACGTGCTTGCCGTTCGATTCCATCGTCAACTGTTGCAGGTAGGCCGGAAAGCGCTTGAGGTATTGCGCGTAAGGCAGCACAGCGACAGTTTGTGCACCGAAGAAATCGTTGTACCAGACGGCCAGCAGGCCGAGCAGCAACGGCAGGTTTCGCTCGGCGGGTGCGTTCCTGAAATGCTCGTCCATGGCGTGGAAACCCGCCAGCAAGTCGCGGAAGGCTTCCGGCCCGATGGCCAGCATGGTCGAAAGGCCGATCGCCGAATCCATCGAATAGCGGCCACCGACCCAGTCCCAGAAGCCGAACATGTTGGCGGTGTCGATGCCGAACTTCCCGACTTCCTCCGCGTTGGTGGAGACCGCGACGAAGTGTTTCGCGACGGCCGCCTCGTCACCGAATTTCTGCAGGCACCAATCGCGTGCGGCGCGCGCGTTGGTCAATGTTTCCAGCGTGGTGAAGGTTTTCGAGCAGACGATGAAAAGCGTTGCCGCGGCATCGAGGTCGCGCGTGGCTTCCACGAAATCGGTGGGATCGACATTCGACACGAAACGGAAGGTCATGTCGCGGCGGCTGTAGTGCTTCAGCGCCTCGTAGGCCATCACCGGCCCCAGATCGGAACCACCAATGCCGATGCTGATTACATTCTTGATCGCTTCGCCCGAATGCCCGCGCCATTCGCCCGAGCGCAGCTTGTCGCTGAACGCGGCCATGCGGTCGAGCACGTCGTGGACTTCCGGCACCACGTCCACGCCGTCGACCAGGATGCGTTCGTTGCTGGGCGCGCGCAGCGCAACATGCAGGACGGCGCGCTTTTCGGTCTCGTTGATCTTGTCGCCGCGGAACATCGCGTCGCGGCGATCGAACACGCCGCGCGCCTTCGCGAGTTGCTGCAACAGGCGCAATGTTTCGGCGGTCACGAGGTTCTTGGAATAATCGAGATACAACCCCGCGCCTTCGATGGCGAGCCGCGCGCCACGCTTCACGTCGTCATCGAACAGTCGCCTGAGCGTGGTACCGCGCAATGTTTGCCAATGACGTGCCAGCGCTCTCCATTCGGGCGTTGAGCGCAGCGACGGTGCACTCATGCGCGCGCTCCCTGCCCCGTGGCCTTGGCCACCGCGGAACTTTTCTGGCTGATTCGTTTCAGCAGGTCGTTCCACGACTTCACGAACGCCTCTGCGCCATCGCGTTGCAGCTTGCCGGCCAGCGCGGCGTCATCGATGCCGGCCACCTTGAACTGGGCAATCACCTTCTCGCAATCGCCGCCGTCCTTCGGCATCGCACCACGCAATTTCCCGTGGTCCGCGAACGCCAGCAGCGTCTTGTCGGGGATGGTGTTGATGGTGTCGGGCGCGGCCAGCGCCTCGATGTACAAGGTGTCGGAGGCCTTTGGATCCTTGGTGCCGGTGCTGGCCCACAGCAGGCGCTGCGGCTTCGCGCCAGCGGTAACGATCTTCTTCCAGCGCGGCGTTTCGCGCAGTTCACAGTAGGCCTTGTAGGCGCGCTGCGCGATCGCGATGCCCAGGCGATCCTTCAATTCCGTCGGCACCTTGTCGGCGACGGCCACGTCCCAGCGGCTGACGAACAACGAGGCGACCGAATCGATGTTGGGCGACTTGCCTTCCGCAATGCGGCGCTCGATGCCGCGCATCCAGGCTTCGGCCGAGGCGAGGTACTGCTCGCGCGAAAACAACAAGGTGACGTTGATCGGCACGCCGCGATAGATGGATTCCTCGATCGCGGGAACGCCTGCGGGCGTGCCCGGAATCTTGATGAACAGGTTGTCGCGGCGTCCCTTCCCGTGCAATGCAATCGCGGAGTCGATCGTGGCCTGCGTCTCGTCGGCAAGCAGCGGCGAAACTTCCAGCGACACGAAACCGTCGAGACCATGGCTTGCCTCGTGCGCCGGTTTGAACAGGTCCGCGGCGCGGGTCAGGTCCTGCAACGCCAGCGCGAAGAACAGGTCCTCGCCCTGCCGGCCGTCGGCCAGCAATTCCGCGATCGCATCGTCGTAGTCGCTGCCGCCGGAAATGGCCTTGTCGAATATGGACGGATTGGAAGTCAGGCCCGTGACGTCGTACTCGGCGATGTATTTCGCAAGCGTGCCATCATTGAGGATGCCGCGGGTGATGTTGTCCAGCCAGATGCTCTGGCCGAGGTCGTGCAGTTTTCGGGTCGGGTTCATCGTTTCACTCCGCGGCGGTTGCCGGTAGCAAGGGAGAAAGAAAAGAGTCGGCATCGAGGCCGGAGAGCCCGTCGATGCCGTTCAGCGCAATTTGGGCTGGCGGATATTCCTTGAGCGCAGCCGGATCGTTGGCGTAGTGACCCTGGCGCACGAACACGGTGGTCAGGCGATCACGCCATTGGCGCTTCATGCCGTCCAGCACGCGCAGCTTGTCCTCGATCATTACGTAGTGTTTCGCGGGAAAGCGCCTGGCCACGTCATCCAACATGCGCTCCTTGTGCACGTAGATCAAGACCCTGCCTTCCACCGCGTCGGCGATGCCGGACACGCTGACCTTGCGCGGTTGCAGCACCACGTCGCCATCGGACAGCACCGCGCATGTACCGAATTGCGCAAGATGCGCAATCGCATCCAGCGCACCGGGATAAAGCCGCGCGGCGAAGTCGTATTCCAGCAGAAATGCCGCCAGATCCTGCGCGCGCAGTTCGTCGCCACACCCCAGCCGGAACTGCTGGATCGCGCCGAGGTAGTCGGCGTAACCGAGCTTCTGGCGAAGGGTTTCGTAGATTTCCCAATACGTTTTCGCAGCTTCCGCGCCGAACACGTCGGCGACGTGCTTGTCGAGATCGTTCTGCACCCGGTCATTGTCGAGCAGCGTATTGTCGACGTCGAACAGGAAAATGATGGGGGCGGCTTCGCTCATTGGGCAGGCCCGGACGGCGCGTCCAGCTCGGGATCGTTCCAGCCGCCTGCGTCCGCGATCAACGCGTCGGCTTCCTTCGGCCCCCAGCTTCCCGGCTTGTATTGGCGCACCGGCACTTTGTCGCCGATGATCGGATCGAGCACGCGCCAGGCTTCTTCCACGCAGTCATCCCGGGTGAAAAGCGCCGAGTCGCCGTCGATCGCATCGCCCAACAGGCGCTCGTACGGCGCCATCGCCGTGCGCACGTGCCGATGCGCGACCAGTTCCACCGCATGGCCCTTCATCGCTTCGCCGGGCTCTTTCACCCGCGCGCCCAACGAAATGATGACGTCGGGACTCAGGCGAAAACGAAAATGGTTGACCGCGCCGTTCGACGGATCGTCGAACACCTGCTGCGGCGGGTTCTTGAGGCGAACCAACACCTCGGTGCACTTCACCGGCAATTGCTTGCCCGCGCGAATGAAGAACGGCACGCCGGACCAGCGCCAGGTATCCATGTGGATGCGCAGTGCGGCGAATGTTTCGACGGTGGATTTTTTCGTGACGCCGGGCTCCCTCAAATAACCGTCGAATTGCCCGCGCACAACGTCCTCGGGCTTCAGCGGGCGCATCGAGCGGAACAGCCGCAGCTTCTCGTCGCGCATCGCGTCGGCGCCGCGATTGGCGGGCGGCCCCATCGCCAGCAGCGCCAGGACCTGGAACATGTGGTTCTGCACCACGTCACGGATTGCCCCGACTTCGTCGTAGAACTTGCCACGGCCCTGCACGCCGAAATCTTCGGCCATGGTGATTTGCATGCTGGCGACGTGGTCGCGGTTCCAGATCGGTTCCAGAAAAGCATTCGCGAAGCGGAAATACAGCAGGTTCTGCACGGGTTCCTTGCCAAGGTAATGGTCGATCCGGAAGATGTCGTGCTCGCGGAAGAACCGGTGCAGCGCACGGTTGAGTGCGCGCGCGGACTGCAGGTCGCGGCCGAACGGTTTTTCCACGATCACCCGCGCGCCTTGCGAGCAGCCGGATGCCGCGAGACCCTTCACTACCGGCACGAACATGCTCGGCGGGATCGCAAGGTAGTGCAGCGGATGCTGCGCATCGCCGAGCGCCTTGCGCAATTTGTCGTAGGTTTGCGCGTCGCCGTAATCGCCGTCGATGTACTGCATCTGCTTCGACAGCTTCGCGAACGCCGCCTTGTCGATGCTGCCATGTTCTTTCAGGCTGTCATGCGCGCGCTCGCGCAACCGGTCGATGGTCCAGCCCGAGCGCGCCATTCCGATCACCGGCATGTCCAGCTTGCCGTCCCTGATCAGCGCCTGCAGGGCCGGAAAGATCTGCTTGTAGGCGAGGTCGCCGGTGGCGCCGAAGAACACGAAGGCATCGGACGTGGCGGTGGGCATCAACTCGGCTCCTTCTGCAGCGTGACGCGGACGCGATGGGCCGAGCCGTCATCGATCAGTGCGACGCCGGCGCCCGAACCCTGCAACGTTACACCATCCACTTCGATCGCGGCCACGCCACGGCACACGTGATGCGGATTTTCAATCTCGACCCGCCAACTCGTCCTGCCACGGCGATACGTCAGTGCAAAGCCTTTCCATGCATGCGGTATGCAGGGGTCGATCTTCAGACGATCGCCCTGCAATCGGAAACCAAGAATCCATTCGATGGTCGCGCGATACAGCCAGCCGGCCGAACCCGAATACCAGGTCCAGCCACCGCGGCCCGCGTGCGGCGCAACCGAGTAGACGTCGGCGCATTCGACGTAGGGTTCGACCTTGTAACGCGCACACTTTCCGGGCGAATCCGACTTTCTTATCGGATCGAAGATCTCCAGGAGCTCGCCAGCCTTGTCGCCGTCGCCCAGCATCGCGAATGCAATCAGCGACCAGATCGAACCGTGCGTGTACTGCCCGCCGTTCTCGCGCAGGCCGGGTGGATAGCCCTTGATGTAGCCGGGATCGTGCAATGTCTGATCGAAGGGCTCGGTGAACAACACCACCACGCCATCGTTCGGCCGCACCAGATGTTCGTTCACTGCGCGCATCGCGCCCTCGGCGCGTTCGGGATCGCCACGACCGCTGATCACCGCCCAGGATTGCGCCATCGATTCGACCCGGCACTCTGTGTCCGCCGACGTGCCGAGCGGCGTGCCGTCGTCGTAAAACGCGCGGCGGTACCATGCGCCATCCCACGCCTTGGTTTCCAGTGCCAATTCCAGCGCGCGCGAATGACCGCGCCAGCGCGACAGGCGCGGATCACGACGACCCTCGGCGAATGGCGCGAAGTCACGGATTACCTTGATCAGGAACCAGCCCATCCACACGCTCTCGCCCTTGCCGCCCGCGCCGATTCGGTTCATGCCATCGTTCCAGTCGCCGGTGCCCATCAATGGCAGGCCGTGCATGCCGGTCGCGAGGCTCACGTCGATCGCGCGCGCGCAGTGTTCGAACAGGGTGCCGGTTTCCGGGGACTTGTCGGGTTTGAAAAAGTTGTCGGCCTGATCGGGCTTCAGCGCGTCGCCGCGCAGGAACGGCACACGTGCATCGAGGATCGCCGTGTCGCCGGTCACTTCAAGGTAGTGCGCGACGACGAATGGCAGCCACAGCCGGTCGTCCACCATGCGCGTGCGCAGCCCCCGGCCCGACGGCGGCAGCCACCAGTGTTGCACGTCGCCCTCTTCGAACTGGCGCGATGCGGACAACAGGATGTGTTCGCGTGCAATGTCGGGTCGCGCGATGCACAGGGCCGCGACATCCTGCAGCTGGTCGCGATAGCCGTACGCGCCGCTGGCCTGATAGAACGCGGTGCGCGCCCACACGCGGCAGGCCAGCACCTGGTACGGCAGGCAACGATTCACCAGCAGGTCGATCGAACGCTGCGGCGTTTCGATCTGCAGCGGCGCGAGCACGCCATCCCAAAGTTCGCGCGTTTCCTCGAGCCTCGCATCGACATCTGCCCGCCGATAGCGTTCGACCAGCGCCTGCGCGCCGGCGCGGTCGGCGCCCTCGCCCAACAGGAACACCAGTTCCGCGGACGCGTCTGCCGCGAGTTCCACGGTGGCGACGACAGCGCTGCGCGAGCCCGAGCCATTGCCCGGTTGCGCCCCGTCGGCAGTGCACGCGATGAACGCCACGGCTGATGAGAATTCCTCGCGCCATGCGTTGCAGGCGAACACCGCGGCGCGAGCGGGATCCGATTCGACCCGTGTGGTCGGTCGCGCGTCGGTGCCGATCGGACCGAGCATCCAGGCGACCACCTGCGCTACCGCGATGCGGCGTGTCCGACCGCTGCGGTTGCGCAGGCGCAGTCGCGAAACCTTCACGGGATCGGATGCGGCCACGCATTGGGTCAGTTCCGACTCCATGCCGTGCACGTTGGCGTCGAAACGCGCATAGCCCGGGCCGAAACGCGCAACGTACGTGGCACCGCCCGCGCGGGTGGGCGAAGCGGTCGCGCTCCACTCGGCGCCGTCGTCGGCGTCGCGCAACAGGAAAACCTCGCCCGGCGGATCGCGCACCGCGTCGTTCGACCAGGCGGTGATCTGGTTCTGCTGGCTGTTGAGGGCCCAGCAATAACCACCGCCCGTGACCGTGGCGAGAAAACCGAAACCGGGGTTCGCGACGACGTGCGACCACGGCGCGGGCGTGTGCACGCCGTCCGCCAGCAGCGCCACGTATTCGCGGCCATCCGTCGTAAAGCCGCCGAGTCCGTTCCAGAAGTCCAGTTGCTTCGGGGATGGCGTGGACGCCGGTTTGCCGCCGCGCACGTGCGTGGGTTGAATCGGCGGCAGTTCAGTGACCCCGGTGTCCACGTTGCCCGCATGACGTGCAAGCTGCTGCGCCAGCAATCCTTCGCGGCCGTCCAGCACGACGCATGCGACCGCGCGCAAACCCTCGCGAAGACGATCATCGAGATCGCGTTCGCGCAGCACGAACAGCGAACCCGTCGACTTGCCTTGCTGGCCTGCATTGCCCGCCACGTCGTTCAGCGCGGTGGCCAGCGCATTGGTTTGCTCGCCGTTGCGCGCGTCGAGAACGACCACGTCGACAGGAACCTGGCGCGCCCGCCACCAGCGCTGCGCGCACAGCAATTCCTTGGCGACGCCGACTTGCGCGATATCGTCCAGTCGCAACAACACGATCGGCAGGTCGCCCGAGATGCCTTGCGACCACAGCACAGGCGCGCCGCCCTCGGCTCCCGCGGTCGTCGCAGCGTCGGCGCGCCAACTTGCGTCGGCGCCGAGCAACGCCCCCGAAAGGCGCTGGAAGGCACGCGCTGTGGGGCCATCGATGCCAAGATCGCCCAGCGAGCGTGCTGCAGCGGCGCGGGCCCGGGCGAATACGTCGGCGCACGCGCCTGGCGTCCGATAGCGCCCGATCAGTGCGAGCACCTCGTCACGCGATGCTCCGACCACGGTGACGAACGCCGCGCGCCGCGTCCGGCTTGCACCGACCGCAATGCGTGTGCGCAGGCTGAAAACAGGATCAAGCACCGTACCGACGGTGCCGGACAAGGCGTGCCCGTCGACCAGCGCCTGGGGTGCGTCCAGCGAGCCACCACGGCCAATGAAACGCATGCGATCGGTTTCGTGCTCGCGCGCACCGCGTTCGGCGCCGTCCACTACCAGCGCGTGCGCGGCCCAGATATCGGGTTCGGCGGGATCCTTCTTGCGTCGCCACGCCAGCAGCACGCCCGCCTCGAACGCGGTCTGCACGAACATCTTCGAATAGGCCGGGTGCGAGCGATCGCCCCGGTCCGAACCCAGCAGCAATTCGACATAAGAGGTCAGCTCGATTTCACGTTCGACCAGCCCATCGTTGCGGACCCCCACGCCGCGCACCTCGACCGGATGCTCGGGATCGACCGCGACTTCCAGCGTGGTCGTGAACGGATCATCTCGACGCGCGAATCGCGCCATCGCCCCCTCGAACCAATGCCGCGTCGTACCGCCGCACGGCAATGGGGCGGCCGACCACGCGGCATGGCCGGCGGTGTCGCGCACGTACACGTAACCGCCCTGTTCCCCACCACGATCCCCACTGCGCCAGCGGCTGACCGCCAGCCCCTTCCAGCGGCTGCAACCCGCACCGGTGGCCGTCAGCGCCACGGTATAGCCGGCATCACCCAGCAGGCAGGTCGCAACGGATGTAGGGGCATCGACGGGCATGATCAGGCATCCTTGGATCGTGCGTGGTCGCACAACACACGCCAGTATGCGCGGTTTCGGCTCAAACGTTCGTGAAAGCATGCGGCGCCGCAACTTGACGTGGCCGGCCATCGGACCAAGGATGCCGTGGCCGATCGCCCCGTTGTCCACCCGCTGCAGCCGGAGGAATCCCGATGTCCGACATCGCCAGCGAATCCGCAACCTGTCCCTCGCACGCGCTGGATGTACCCAAACTCGATGCACTGCCGCCGGGCGCCACGCCACAGCTTACGTGCTACCAGCTTGATCCACGCGCGGCACCCATCATCCCCGGCCGTCGCGATCGCGCGTGGATGGACGCCACCGATGATCACTATGCCTATCGCTGTTTGCCGCTGTCGATGGCCAACACCAGCGGCTGGGAAATCTCCTCGCCGCTGGATTTCGAGGTGACCTGGAACGGCAACCAGGACCTCAACGCGATCACCGCACGCGCGCCGGGCGTCGATCCGAATGCGCTGCGCGCCCTGATCACCTCGCACTTCGGGCATGGCATTCTCACCTTCCACACCGGCTGGCTGTTCCGCACCTCACCCGGTTGGGGGCTGTGGGTGCGCGGCGCGCCCAACTATGCCAAGGACGGCATCCACGCACTCGACGGGCTCGTCGAAACCGACTGGCTGCCGTTTCCATTCACGATGAACTGGCGCTTCACGCGTGCGTGCACCGTGCGCTTCCAGAGAGGCGATCCGTTCTGCTTCATCACCCTTTGCCCGCACGCGTTGATGGATCACGTTGCGCCGAAGCGCGCGAATATCGAAGACGATGCCAAGTTGAAGGCCGAATACGTCGAATGGGGTGAATCGCGTGCCGAGTTCAACAAGCTGCTGCACGATGGCGATCCGGCCACCGTTGCGAAAAAATGGCAACGCCATTATTTCCAGGGCAAGGCGGTCGACGGCGACACGCCATTTCACGTCAACAAGCGGCGCCTGAAACCGGTCGAGTAGCGTTACGGATGAGCAGCGGCAGGGGGCCGGTCGGCATGATCGCAATCGCAATCTTCGATGATGCTGGCCCTCACGCCCGCGACTCTTACGTCGGGCCAGTGTGGCCACTCGACTTGGAGTTTGCCGGCACGCAGGGCCTGCTGCACGGAACGGATTGGATGACCTTTCTTACCCACCAGGCTGAGCGAACCCGCTGGTCGCCAGTTGCCGTGCGCGTCACGAATGGACATCTGGCAACTGACCAATCCGTCTGACCCCAGGTCACAAAGAAGGTTCTCGAGTCGTCCGTCACCGCGCAAATCGGGTGTCAACAGCACGCAGTCGGCGCCGCGCGCCAAGCATGCGGCGCTGGGGAGGCGCTTTGCCAGCAGCTCCTGATACCACGCGTTATCCGGCGTACTTGCACTCGGCGCCATCGCGATTTGGGTGCGCAGCGCGGCAACGGTGGTGACGTCCAGGCGCTTTTGTTGGGCACCCGTCATCCCCTGATACCTGTTCTGCTGTGTGATGGCGTGTTTCAGGGAAGCCAGTGCGCCGGGATCGGTTTGCATCACCGAATCACGTTGCAGCGCGAGTGCGGCCCGGTAGCCGCGTCGTCCGCTGTCGAAACGCAATTCGGCGACATCGAGTTTGTCGGGCGCGATGCGGCCGGCATGCAGGCGCGCGACCTGGCTGGCAACCGTGATCCGGTATGGATCGAGCACGGGCGAATTGGCGAGAATCGCCAACACGACCACTACGCCCGCCATGGTCACATTGACGCGCGGAAGCCACGCTAGCCACTCGCCGCGATTGCGCAGTGCGGTCGCCATGTATCCGATCGCGTGGCAAGCCAGCACCACCGCGGCCAACACGGCCCAGAAACGCTGGTCGGTCCAGCCGTACTGGCCGATGCGCAGCGCCATTGCATACAAGGCCAGTGCCGCGTAGATCGGCGACAGGATCAATGCGGCGTCGATCAACCATCGTAAGGCACGTGGGTAAGGCTTGAGGCCAACGCCGTCCTGCCACACCGCATTCACGAACACCACCAGCAGCAGCAACAATCCCAGCAACAGGCTGGCCGCCGAACGCGTCGCCCACAGCGGCTCCAGGCCCGTGAACGGCAGGCTGGCCAGAAACATCAGCGCGACGAACGCCAGCAGCGGCAACAGACCCCGGCATACCGCGAACAAGATCTGGCGCGCCACTCGCAGCGGATGCTGCTGGGTGCGTCCGATCAGGATGCCCAGCCCCGCGAACAGTCCGCTGGCGAGATACACGAACGGCTTGTTGTCGAAAAACAGATCCTTGAAGAACCGGATGTGCACCAGCGCGAACAATTCCGCCCACAGCGCCAGCACCACCCAGCACACGCCCGTGAACAGCACCGCGACGGCAAGGGTCAGCCCGTTTTGCCAGGCGTGGTCGAACAATTCCGGATAGGCCGCGCGCCAGCGCCCGTTGTCCTGGCGACACTGCAGGAACGGCCACGCCACGAACAGCGCGCCGCTGACCGTAATCGCAAACGGCGCAAGCACCGACGCGATATTGATGCCGGGTGCGCCGGTGACGCTCCACGCGGCCCAGCTTGCAAGCAACGCATACACCACCGCGACGCCCAGTGCGTTTTGCCAGAAACGCCGATCGTCGACTCGCCGCACCGACAGTGTCATCGTCGTCGGTACCGCGAGGATCAGTGTGTACCAGTACACCTGCGACGCATACGGGGACAACCACCACCACAGGCGCTGCTGCCCGATCCACGCGAGATACAACAGCAAGGCCTGCAGCAGCGAGACGAGCACGATGAAGGCGCGCGTCTGGCGCGGAAAAGTCGCGGGTGCTTCGTCGATCATCGGCGTCTCCGCTCTTCGACGCCGCGAGTATTGCAGAAAAACCTGCAGCCACAGTTACCGGGCGCTACCATCGCAGCTTCGCAATGCGATGCATCGCGCCAACGTTCGCAAGGAGAACGCCATGCAACTCGGAATGATCGGCCTCGGCAAGATGGGCAACTTCATGGCCCAACGGCTGATGAAAGGCGGCCACGACGTGATCGGGTTCGACCCGAACGAAAAGGCGCGCGAGGCGCTGGCCGATGCGGGCGGAAAGCCGGTCGATTCGCTGGACAAACTGGTCGAAGCACTGCAGCCCCCACGCGCGGTGTGGATGATGGTGCCGGCCGGCAGGATCGTGGACGAGACCGTCGCCAGCTTGAACGGGAAGCTTGCCAAGGGTGATGTCGTGATCGACGGTGGCAATTCGAATTACAAGGACGACCAGCGCCACGCCGGGTCGCTGTCGGCCAAGGGCATCGACTACGTCGATTGCGGCACCAGCGGCGGCGTGTGGGGCCTCAAGGAAGGCTACAGCATGATGGTCGGTGGCAACGAGAAAGTTGTCGAACGACTGAAAACGATCTTCGAAGCGCTGGCGCCGGCCAAGAACAGGGGCTGGGGTCGGGTGGGCCCGGTGGGTGCCGGCCACTTCGTGAAGATGGTCCACAACGGCATCGAGTACGGGATGATGCAGGCCTATGCCGAGGGCTTCTCGATCTTCAAGCACAAGGAAGAATTCAAGCTCGACCTCGAACAGATCGCCGAAATCTGGCGTTACGGATCGGTGGTGCGCTCGTGGTTGCTCGACCTCACTGCGGACGCGCTGCAACGCGATCCGGAAATGAAGGAGGTGGCGCCCTACGTGGTCGATTCCGGGGAAGGCCGCTGGACGGTCGCCGAAGCGATCGATCTCGACGTGCCGGCGCCGATCATCACCGCATCCCTGATCGAACGTTTGCGATCGCGCGACACCGATTCGTTCGCCGACAAATTGTTGTCCGCGATGCGCAACGAATTCGGCGGCCACGCGATGAAGAAGGAATGACCCGCGTGCCCGCCGCCCTGCCCGCGCAAGTCGTGCGATGGCATGTATTTCCCGACGACGCCTCCCTGGTGGCGAACGCACTTGCTCGAGTCATGGCCGCCGCGCGTGACGCGGTGGCGCAACACGGCGCGTTCGACGTCGTGCTCGCGGGTGGCAATACGCCACGCAAGTTGTATCGCGCGCTGCGCAATGCCGACGCCGACTGGTCGCGCTGGCACGTCTGGTTCGGCGACGAACGCTGCGCGCCGCCCGGGGATTCCGAACGCAACAGCCGGATGGCGCGCGGCGAATGGCTGGACCACGTTGCGATTCCTGCCGCCAACGTGCATGCGATTCCCGCCGAATCCGGCGCGCGCGAGGCTGCCGTGTTGTACGCGCGCGAACTGCGAAGCATCGATGCATTCGACCTCGTGCTGCTGGGCTTGGGCGAAGACGGCCATACCGCCAGCCTGTTCCCCGGCCACGACTGGGGCGTGCACGCCGATTCGCCCGACGCGATGGCGGTGTTCAAGGCGCCCAAGCCGCCGCCCGAACGTGTTTCCCTCAGCGCGCAGCGACTGTCGAACGCGCGCCACGCGATGTTCCTGGTCGAGGGCGCCGGCAAGCGCGACGCGATCGCCGCATGGCAGCGCGGCGATGCCATACCGGCCGCAGCCATCACGCCGGAATCCGGCGTGGATGTATTGCTGGATGTCGCGGCGGCGCCTGTTACCGACGCGTGAGCCCTCGCGCGGCATGAGGAGACGAGCGCGCGGCGACGGAACAACCTTCGTTTGTCGGTCGGCGCTGAGCGCAGCAAAGCCCAACGTGGCGCCGATGTGGGGCAGCCCTGCCAACGCCGGGATCAGTCCACGCCGCTTGAGCGCGGACCTAGATGCTGGCGACGAAACCTTGGTCTTCTCGCGCCTTGCACGACGCGTCGCCCGCCTACACCCCCGCCAACTCCCCCATGTGCCCGCGGTAATAGCGCAACTCGTCGATCGAATCGCGAATGTCGGAGAGCGCGGTGTGCGCGGAATCCTTGCTGAAACCCTTCGCCACCGTGGGTGCCCAGCGGCGCGCCAGCTCCTTCAGCGTCGACACGTCGAGATTGCGGTAATGGAAATATCGTTCGAGTGCCGGCATCTGCCGGTACAGGAAGCGCCGGTCCTGGCAAATCGAGTTGCCGCACATCGGCGACTTGCCGGACGGCACCCAGCGCTCGAGGAACGCGACGGTCTCGGCTTCGGCGTGCGCGTGGTCGGTGCCGGATTCGAGCACGCGCTCCCACAAGCCCGACTTGGTGTGCTGGTGCCGGTTCCAGTCGTCCATCGCCAGCAGCCGCGCTTCCTCATGACGGATCGCAAACTCCGGCCCCTCGGCCAGGATGTTGAGGTTGCGGTCGGTGACCACGGTGGCAATTTCGATGATCGAATCGGCTTCGGGCTTGAGGCCCGTCATTTCGAGGTCAATCCAGATCAAATTGTCATCGACGCAACCAGTCATGGAGATCTCCTTCTCTTCGCAAGTCTAGCAACATCGCGCGAGCCGGGCCGATTGCCTGTCGCGTGCGCGTACCGTAGTCTCGCCCGATGCCCATTCCGACGATGTTGTGGTACGACTACGAAACCACCGGCACCGATGCCGCGCGCGATCGTCCAGCGCAGTTCGCCGCGCTGCGCACCGACATGGATCTGCGTCCCCTCGGCGAACCGGCCACCCTGTACTGCGTACCGGCACCGGATGTGCTGCCGCATCCGGAGGCCTGCCTCATTACCGGCATCGCGCCCCAGGACGCTTTGCGCGACGGAACGATTGAAGCGGAGTTCGCAGGTGCGGTGCACGAGCTTCTGGCCGAACCCGGCACCTGTTCCGCCGGCTACAACAGCATCCGTTTCGACGACGAAGTCAATCGGCACCTGTTCTACCGCAATTTTTTCGACCCCTACGAGCATTGCTGGAAAAACGGCAATGCACGCTGGGACATCATGGATCTGGCGCGCGCCTGTTACGCGTTGCGCCCGGACGGCATCGAATGGCCGCTTCGCGACGACGGCTCGCCTTCGTTCAAGCTGGAACACCTCGCGCAGGCGAACAAGCTGGAGCAGGCGCGCGCGCACGACGCCACGTCCGACGTGATCGCCACGGTCGGCCTTGCACGTCTGCTGCGCGAACGCCAGCCACGATTGTACGAGTGGTGCTTCGCGTTGCGCCACAAACGCGCGGTGATGGCGAAGTTGTCCGGCGCGCTGGCGGCGCGACAGCCTTTGCTGCACGTTTCGCACAAATACGCCGCGCTGCGCGGCTGCCTCGCGATGATCGTGCCGCTTGCGGAGCACCCGACCCGCGAAGGCACCTTCGTCGTCGCGGACCTGGATGTCGAGCCCGACGCTTGGACCGGTCTCGATCCCGAGGACCTGATGGAACGGTTGTTCACGCCGCGCAGCGACCTTCCGGAGGACATGCAGCGCCCGCCGCTAAAGGAGATCCACACCAACCGCTCCCCATTCGTTGCCCCTGTCGAGACCTTGCGCAGCGCGGACACGCGACGTGTGGCGCTGGACCCGGACCGCTGCCTCGAAAATCTGAAAAAGATTCGCGCCTCCGATGGACTGGGCGAGCGTATCCGCCGGGCTTTTGCGTCGCGCGCAGCGCGCCAAAGGAACGAAGACGATCCGGAGCTGATGCTTTACTCGGGATTCGCTTCGGATGCGGACCGCAAAGGCTTCAATGAGGTGCGCGCCACGCCGCCCGAGCGCCTGGGCACCACCGATTTTTCCTTCGGTGATCCCCGTTATGGCGAATTGTTGTTTCGCTACCGCGCCCGCAACTGGCCAGATTCGCTAGATGCCCATGAGCGTGACCGCTGGCGCGTGTTCGTGGGCGACAAGTTGAGCCGCGAATCGGGTGCAGCGGGATTGACCCTTGAGCAATACTTCACGACTATCGCGCGTCTGCGCGACGAGGTGCCGCCCGGTTCCCGGCAGGCGTTGCTGGACCGACTGCAAGACTGGGGCGAAATCGTTCGCGCCGAATTCAGAGCCTGATATGCCGCATGCCTACTTTTCCCCTGCCACGTTCAAGTTCCTGCGCGCGCTGCAACGCCACAACAACCGCGCGTGGTTCAAGACGCATCAGGACGATTATGAAACCCGCGTGCGCGGGCCGTACCTTCAACTGATCGCGGACCTGCAAGCGCCAGTCGCGAAGCTGAGCCGCCATTACCGCGCCGATCCGCGCAAGGTCGGGGGTTCGCTGTTTCGCATCCAGCGAGATACCCGCTTTTCCGGCGACAAGGCGCCCTACAAAACCTGGGCCGGTGCGCGTATCTTCCACGAACGCCGCCGCGAGATCGCCGCGCCATCGTTCTATCTGCACGTCGCGCCGGGCGACTGTTTCGTGGGCGCCGGATTGTGGCATCCGGAAAACCACACCCTGCGCAACATCCGCAGCTTCATCGTGGACAATCCGGCCGCCTGGAAACGCGCCGCGCACGGTCGCGCGTTTCGCGAGCACTACGAATTCTGGGGTGAGTCGCTCAGCCGCGTCCCGCAAGGCTTTCCGGGCGACCACCCGCTGCTGGAAGACCTGAAGCGCAAAAGCTACGCCGCCGGCATGGGTTTCGACGATGCGCTTGCATGCTCACCGGAACTGTTTCCCTTCGTGGTGGATCAATTCAAGCGACTGGCACCGCTGGTCGACTATCTGTGCGCCGCGCAAAACCTGGAGTTCTGAATAGCCGGGTTACGCTTCGGCAAACGGAAACGCCAGTATGCCGCGGATGTCATCGCGGCCGACGAGGTGCATCAGCAGGCGATCAATGCCGAGCGCCACGCCGGCGCAATCGGGCAGATGATCCAGCACCGCCAGCAGGTTTTCGTCGAGCGGCAGTTCGCGCTGGCCACGCGCGCGACGTCGCGCGTTGTCGTGTTCGAAGCGTACGCGCTGTTCGGCAGCGTTATTCAACTCATGGTAGCCGTTGGCGAGTTCGTGTTGCCCGAGGTACAACTCGAAGCGTTCCGCAACGGGCGGATTGCCGGGGCGGATCTTCGCGAGCGAGCATTGCGACGTGGGGAAGTCATACACCACGGTGATGCCGTCGCCCGGCAACCCAGGCTGCAAGCGGTGCGTGATCAAGAGATCCAGCCAGTCGTCCCGGGTAAGCCCTTCGGGATCGATGCGGAATTCCGCCAGCGGCGCGCGCAGGACGGCCTCGCCAGCCGCGAATGGATCGACCTGCAGGCGGTCACGAAACCAATCACGGTAGCTCATGACCTTCACTTCCGCATCGCGCCCGACCAGCGCCAGCGCGGCACGCACGAACTGAGCGCATTCCAGCATCAGCCGGCGGTGATCGAAGTCGACGCGGTACCACTCCAGCATCGTGAACTCGGGGTTGTGCGACGCGCCCGCCTCGCCATTGCGGAACACGCGGCCGAGTTCGTAGCAGTCGCCGAAGCCCGACGCCAGCAGGCGCTTCAACGGATATTCCGGCGAGGTACGCAGGAAGCGCTCGCGCGCGCCGGCCGAGGTGGGGCCGGCAAACGCAGTCGAAAAACCCTCGATGTTGGGTTCGGTGTTGCCCGCCGCCGAAAGGATCGGTGTTTCGACTTCGCCGACACCGCGTTCCGCGAAGAATCCGCGGATCAGTGCATTCAAATGCCCCCGCAGCCGCAATGCTTCATGGCGAATGCGAGGATCAGGCGCCATGCGAGTTCAGAAACTTCAGCAGTCGCGCCTCGTCCCAGATTTCGATGCCAAGGGATCCAGCTTTGTCCAGTTTGGAGCCGGCGGCTTCGCCCGCGACCACGAACGAAGTTTTCTTCGATACCGAGCCGGCAACCTTGGCGCCAAGCGCTTCCAGTTTGTCTTTCGCGGCGTCCCGGGTCAGGGACGAGAGACTTCCGGTGAGCACCACCGTTTGCCCGGCGAGCGCCCCCCCGGCTTTTCGTTGCGGTGCGGATTCCTTCCAGTGCACGCCCGCGGCTTTCAGGGCTGCGATCGCACCCCGGTTGCGCGGCTCGGCGAAGAATGCCGCGATGTGCGACGCCATGATCGGGCCGACGTCGCTCACCTCGGTGAGCTCAGCCTCGCTTGCACGCACCAGCGCATCCAGCGCCCCGAAATGCCGCGCCAGCGTTTTCGCGGTGGCTTCGCCGACTTCGGGAATGCCGAGCGCATAGAGGAATCGTTCGAGCGTGGTGGCCTTGCTCGCTTCGATCGCTTCGATGAGGTTTTCAGCCCAGCGCGTCGCGATCTTGCCCGACTTCACGGTTTCCGGGATCACGCCGTCACGCTCTTCGCCGCGGCGCTTCATCGCAACGAAATCGTCCAGCGTCAGTGCGTAGAGATCGGCAATCGACTGGAGGTAACCGAACGCGATGAGGTCCTCGATGTAGCGCTCGCCCAAGCCATCGATGTCCATCGCGCGGCGCGACGCGAAGTGCACGATGGCTTCCTTGCGTTGCGCGGCACACACCAGACCACCGGTGCAACGGGCCACCACTTCGCCTTCTTCGCGAACGATCGCCGAGCCGCACACCGGACAATGCTTCGGCATGTGCCACGGCTTGGTGCCGGGCGGACGGAGTTCGAGGTTCACCCGCACGACTTCCGGGATCACGTCGCCGGCACGGCGCACGATCACGGTGTCGCCTGCGCGCACGTCCAGCCGCGCCACCTGGTCCATGTTGTGCAGCGTCGCCTTGGTGACGGTGACGCCGCCGACCTGCACCGGTTGCATCACCGCGAAGGGCGTGGCCGCTCCGGTGCGCCCGATGTTGATCTCGATGGCTTCGATGATCGTGCTCTTTTCCTGCGCCGGGTACTTGTGCGCCAGCGCCCACCTCGGCGCGCGCGAGACGAAGCCCATTTCGTTCTGTTGGTCGTAACGTTCCAGCTTGTAGACCACGCCGTCGATGTCGTACGGCAAGGCATCGCGCTGCGCACCCATCCGGTGGTAGTAGTCGAGCAAGCCCTCCATGCCTTCTGCGCGTTCCACCTGCGGGCTCACCGGCAGTCCCCATTCGCGCAACTTGTCCAGCGTCGCCAAGTGGCTGTCGGGCAATTTGCCGTCGCGCACTTCACCCACCGCGTAGGCATAGAACGCGAGCGGACGCGAAGCGGTGACGGCGGGATCGAGCTGGCGCAGCGAGCCGGCCGCGCCATTGCGCGGATTGGCCAGCGTACGCTCGCCGCGCTTGCGCGCACGTTCGTTGAAGGCGTCGAATGCGGCCTTGGGCATGTACACCTCGCCGCGTACTTCCAGCACACCAGGCCAGCCCTTGCCGCGCAGCTTCAGCGGAATCGCCTTGACCGTGCGCAGGTTGGCAGTGACGTCCTCGCCGGCGGCGCCGTCGCCGCGGGTGGCGCCCTGCACGAACGCACCTTCTTCGTAACGCAGGCTGATCGCCAGACCGTCGAGCTTGGGTTCGGCGGAAAACGCCAGTTCCTCTTCCGCGCGACCAAGCGTCTGCCCGATCCGGCGCACGAACGCCGCCACTTCTTCGTCGCTGAAGGCATTGGAAAGCGAAAGCATCGGCAGCACGTGCTGCACCTGCGCAAAGCCGCCGCTCGCGCGCGCGCCAACATGACGCGTGGGCGAATCGGGCGCGGCGAGTTCCGGGTGCGCGGCTTCCAGTTCCTCCAGCTCGCGCATCAACCGGTCGTATTCCGTGTCCGGAATCGAGGGGTCATCCTCCACGTAGTAGCGGTAATTGGCGTCGTCGAGCTGGCGACGGAGCGCCATCGCTTGCTCCCTTTTCCCGCTCGACGCCTGGTTGCTGGATGACTTGGTCATGATTGCTGAAACATCCCGGTGCAGCGCACAAGTTTACCCACCGCGCCCCATCGCCCGACGCAACGCCGAACGGCCGGCGCGACCGGATTTGGCGACGAAAGGTACCTGAAAGGTTGCGGTAGCACTATCGTCGTCGGGTGAGTGCGGTCCCTCTTTGTCGTGGGCAGTTTTGTGGCAACCCTCGTGCTACCGGCTGTTCATATTCTCACCCCCGTATCCGGCCTGCGTCGAACCCCTCCCCGGTGACGCAGGCCGGACACGCTTTGTTCGTGCGCGGATCCATCCGCGCGAAAGCGGAACCGGCCATCCGTGGCCGACTTACCACGACAGCTTTTGCGATCGTCCCGGATCGCCGCCTCGATTGGCGTCGCTCGATCGTGGAGACCAGAACGGCCATCCCTGGCCTGACTTTCCAAGGAAGCGTTTCCTTTGCGATCATCTCCGGTCGTCGCCTCGGTTGGGTGGCGTTGCCAAAATGTTCGTGTTTCATGGAAGACCAGAACAGAGCGCCCTGCCTCGGCTTTCCGCCCCAGCGGCTCCGAATGCCGGTATTCGATCTTTCTTGCGACGCTAAACTAGCCGATTCTTTTTGACCCGCCGGGCCAATCGACGGCTCCCCGATGTCCGAAGCGAGCTCTCCCGCAGGGAACGCGCAGATGCGCGGCCTGATCTGGCTGGTCGCGGCCGCGTTCTTCATGCAAACGCTGGACTCGACCATCGTCAACACCGCGGTGCCGAGTATCGCGCAAGCGCTGGTGGTGCCGCCGATCGCGCTGAAGACCGCGCTGACCAGCTACGTCCTGACGCTGGCAATCTGCATCCCTGCGAGCGCGTGGTTGTCCGATCGCTTCGGCACCCGGCGCATATTCGCCGCGTCGATCCTGATCTTCACGGTGGGTTCGCTTGCCTGCGGCGTGTCGCAGACGTTGACGCAACTGGTCGCGGCGCGCGTGCTGCAGGGCATCGGTGGCGCGCTGCTGATGCCGATCGGGCGCTACGTACTGGTGCGGGCGTTCGGGCCCAAGGATTTCGTCGCCGCGATGAGTACCGCCGGGATTCCGGGGCTGCTCGGCCCGGTGCTGGGTCCCTTGCTGGGCGGCGTGCTGTCGCAGTACGCGTCGTGGCGCTTGATCTTCCTAGTGAACGTGCCGGTGGGGTTGCTTGGGCTGTGGCTCAATCGGACGCAGATGCCCGACTTCCGCGGCGAGCGCCGGCCGTTCGACTGGTTCGGCTTCGCCCTGTTCGCATTCGCCTCCGGCATGCTGCTGACGTCCGCGGAAACCGCGGGCGACGGCGATTACCGCAAGGCCGGCATCGCCGCGCTGGTCGGCCTGTTGTGCGCGTTCGCCTACTGGCACTACGGGCGCCGCGCCCGGCATCCGGTCGCGGACCTTTCGCTGTTCAAGGTCCGCAGCTTCACCATCGCGGTGGGCGGCGGCATGTGCATGCGATTCGGCACCGCGGGGTTGTCGTTCGTGCTGATGCTGTTCCTGCAGGTCGGTTGCGGCTGGAGCCCGACCGCCGCCGGCCTGATGATCGTGCCGCAGGCGGTTGCGATGGTGCTGATGAAGTTCCTGATCGACCGCATCCTCAAGCGCCACGGCTACCGCCGCGCGCTGTTCGTGAATACCACGCTCGCGACGATCCTGCTGGCCTGCTTTGCATTGTTCGACGCCACCACGCCGTGGTGGGCGATCGCATCGCTGATGTTTGCCTATGGTTTCGTGATGAGCCTGCAATACACCGCGATGAACACGCTGGCCTTCGTGGATCTTGCTCCCGAACGCGCGGCGCAGGCATCTTCGCTGACTTCCGCGACGCAATACCTCGTGATCAGCTTCGGTATTGCGTTCTCGTCGTGGCTGCTCGCGCTGTTCCTCGGCCCGCACCACCACGATCCGGCCGCCTACGTGCATGGTTTCCGGATCGCGGTGTTGGTGATGGCGGTGCTGCCGCTGATCGCGGTATACGTCTTTACACGGCTGCGTCACGACCGGCCGCTGCGGCGGCCGATCACCACGCCCGAAACCGCTGCTTGATGCGTGCGATCGTCCCTGGTCGCTGCACCTTGAAAGCAACAAGCACGGCCAGGCACTTCGTGGCCTGACTTTCCACGACCGCCGCTCCGATCGGCCTGAGTCTCGGCGCATGGAAACTGGCCGTCGTGTAGCATCGCGCGATGGGCGATACCACCGCGATCCTGCTGGAAGTCTTCATCATCTTCGCTGCCGCGCAGGTAGGCGGTGGTCTCGCGCGGTTGTTGCGCCTGCCCGACGTGGTGGGCCAGATCGTGGTCGGTTGCATCGTGGGACCATCGGTGCTCGGCTGGATCACGCCGTCGGAGCCGCTGGAAGTATTGTCCGAAATCGGCGTGGTGCTGCTGCTGTTCGCGGTGGGATTGGAAACCCGGCTCGAAGACGTGAAACGCGTGGGTGGCAGCGCTTTCGCGGTGGGCGTGATCGGCGTGATCGTGCCGTTCGTGTGCGGCGCGTTCTGGGCGCACTCGATCGGGCCCGACTGGCCGCGCTCGTTGTTCGTCGCCGCCGCGTTCGTGGCAACGTCGGCGGGCATCACCGCCAGCGTGCTGAAACAGATGGGCGTGCTGCGGCGAACCGAAAGCCGCGTGATCCTGGGCGCCGCGGTGATCGACGACATCCTCGCGATGCTGCTGCTGGGCGTTGTGGTCGCGATCCAGGCCGGAGGCTCGTTGCGCGTCGGTCGTTTGCTGGTGGTCGCCGGCGAAGCCATCGGCTTCGTGCTGGTGGTGGGTTGGTTCGGTACGTTGATGATGCGTCGCGGTTCCAAATGGCTGGAACGCGCCCGCGATCCGATGGCGCCCCTGCTGGTGGTATTGACCCTGTGCCTCGGGCTCGCGTGGGTCGCAACCCACTTCGGACTGGCCGCGATTATCGGTGCGTTCTTGGCGGGCATGATCGCCTCGGAAACCCGCCAGCGCGCGCAATTGGAAGAGCAGATGCAGCCGCTGCTCGCGCTGTTGACGCCGTTTTTCTTCGTACTGACCGGCGCCAAGGTCGAGCTTGCGAAACTCGCGAGCGGCGAGGCGCTGTGGCTGCTGCTGGTCGCGACCTTGTTGGCGCTCGGCACCAAGCTGGTCGGAGGATGGCTCGGCGCGTTGCGGCTGGGGGCGCGCAGCGCGCTGATCGTGGGCGTGGGCATGATGCCGCGCGGCGAAGTCGGGATCGTGGTCGCCGCGCTTGGACTTTCCGCGGGGGTGTTCGACGAACGACTTTATGCGGTGATCATCGCGATGTCGCTGCTGACTTCCGTGATTGCACCGCCGTTCCTGGCGATGCTCTTGAAGCCGCGGGGTTCGGGATTCGCGACCCGCGAACAGGAAACGTCATAGCGGAGCCGCACATCGCGTTGGAACCGTTTAGCGACAACTTGGCGACAGCACCGTCCGCAGCGTGCATCAGGCAGGGCTGCTGCAATAACGAACGATCACGCGGAGCTTCGGGCGGGCGAGCGACCATAGCCCGTGGCGAAACGAACGCCAGTTCGCGCGTGGCGACGGCCTGCGCGACCGGATAGCTGGGTTCCGCTGCCTCCGGCGTTGATTCACCGGCGCATGCGCACCGCGAGTTGATCCAGGAATGAAGCCGGCAGCACGGCCGTCGCCGGAACGGCCCACCAGTTTTCCCGCGCGAAGGGGCGGCATTTCACTGCATCTTTTTCGGTCATCAGCACCGGCAGCGAACCGCCGAAATCGAAATCGGAAATCGAGTAATGGTGGTGATCCGGAAACGGATGTTCGATCACCTCGAGGCCTGCCGCGCGCAATGCATCGAAGAACCGCGGCGGATGGCCTATTCCGGCGACGGCGTGCACGCGCTGCCCCGAAAACCCGTCGAGCGATCGGGTTCGGCCGGGCTCGACGAGCTCAATGGCTTCATCGAGCACGAGGCGCATCGAAATCTCGCCGGCATGCGGCGCGCCGCCATTGCACACCACGAATTCGACTTCGCGCAGGCGTGAAGCGGGCTCCCGCAACGGACCCGCAGGCAGCAAGCGTTCGTTGCCCAATCGACGCGCGCCATCCACCACGCAGATCTCGATATCCCTCGCCAGGGCGTAGTGCTGAAGCCCATCATCGGCGATGATCACATCGACCTTCTCGCCCAGCAGCAACCTGGCGGCATCGGGGCGATCGGCGCCGACCGCGACCGGCGCGCCAGTACGCATGCGGACCAACGCGGGTTCGTCGCCGACCACGACGGGATCGGGGCGCGCATCGAGCAACAGGGGCGTGCGCGCCGCGCCGCCGTAGCCGCGGCTCACCACGCCCGGCTTGAATCCGCGCGCACGCAAGCCTTCCACCAGTGCAATCGTCAACGGCGTTTTGCCGGCGCCACCGGCGACGATGTTGCCGACCACAGCGACGGGTACGGGCAGCTTGCGCGCGCGCAGCCAGCCGTGGCGATACAGTGTGCGTCGCAATCCGGAAACGACGCCGTACAGTCCTGCCAGCGGCAACGTCCACCACGGCGGGGGACGGTCTTCGCACCAGCGTTGCTGCAGGGATTCTCCCGGCACCGTCGATCTCCGTCATCCCCGCTTTCGCGGGAACGAGCCAGTCATTGGGCAAAGGCCGCCGATTCGCGGAATTGCAGGTGATGCAACGCCGCGTACTTGCCGTTTCGGGCCAGCAATTCGGCATGGCTGCCGCGCTCGACGATGCGGCCCTGATCGAGTACCGCAATCTGGTCGGCATGTTCGACCGTGGACAGGCGATGCGCGATCACCAGCGTGGTCCGATTCTTCATCAGGCGCGACAGCGCATCCTGGATCAACCGTTCCGATTCCGTGTCCAACGCGCTGGTGGCTTCATCCAGCACCAGGATCGGGGCGTCCTTCAACAACGCGCGCGCGACCGCGATGCGCTGGCGCTGTCCGCCCGAGAGCAAGCCTCCGCTCTCGCCCACTCGACTGTGGACGCCATTCGGCAGTTCGCGGATGAATTCCATCGCATTGGCCGCTTCCGCCGCGGCGACGATGTCCGACTCGCTCGCGTTCGCCAGGGCGCCGTAGGCAATGTTCCTTGCGATGGTGTCATCGAACAGCACCACGTCCTGCCCGACCCACGCGATTTGCGCGCGCAGGCTGTGCAGCGTGTAGTCACCGAGTGGGTGTCCGTCCAGCAGGACTTCACCCAATGTCGGCTCGTAAAAACGCGGAATCAGGCTGGCGAGGCTGGACTTGCCGCTGCCGGAACGCCCGACCAGCGCGGTGATCGAGCCGCGCGGGCACTCCAGCGAAATGCCCCGCAACGCGGCCATGCTTGCGCCCGCGTACGTCAGGTGCACGTCCCGGAATGCGATGTCACCGCGGCAACGTTCGAGGACGCGCACGCCTGCGTCGCGCTCGACCGGCGCGTCGAGGACGCCGAACAACTCCTGCGCCGCCGCAAGACCGCGCTGGATGTTGGACTGCACGGTGGTCAGACGTTTCAGCGACGGCAGGATGCCGCCCATGCACATGAACAGCCGCGCGAACGAACCCGCGGTCAGCTTGTCGTTCAACATGAAGGGACGCGTCGCGAAATAGACGATCAGCGCCAGCGCGATCGCGGCGGCGAGCTGCACGAACGCAGTCGACAGGCCGTTTGTCGCGGCAACCTTGACGTTCAACTTGCGTGTGCGGTCGGTGACCTCGTCGAAGCGTTTCGATTCGTAATCCTGGCCGCCAAACACCTTGACTTCGCGGTGCGCGCCGACCACTTCCTCCACCACGCCGGTGACGCGGCCGACCACGTCCTGGATCGTCACGTTGATGCGGCGATAGCGCCGGCTGACATAGGTGACCAGCAGGCCGATCATCGGCACCATCACCAGCAGCGCCAGCGACAGTTTCCAGTTGGTCCAGAGCATCAGCAGAACAAGACCGATTGCCGTCAGCCCGTCCACGATTGCGATCTTGGCAGAGTCGGTGGTGGCCTGCGCGACCTGTTCGCTGGTGTAGGTGATGCGCGAGATCTGCTGTCCGGACGACTCGCGGTCGAAGAACGACGCCGGCATATGCAGGTACTTGTCGAAGATGCGACGGCGCATGTCCTGCACTACGCCACGACCGACGTACGCCGAACCGTAACTCTCGGCGTACACCGCGATGCTGCGCGCGAAGAAGATGCTGATGATGATGATTGGCATCCAGAAGATCACGTGCGGATCGCGCACCACGAACAGCTTGTCGATCAGCGGCTTGATCTCCTTGGCGAACAGCACCATGCACAACGCATCCACCGCCATCGCCACGACCGTGATCGCGACCACGGTTTTGTACGGCCCGAGCAGACCCAGCAGGCGCGAATAGGTGGTTGCATCGGAAGCAGCGTCCGTCATGACGCGGCGGGAACGGAAGGTGGCGCGGTCGCGATCGACAGATGGGTGAAGCCGAGTTGCCCCAATGCATCCATCGCGGTCACCACGGCCTGGTGGGGTGTCATGCCGTCGGCGCGCAGCAGTACTGGGCGCTCGCGATCGTCCCCGGCCACGGCCTGGATGGCGCGCTTCAAGGTGGATTCGTCGTCGCCCAGCACGCGGTTGTTGGCGACGAAGAAGTGCCCTTCGCGATCAATCACGATCACCAGCGTATCGCGCGCCGGCGTGCTCGCGGCGTCGCTGGCCTGCGGCAGTGACACCTTCAAGCGTCCCTGTTGCACGAAAGTCGTGGTCAGCACGAAGAACATCAGCAAGGTCAGCAGCACGTCGATCAAGCTGACCACGTTGATTTCGAATTCGTCGGCGTTGTCGTTGCCGATGCGCATCAGAGCGTCCCGTCAGGTCGCCACGCGGGCGGGACGTGGTACCCCGGCCGTCGCCGGCGCGCGCGTATCGACCGGCGCCGCTCGCGCAACCGAAAGCTCATCGAGCAGCCCGGTCGCCTGCTTTTCCATCTGCACCACGTAACCGCGCACGCGCGAGCGGAAATAGCGGTGCAGCACGTATGCGGGAATGGCTACCACCAGCCCGGATGCGGTGCATACCAGCGCCTCGCCGATGCCACCCGCCATCTTCATCGGGTCGCCGACGCCCGACACCATCACCGCAAGGAACATGCGAATGAGGCCGAACACGGTACCCAGCAGCCCCAGCAGCGGCCCGATCAGCGCGATGGTGCCCAGCGTGTTGAGGTAACGCTCGAGGCCGTGCACCACGTGTCGGCCGGTATCCTCGATGCGCTCCTTGATCTCGGCGCGCGACCGGTTGCGCACGTCGAGCGCGGCCGCCAGCAATTCGCCCAGCGGGGAGTTTTCGCGCAACGCCTGGATGTGTGCCGGATTCAACTGCTGCGAGTGCGCCCAACTGCGTACCTGCTCGCCGAGACCCGGCGGCAGCACGGCGTTGCGGCGCAGCGTCCAGAAGCGTTCCAGCACGATCGCGAGACCGACCGCCGAACACGCCAGGATGGGCAGCATGCCCCAGCCGCCGGCCTTGAGGATTTCGAACACGTGAAATTCCGCCACAAGGTGGATTTGCGCCGATGATACCAGCGCGTCCGCGCCCGTCAGCGTGACGCAGTCGACCCGTTCGAGCCGGTTTCCCGCCAGTAGTTGGCCCGCTGCAGCCGCTCTTCCGTCATGATGCGGGGCCCGCCCGATACCGGGAACGCGACGCGCACGGCGCCGGTGGCGGGCGTGTTCAGCAGCGGAATGCCCAGCGCTTCGTAGCGCGCCACGATCTCGGTCGCCGGATGGTGGTAACCGTTCAAATAGCCGGTCGAGGCGATTGCGAGCATCGGGTGCAGGGCCTCGAGATAGTCGACGCTGGACGAAGTCTTGCTGCCGTGATGCGGGACGACCAGCACCAGCGGCGGACCGGGATGCACCGCGTGTGCGATGTCGGGTTCCACCTTTGACGAAGTGTCAGCCGGCAGCAGCAATCTTCCATCTTTGCCCGTCACCAGCAGCACGCAGCCGGCATCATTGCCTTCGATGGCGACAGGCGCAGGCGGACGCAGCAGCCGAAAGGCCACGTCGTCCCACTGCCACCGCTGTCCCGCGTGGCATTGCCGCATCGGTACCGGCCCGCGTGCGGGCTCGCCGCCCCACACCGGCGTTTGTGGATAAGCGGAAAGCACCGATACTGCGCCGCCGGAATGGTCGTTGTCACCATGACTGATGATCATCGCATCCAGACGCTTGACCCCGAGTGCGTGCAGCGTTGGCACCACCGCGGCTTCGCCCAGATCGAAGCCGGATGGATAGCGCGCACCCGCAGCGACCAGCAGCGCGTGCGAGTGCGTACGCACCAGCTCGGACAGTCCCTGCCCCACGTCGATCACGGTGGCGCGAAAAGCCCCATCCGCCGGAATCGTGCCACGTGGAAAACACAGCGGCAGCAACAGCAGCGCGCCCAGTGCACGCGCGGGCACGCCGCGTGGCGCGAGCAGCCATATGGCGCCGATGCAGGCCAACGCGAATGCAAGCAACGATGTCTCGGGCAGATACTGCATGGCCGCGGGCCACGCCGCGAGGTGCGTCAAGAACCACCACAGCGCATCGACCAGGTACGCGCACGCGTGCAACAGCGCCTGCCCTGCCAACGGCCATGCAAACAGCAGCGCGCATGCGGCGAGGTCGATCGGCACGATCATGAAACTGGCAAATGGCACCGCGACCAGGTTCGCCAGCGGCGCCATCAGCGATGCCTGCCCGAAGAACCATGCGGTCAACGGCAGCAACGCCAGCGTCATCAGCAACGGCGCGTACCCGATTTCCTTGAGGTGGCCGCGCCAGCCGGCATCGTGCGCCAGCGTCCACGCCAGCAACGCCACGCCCGCGAATGACAGCCAGAAACCCGCCGACAGCACCGACAGGGGATCGGCGGCCAGGATTGCCGCCAGCGCCACTCCGAAACCTTCGCCGAAGCCACCCCCGCGCCGCAGCAATCGCCACCCCGCGACCACGGCGATCATCAGCAACGTGCGCGTGGTTGGCAAGCCGAATCCAGCCAGCGCCCCGTAGGCGAGTGCCGCGGGAAACGCGATCGCGGCCTCCGCCAACGGCCTCGCCAGGCGCGTGCCCAGCGCCGGCCAAAGCCACCACGCCAACCTGACCAGCAGGGCCCCGAACACCGCGGCCAGGCCCACGTGGAATCCGGAAATTGCAATCAGATGCGCGATGCCCGTCGCGCGCACTACTTGCCAGTCGTGTTCGTCGAGCGCTCGCTCATCGCCGACGCTCAAGGCCCGCAGCAAGCGCGCGGCGTGGGGATCACTCGGCAGCGCTGCCTCGATTGCACCGGCGATGCGCGCGCATGCCGTCGACGCACGTGGCTTCGGCGAGCAATGCATTGGCCGGATCTTCACGGACGTACCCGGTCGCGACGATGCCCTTCTGCAATGCCGAGCGCTCGAAATCCATCCCGCCCGGGTTGATCAGTCCGTGCGGACGCTTCATGCGCACCCGCAATCGCCACGTCGTGCACGGGGAGATCGGGGGCGGCGCGTGGTGGCGCGACGCGTACCACGACAATCGTGCATGACCGCGCACGGGCAACGCGCGATTCTGGAAGCGGGCGTTGTCGATCACGAAGTCGAAATGCGTCGAGCCATCCTGCACTTGCGGCAAGCCTGTCACGATGCCGGTCACCAGAATGTCCTGTTTTTCGAGCGCATGAGGCAAACGCGCATGCATCGCCGAGTCCGCGCGCCATGCGGTCCACCCGAACGCCGCCAGGGCAATCGGCAAACACCAGACGATCGGCGGCGCGCGCCATCGCAAACACGCGCCGAATCCGACCAGCGCAACACCGGCAACGCAAACTTCGAGCCAAAGCGGTGGCAATACCGGCAACGCTTGCACGGCGACGGCGCCAGCAAGAATCACCACCGCAACGGACAGCATTCCCGGCCGGGTTCGGACAGCGCGGCTTTCCCTGCGCGCGCCGATCATGGCTTCAGGCGTCTTGCGGCATCGGGTGCAGCGCTCCGCCGGTCAACTCCAGTACGCGATCCAGCCGTCGGGCGAGGCCCTTGTCATGCGTGACCAGCACGATGCTGGTGCCGATCTCGTGATTCAACTCCAGCATCAGTTCGTACAATGATGCAGCGTTCTGCTCGTCAAGGTTGCCGGTGGGCTCGTCAGCCAGCACGCAGGCAGGCCGCGTCACCAGCGCGCGCGCCATCGCGCAGCGCTGGCGCTCGCCGCCCGACAACTCCCCGGGCTTGTGTTCCAGGCGATGGCCCAGGCCGACACGTTCCAGCAAGGTCTTCGATTGCCCGCGAGCCTCCGGGATGGAGGTGCCACGGATCAGCAGCGGCATCGCGACATTTTCCAGCGCGGTGAACTCCGGCAACAGATGATGGAACTGATAGACGAAACCGAGCGAACGGTTGCGCACGCGCCCGCGTTCGGCATCGGGCAACTTCGACAACTCGCACCCTTCCAGTTCCACCGAACCTTTGGTAGGCGTGTCCAATCCGCCCACGATGTGCAGCAGCGTGCTCTTGCCGGAACCCGAAGCGCCGACGATCGCCAGCGTTTCGCCACGCGCCAACTCGAAACTGACGTCGTGCAGCACCGGCGTACGCAAGCTGCCTTCCTTGTAGGTCTTGGCAATGTGGTTCGCGCGCAACACGCAACGATCCGGATTTGCTTGGGCAGTGACGTCATTCATAGCGAAGCGCCTCGGCCGGCTGCGTGCGCGACGCCCGCCACGCCGGGTAGATCGTCGCGAGCAGCGAAAACAGGAAGGCCATGCCGGTAATCCAGCCGACCGAAGGCCAACTCAGTTTGCTGGGCACGTTGTTGATGTAATAGACCGATTCCGGCAGGAATTGGTAGCCCGTAAGGTTCTGGACCCAGTCCACGATCGTCGGAACGTTGATGGCCAAGGCCACGCCACAGACCACGCCTATGACGATGCCCATCACCCCGATCAACAGGCCCTGGATCATGAAGACGCCCATGATCGAGCGCGGTGTTGCCCCCAGCGTGCGCAGGATCGCGATGTCCGATTGCTTGTCGGTGACCAGCATCACCAATGACGAAACCAGGTTGAAGGCCGCGACCGCGACGATCAGCGACAGGATGATGAACATCACAATCCTTTCCATCGCGATGGCCTTGAAGAAATTCGCGTGCTGCTGCATCCAGCCGCGCACCAGGTAAGCATCGCCAAGCCGCTGCGCCAGCGTTGCCGACACCTTGTTGGCGACAAACAAATCATCCAGTTTCAAGCGGATGCCGCTGGGCCCGCTCATCTGGTAAAGCTTCTCGGCATCGTGCAGGTTGACGACGGCGAGCCCGGAATCGTATTCCTGCATCCCGATCTCGAAGACGCCGACCACGGTGAAGCGGCGCAGGCGCGGCACCGCGCCGATCGGCGTCACGCTGATCACCGGGGCATATACCACCAGCTTGTCGCCAACATTCACCCCAAGTTGCAGCGCGAGATCCCGACCCAGCACGATCCCCCACGAACCGTCGGTCAGTGCCGACAGCTTGCCCGCGATCATCTTGGAGCCGATGTCGGCGACCTTCGGTTCCTGATCGGGCAGGATGCCGCGAACCACTGCGCCCTGGTTCGCTGCATTGCCATGAAGCAACGCATATTGCTCGACATACGGGGCGGCACCCTTCACGTGCGGATCCTGTTCGGCGATCGCGAGCGCCTTCTGCCAGTTTGACATGCTGTCGGCGACACCAGTGATCGTCGCCTGCGACACCGTGCCGAGGATGCGAGACTGCAGCTCCGAAGCGAAGCCGTTCATCACCGAGATCACCGTGATCAGCGCGGTGATGCCGATGATCAGCCCCAACATCGATACCACGCTGATGAAGGAGATGAAATGATTGCGCCGCTTGGCGCGGATGTATCGGGTACCGATGAAGAGTTCGAGAGGACGGAACATGCGTGACGGGACTCGAAGTTGGAGCGGGATTCAGGCAGTCCCGCCGACGTAGCGCGAGCAAGCGTGACAGACGCTAGCGTGCGCGGGCAAGCGGTTCAGACCATCAAGTGCTGTCGGTGTTCCCTGGCGCGGAACTCCCGTCAACTCGGGCGCCCACGCGCACGCGCAGCCTGCGGCGAGTGTCGGCATCAAGATTGTCGGGCAGCAACCAAAGGGATGCGCGCCCGTGCGGGGGCCAGCGCAGCGTCAGGACGATCAGCGGTCGCATCACGCGCGCCGCATAGATCGCACCTTGCGCTTCGCGTCCGCGGTCGCCCAGTCGGTCGTTTAGCACAAGGTCGGCGCCACCTTCGGCACGCCACAGTATCGAGCTTACGCGCGGACGCAGCAGGTTTGCCAACGCACCGCCCGTGCAAGCCACGATGACGGAGCTCAACGCGAGACGCGCCCAGTGCGGCAAGCCGCTGAGCCACACTGCGGCGAACGCCAGCGATGCCACGAGCAACGTCGCGACGATCAGGAGGCGCGATGCACGATAGTGGAATCCGATGGCCGGCGCCAACTTCATTGCGCCAACCCTGCCCGCTCGCGAATGTCGGCCACGATGGCGTACCAGTCCGCGCGCGGCGGTTCGGCATGGCCCATCAACCAGTCCCACAGCACCGGGTCCTGCTGGTCCAGCAGCGCATCGAACGCTCCCAGTTGCGCCTCGTCCAGCGATGCGCGATGTGCTTCCAGCCAACCGCCCAGCAGGGCATCGAGTTCGCGGGTTCCTCGCCGGCAGCGCCACTGCACGCGCTTCAGGCACGCTTCGGTCAGCGGCAATTCAACGCTCCCGGCACCAATGCCCGCACCATCAGACCGTGCGATTGACCAGCAGCTGCTTGATCTCGCTGATGGCCTTGGCCGGATTGAGCCCTTTCGGGCAAGTGTTGGTGCAGTTCATGATGGTGTGGCAGCGATACAGCTTGAACGGATCATCCAGATCATCGAGGCGTTCGCCGGTCGCTTCGTCGCGCGAATCGACGATCCAGCGATAAGCTTGCAGCAGAACGGCGGGCCCGAGAAAACGGTCTGGATTCCACCAGTAGCTGGGGCACGACGTGGTGCAGCACGCGCACAGGATGCATTCGTACAAGCCATCGAGTTTCTTGCGGTCCTCGGGTGATTGCAGGCGCTCGTGCGCGCCCGCCGCGCTCTGGGTCTGCAGCCATGGCTTGATCGATGCGTATTGCGCGTAGAAGTGCGTGAGGTCCGGTACCAGATCCTTCACGACCGGCATGTGCGGCAACGGATAGATGCTGACATCGCCCGCCGGCAGTTCGTCCAGCCCCTTGGTGCACGCCAGGGTGTTCTCGCCGTCGATGTTCATCGCACAGGAACCACAAACGCCTTCGCGGCAGGAGCGGCGCAACGTCAGCGTGGGATCGATTTCGTTCTTGATCTTCAGCAAAACGTCCAGAACCATCGCCGAGCCAGTCACGTCGACTTCGTACGTGTCCACGCGCGGATTACCGCCGACGTCCGGATCCCAGCGATAGACGCGGAAGTTGCGCACCTTCCTGGCGCCGGGCTTCGCCGCAAAGCGCTTGCCCTTTTGCACCTTCGACATCTGCGGCAATGTGAATTCAGCCATTTCCTGATTCCCTAGATCTGTAGGAGCTGCCCATGGCCGCGACCCAAGTCGGGCGCATCACGCGCTGCCACCGCAAAATCAATACACGCGCTTTTTCGGCGGCACCGTCTTGACGTCATCGGTCATGGTGTTGGAATGCACCGGCCGGTAATCGAAGCCGCAACGGCCCTTGCCGTCCACGGTCACCAGCGTGTGCTTCATCCAGTTGGCGTCATCGCGCTCGGGAAAATCCTCGCGCGCATGCGCACCGCGGCTTTCCTGGCGTTGCTCGGCTGAATGCATCGTGCCGACCGCCTGCCCCAACAGGTTGGCAAGCTCAAAGGTTTCCATTAGATCCGAATTCCAGATCAGCGAGCGGTCGGTGACCCGGATGTCGTCGAAGCCCGCATGCACCTCGTCGATCCGGGCACAGCCTTCCTTCAATGTTTCAGCGGTGCGGAAGACGGCCGCATCGGCCTGCATGGTCTTCTGCATCCTGAGGCGCAACTCGGCGGTCGGGGTGCCACCGTCGGCGTGACGCAACTTGTCGAGGCGCGTCAGCGCGGGTTCCAGCGCGTCGCCCGTCAATTCGCGATGCGGCGTATCCGGCTTGATGATCTCGGCACAGCGATTGGCGACCGCCCGACCGAATACCACGATGTCGAGCAGCGAATTGGAACCCAGCCGATTGCCGCCGTGCACCGAAACGCAGGCCGCTTCACCGATCGCGAACAATCCCGGCACCACCACGTCCGGATCGTCGCCGACCTTCTGCACCACTTCGCCGTGGTAGTTGGTCGGGATGCCCCCCATGTTGTAGTGCACGGTCGGCAGCACCGGAATCGGCTCCTTCGTCACGTCCACCCCCGCGAAGATGCGGGCGGTTTCGGAAATCCCGGGCAGGCGTTCGTGCAACACGTCGGCGCCAAGGTGGGCGAGGTTCAGAAACACGTGGTCGGCGTGATCGCCCACGCCGCGACCGTCGCGGATTTCCATGGTGATCGCGCGGCTGACGACGTCGCGCGAGGCCAGGTCCTTGGCATTGGGTGCGTAGCGTTCCATGAAACGCTCGCCCTTGGAATTGGTGAGATAGCCGCCCTCGCCGCGCACGCCTTCGGTGATCAAGCAGCCGGAGCCGTAAATGCCGGTGGGGTGGAATTGCACGAACTCCATGTCCTGCAACGCAAGGCCGGCGCGCAACGCCATGCCGCCGCCGTCGCCGGTGCAGGTATGCGCCGAGGTGCAGGAGAAATACGCACGCCCGTAGCCGCCCGTCGCCAACACGATCGCGTGGCCCTGGAACAGGTGCAGCGTGCCCTCATTGAGGTCTATCGTCAGCACGCCGGTGATGCGCCCGTCGCGCGGATCCTTGACGAGGTCGGTGGCGAAGTATTCGACGAAGAACTTGGCGTCGTGCTTCAGCGCCTGGGTGTAAAGCGTATGCAGGATCGCGTGCCCGGTGCGATCGGCCGCGGCGCAGGTCCGCTGGGCGACGCCTTCACCGTAGCGCGTGGTCATGCCGCCGAACGGACGCTGGTAGATCTTGCCTTCCTTGGTGCGCGAGAACGGCACGCCGAAATGTTCCAGCTCGATGACGGCCGGAATCGCCTCGCGGCACATGTACTCGATCGCGTCCTGGTCGCCCAGCCAGTCACCGCCCTTCACGGTGTCGTAGAAGTGGTAGCGCCAGTCATCCTCGCCCATGTTGCCGAGCGCCGCAGCGACGCCGCCCTGCGCCGCCACGGTATGCGAACGCGTGGGGAACACCTTGCTGACGCAGGCCGCCGACAAGCCCTTCGCCGCAAGCCCCATGGTGGCGCGCAACCCGGCGCCGCCGGCGCCCACTACCACCACATCGTATTGATGCGTTTCGACCTTGTAACTTTCAGCAGGCATCGGTGGCCCTTTTCCAGAATTCGATCAATGCGTTCGATCAGTAATAAGCCGCGCCGGTCAGCCACACCGCGAGCACGGCCATCACGCAGGCCAGCGCGCCCAGCAAGGCGCCGAACCGCAGCGCGATCTGCAAGGTGGTTTCCAGCCAGCGGGTGTGCATGTAGTCCTCGATGATCACCTCCAACCCGAGTGCGCCGTGCCAGAACAGGCACACCACAAACACGATCAGGAAGACCGCGTGCACCGGCTGCGCGATGGTCGCCAGCACCATCGGGTAATCAGAGTGCAACACCCCACCCATCAGGAACAGAAACCAGATCGACAGTGGCAGCAGCGCGACGGCGGTTATTCGCTGAATCCACCATGGCCGCACGCCCGACCTCGAAGGACCAAGGCCGCGGGCAACCTTCAGCGGATTGCGCAACCCTTCCTGACCCGGATACGCGTTCATGCGGCACCCCCGCCCACGTGCATCAGGAGCAACCCCCAGGTCAGCACCGTCAGCACCACGCTGACGCCGATGATGACCCATCCAGCGAACCAGTAAACCGGATCATGCGTGCGGTCGCGATTCGCGGCTCCGAAGTTCCAGCCGACGTCACGCACCAGGTGCTGGATGCCGTTGCAGAGATGGAACCACAACGACCATGTCCACAGGAACAGCAGCACCAAGCCAATCCAGCTACCGGAGAACGCCGCAAAGAGATTCCACGCTTCGCCACTGGATGCCGCGGCGATGAGTCCCCATGTCACCAGCAACGTACCGAGGCAAAGGAACAAACCCGTCAAACGGTGCAACGTCGATTGCAGCATGTTGACGCGCCAGCGATAGATGCCCAGATGCGGCGACGTTGGTCGGGAATTCGGCATGTCCTTCGGTTCCTGATGACGACTGGCGCGGTGTCCCCACATCGACGCAGGCGTCGATGAACCTTTCCATTGTTGCACGAACGCGCAAGCCTTGCGACCTGTCGCACGCAAGACGTGTGCAAAGTCGGGCCATGACGGCCGTTCCAGTACAGCAGGCTCCAAGGCGTACGGCGTATCGGATGGTGGAGCAATGCAGCGATCAGGATAGATCGCATCAAAAGTCTATGCAGCGCCCGTTCTTCTCCCAATCGCCGTAGCGCGTGGGATCGAGGCCGTCGCCTTCGGGTGTCGGCCGCTCACGCGGTGCCGCTGCAGGAGCCGGCTCGTTCGCAGGTGCGGGTGTCGTGTGTGGTTCGCGAGGTGTTTCCGGCATGGCGCGATCGAGACAGTCAGAACATGCGAATTGTCGCACCGAACGAGCGCGAGTGCAGTCGCACTGCTGCTAACGTAGCGATGATCGACACGCGTCTTCTGAATCACATCCCCGATGGCTCACGCTTTTCCTCTTATCGACACCGCGCACTGCATCGCGCTTGAAGGCGCTGACGCGCGCCGTTTCGCGCAAGCGCAATTTTCGGGCGATGTCAGCGCGTTGTTGCCCGGGCATTGGCAATGGAACGCGTGGTTGACGGCGCAAGGCCGCGTGCACGCACTGATGCACCTCGTTGATGCGGCAGATGGACGCCTGCTGGCTGTGCTGCGCGGCGGCGGCGATGCCGAAACCCTTCGCGCCGCGTTGGCGCGCTATCTATTGCGCCTGCGCGTCGCCGTGACGGTCGAAACTTTCACCGCCTGCAGCGGCGATCCGGTTCCGACCGGCACGGCCAAACGCGAAGCCGATGCGTTTGTACTGGGGTACGGGAACCGCAGCCTGCGGCTGGGGACGCTTTCGGGCGGTCCCCCCGACACTGATGCGCAGCATCGCTGGCGACTGGCCGACATTCGTGCCGGCTGGCCTCGTTTGCCGACCGGCGAGCCGGAATTCCTGCCACCGGCCATCGGGCTCGCGCGCCTGGGTGCGGTGGCTTACGACAAGGGCTGTTATCCCGGACAGGAAATCGCGGCACGGCTGCGCTATCGCGGCGGGCACAAATGGCGCCTGGCCCGACTGCAGGGGTGCGCGCCCCTGCCTGTCGGCGAGATCCGCACCGCCTCCGGGTCTCCGGCAGTATGGATACTGGACCTCGTGCCGGTAGGAGGCCGTTTCGAGGCCTTGGCCACGGTTCACGTTGGGCAGAGCAGTGAAATCAACTTGTTGGGAAACATTTATACGGTCCAATCTACATTCGACGTGTAACCTGATCTAAACGCCGCGCTTTTCTTACGTTTTTTTAACACCGTGGCACTTGCGCCAGGGCGCAACCCCCCTTACCTTTCGCGCAGCTTCGCAAGCCGGGTGTGACGTATTGCCCGGTTTGCGCGCGGTCCGGAAGTCCGCACCGCGCGCAAAGACGGCGACGCACGCCGATTGCCTCGACATGTTGGCGCAGTGCGGAACCTGCCAGCCCCGGCCCTTTGCCGGAGATCGCTTCCAGGTGCCGGGCCGACATCCACTCCACTGCGGCGCAGGCCTCCGGCCCGCCGTGTTCCAAGCCAGGTGCCGGCCTGATCCGGCATGTGGTGCCTTGCATAGGAGAACGACCCGATGACCTTGGGCCTGTTGCTCGGCATGGTCGCACTACTTCCGCGTCCGGTCGCCGATCAAACCTGTCTGGCTGCCACCGTGTACATGGAGGCGCGCAGCCAACCCACCCGCGGCCAACTGGCCGTCGCCGAGGTGGCGTTGGATCGCCTCGACATGGGCCGTTACGGCAACACCATCTGCGACGTGGTCACATCACCGCACCAATTTGCGCTGACCACCACGTCGAAGAGCTACAAGATCGACAACTCCGTCGCGTGGACCAAGGCTTGGCAAATTGCCGGGCAAGCCATCGCCATCTGGAATCAACCACTGGCGGACCGCAAGCTGGTGGTGCCGCGCGCCAATCATTTCATCAGGCTGGGCTCCACCGCCACTTGGGCCAAGAACCCGGTGGCTACGATCGGCGACCATGAGTTTTACGTGGTCGACTGACTGGTCAAGGCAACGAAAAAGGCCCTCGATGAGAGGGCCTTTTCTTCAACTGTCAACATCGCCCTGTGCGAAGCGGCTCTTGTGGAAAGTCCGGCCACGGATGGTCGTTCTGGTGCTCACGAACGCAAGGAATCCGCACATCAAGCCGCTTGGCGATGCCGCGATCATGGATGACGCTCTCAGTACCTGTAAACCTGATCCCCGCGGATCATCACATAGTCGCCAACCTGGGCCTGTGGCGGATTACGCTGGGTGACCGTGGCGTACTGTCCGTTCTGAAGCTGCACCACCACCTGCCAGCCATAATCGCCGTTGCCCGAACGCGAACCGATTGCGTGACCGGCGAAGCCGCCGCCGACCGCGCCAGCCACGGTCGCCGCGGTCTTGCCCTTGCCACCGCCGACTTGGTGGCCGATCAAGCCGCCGACCACGGCGCCGATCACCGTACCGACCGCCGCGCCGTTGCTGTTGCCGAGCTGCACCTCGCGGATGTCACGGACATAGCCGCAACCTTGGTAGCACTGTTGGCCGCCGCCGTTGTAGCCCCCCGGCGGCCCCCCGTAACCCGGACGGGTGTTGTAGGTGGGGCCGCAGGCTGCAAGCAGCAACGCAGCGGCAATGATGCTGATCAACATGGCCATGGAATGCATGGTCTTCCGCTGTTTGAAAAAAGCTCGTTTCGACATGGCTCTACTCCTCTTCCGTGCGTGGGCCGCTCAACTTCACTGGTAGTAACTTCCCTCTTGCTTGCCGTTGGCGACTACCACGCCGTTGCGAACCGGCAAACCATTGCCGACACCCGGGTTGTGATCCATCCGGATATGGCCGGCCTGCCCGTTCAACGTGTAGGTCACGTCATAACCAACCGTCTTTGTTGCGGTCGTCTTGTCGGTGACCGTGTGGCAGACGTTGCGGGTTTCCGTATGAGTGGCGTTGTTTTCCTGATGGCGCTTCTGGATCTCGTGTCCAGCAAATGCCCCCGCCGCGGCACCGCCGACCGTCGCGAGCTTCTTGCCGTTGCCGCCCCCGACCTGGTTTCCGGCAAGCGCGCCGACCAGGCCGCCTACCACCGCGCCGCCGATCTGGTGCTTGTCCTTGTAGGTTTCGGGAACCGCGACCTGCTCATCACGGCATACCTGCCGCGGCTTGCTGCTGGTGACGGATTGGGTGATGGGCTGCACCGCCACGATCTGTGCAAACTGCGGCTGCGCCGCGGCGGCCGGCGCGTCCGGCGCGTTGTTGGTGGCGGTCGGTTCCTCGCCGGGCGGCAACTGGGCGGTCGCAGCCGATGTCGCCATCGTCATGTTGGCCGGCGTGGCCTCGGCTTGTGGGTTGTTGCCATGCCCGCAACCGGACAATGCCGCACTGACAACGATACCCAGCGAGGCAAGGACTGCCCGAGCCAGCCCTGATTTGTGTTTCATCGTGCTCTCCCGGCCGGAATGGCCCTGATGACAATTTGATTCAAACAACCCGACAATGAACCGTTCATCAACATGTCTGAATCGGTTCATGTTTCATTCCAGCGTACTCTGATGATTGAAAGCTGCCCATCCATGTCGCTGTTCGACAGCCACGCGCACCTCGATGCGCCGGAGTTCGACGGCGATCGCGCGCGAGTATTGCGCAGTGCGCTTGAGGTCGGCGTCCGAGGGATGCTGGTGCCGGCCGTGACCGCCGCTGGCTGGCCGAAACTGCGCACCCTGTGCGAGTCCGAACCGGGGCTGCACCCCGCGTATGGGTTGCACCCGTACTACCTCCGACAGCATTCGGACGAGCGGGATCTTGCCACGCTGGAAGCGTGGCTCCAGGCATATCCGGCCGCGGCGGTGGGCGAATGCGGCCTCGACGGCATCGTGCCCGACCGCGATCGGCAGGTGTGCCTGCTGCGCGGCCACCTTGAAGTCGCGCGCCGACTCGACCTGCCGCTGGTGCTGCACGCGCGCTGCGCGTTCGAGGAAGTGATTCTGGAACTGCGCCGGTTCGGCAAACCGCTGCGCGGCGTGGTGCACAGCTTTTCCGGCAGCACCGAGCAGGCACGCGAGTTGTGGAAGCTTGGCTTCTCAGTCGGCATCGGCGGGCCTGTCACCCATGAGCGCGCGCGCCGTCTGCGCAAAACAGTCGCCGCGCTGCCGATCGAAAGCCTGTTGCTCGAAACCGACGCGCCTGATCAACCGGGCGCGGGGCACAAGGGCGAGCGCAACGAGCCGGCGTTCCTGGTCGAGGTGTTGGACTGTGTTGCCGAACTGCGCGGCGAGAATCCGGACGAACTCGCCCGGGCGACCACTGCCAATGCACGGCGTCTGTTCCGATTGGATTGAGTCCTCAACGCCTGGGCTTCAACAGTATTTCCAATGCGCGTCCGACCGCGGCAAACCCGAACGCGGCAGTGACGTGAGTGGCCGCGCCCAGGCCGCCGCCGCAATCCAGCTTCAGCGAATCCGAACCTTGCGGGCGCGTGCTGCAGACGCTGCCGTCTGGCTGCGGATAGCGCACGTTCTCCAGCGAATACACCGCCGGCACGCCGAAGTAGCGATCGCGGTGCGAAGGGAAATGAAATTCCTGGCGCAGCTTGCGGCGCATCAGGCTCAGCAATGCATCGTGCTCGGTGCGCGAAAGATCGCGCACCCGGATTTGCGTGGGATCGGTACGCCCACCAGCCGAACCGGACACGATCAGCGGCAGCTTGCGGCGCCGGCACCATGCGGTCATTTCCACTTTCACCCGGAACGCGTCACAGGCGTCCAGTACCAAGTCGAAACCTCGGTCCAGCAACTCGGTCAGCGTAGCCGGCGTCAGGAATCGTTCGACCGGATCGATGTAAAGCCCCGGATTGATGCCGTGCAGGCGCTCGGCCATCACCGCGACTTTGGCTTTGCCAAACGTATTCGTCAGCGTGTGCAGTTGCCGATTGGCGTTGGAGACGCATACCTCGTCGGCATCGATCATGGTGAGCGAACCGATGCCGCTGCGAGCCAACGCTTCCGCCGCCCACGAGCCGACTCCGCCCACGCCCACCACCGCAACGCGCGCCGCGGCCAGCCGCACCACGCTGCCGGCGCCATACAACCGCTCGATACCTGCAAACCTGGGGTCACTCATCGCGCCAATGATACGGGCGTGTTCAACGACCCGCGCGAGTCACCAGCAAAACGGCCGGGCATCTCGCCACCCGGCCGGCTCGTCAGTCGCGCTCGAAAAACGCGTCCCGGTCACGCAGCATCTGGCTGCTGCCTGCTGCGCCGCCCGAATCGGCCGGCGCCTTGTCGGGCACCGCGATTTCCGGCATGCCTTTTTCCTTCAACGCAGCGTTGGCCTTGGCAAGGTCGCCATTGCGCAGTGCGTCGAAGTCCTTCGCGGTGTCGCCGAGTTCACGCGCGATCACGTCCACGCGGGCGAGCTGGTAGTCGGTCGGCGCACCCTCGTAACCGTTGATCGCACCATATACGTCGTCGAGGTATTCGCGCAGGCGCTCCTCGCCGGTGATGGCACCACCTTCCTTGGTGGCAACGATCTGCTTGCGGATGGCGTCGGCCTTGTCGGCCAGCGCGTGCAACTGTTTCTGCAAGGCGGGATCCGACCTGGCCTGCCCTGCGCGGGCCTGGGCGCCGTTGCGTACCGCGACGATCCGATAGTCGAGATCGGTCATGCGGCCGAACAAGTCGCTGACCTTCATCGCGGCGTCGAATTGTGCCTTGCGCTCAGCCAGTGTGAACGGATCACGCGGATCGAGGCCGATGTCCAGCTTCTGTTCGTAATTCTTGTCGCCACTGACCAGTTTGACCGTGTAAACGCCGGGCACGACGCGCGGCCCCTGCGCGGAGTTGCCGGCGACCGCCGCGGCGGGCGGCACGCGCGGCGGCGCGACATGCATGTTCCAAGTCACCCGCGCGATGCCGCGGCGCACGTTGCCCGGCAGCGTGTCGATCAGCTTGCCGTTGCCGGCGCGGATCTCGAGCTTCAACTTGCCGAACAGGTGGCGACTCTTTTGGTAATACGTGATCACCGCGCCAGTTGGTGGGTTCGGACCGGTGAACGAGGCGTCGCCTTCGGGCCAGCCGCCGAACGCCTCGATCCGCTGCACCACCGGGCGGGTCGGCAAGACCGCCGCGTCAGCGTTCAAAAGCGCGGGCGTCAGATGGCGCAGCGGCGTGACGTCGTCGATGATCCAGATGCCGCGGCCGTGCGTCGCGACCACCAGGTCGCTGGTACGCGGCTGCACCACCAGGTCGTGCACCGGCACGTCGGGAAAGTCGCCGCCCTTGTACTGGGCCCAGTGGTTGCCACCGTCGGGAGAAACCCACAATCCGAATTCGGTACCGGCGAACAACAAATTCGGATCGACGATGTCAGGTTTGATCACGTGCACGAAACCGCGGACGCCCTTGTTGTTGCCGGGCGCCACCAGCGCAGTCCATGATCGGCCGTAATCCGTGGTCTTGTAGAGGTACGGATTCCCGTCACCGAAGCTGTGGCGATCGAAGGCAACCCAAGCCGTGCCTGCGTCGAACGGGCTGGCTTGCACCCACGACACCCACTCGCCCTTCGGCAGGCCGCGAATGTTGGCCACGACGTTGCTCCAGTGCTTGCCGCCATCTCGCGTGACTTGCAGGTTGCCATCGTCGGTGCCGACCCAGATCAGGGCCGCCTGTTTCGGCGATTCGCTGATCGAGAAGATCGTGTCGTGCATTTCCGCGTAGGAGTTGTCCACGGTCACGCCGCCGGACTCCTCCTGTTTCTGCTGCTCCGGATTGTTGGTGGTGAGATCAGGCGAAATACGCTGCCAGGTCTTGCCGTGGTCGTTCGACTTGAACAGGAACTGCGCGCCGATATAGAGCGCATTCGGATCGTGCGGCGATAGCGCGATCGGCGTGTTCCAATTGTAACGAAGCTTCTCCTTGTAACCTGCCTGCGGCTGGATCAACTGCATCTGGTGGGTGTGGCGGTTGATGCGCGCCACGAAGCCGCCCTGCGATTCGGCATAGATGTAGTTCTTGTCGGAGGGGTCAGGGAACATCCAGAAGCCGTCGCCGCCGAACATGTTTTCCCAACGGCTGTTGGTGATGCCGCCCGGATACTCCGAGTCGCCGACCCAGTCGCTGTTGTCCTGCAGGCCGCCGTACACGTGATACGGATCATCGTTGTCGACACTGACGTGATAGAACTGCGAGATCGGCAGGTTGTTGGCCTTCCACCACTTGTTGCCGCCGTCATGCGAGAACCATAGACCGCCATCGTCACCGGTGATCACGTATTTCGGGTCGGTCGGATCAATCCACACGTCATGGAAGTCGCCGTGCGCGCCGCCACCGACTTCGCTGAAGGTCTTGCCGCCGTCAGTGCTCTGGATCAGCGTGAGGTCGGGCTTGAACAGGCGATCGGGATTGGTGGGATCGACGATCAGGTTGGCGAAATAGAACGGCCGCCACACCATGTTCTGGCTGTTGTCGCGCCGCGACCAGGTCTTGCCGCCGTCATCGGAGCGAAACAGCGCCGACTGCGGTGATTCGACAAAGGCATACACGATCTTCGGATTGGACGGCGCGATCGTCACGGCGATCCGTCCATAAGGCTTTTCGGGAAATCCCTTGTTTGCGGCGGGCGTGACTTCGGTCCAGGTCCGGCCGCCGTCGGCAGAACGGAACAGGCCGCTGTCGGATTTTGCGGTCGGCGATTCGCCGCCGGAGCGGAATGTCCATCCCTTGCGGCGGAAATCCCACATTGCCGCAAACAGCACCCCCGGATCTTTCGGGTCCATGCTCAACCCCGAGCAACCGGTCGAAAGATTGCCGCCCTTCAGCACCAGCGACCAGGTTCGTCCGCCATCGGTGGTCTTGTACAGCCCGCGATCGGGTGAATCGCTCCACAGCTTGCCCGGCACGCAGGCGTACACCGTATTGCCATCGTGCGGATCGATTGCGATTTTCGCGACGTGTTCGGATCGCGGCAGTCCCATGTATCGCCAGGTCTCGCCGCCGTCGCTGGTCTTGTACACGCCGTTGCCGATCGACACCGAGTTGCGCATCCATGACTCGCCCGTCCCCACCCACACCGTGTCGTGATGGTTAGGATCGATCGCGATCGCGCCGATGGACTGCACCGGCTGTCTGTCGAACACCGGCTTGAAGGTGGTGCCGTTATCGGTGGACTTCCAGACGCCGCCGCTGGCCGCGCCGACGTACACCGTCACCTTGCCGTTCTTTTCGCGCTCGGCGGCCACTGCGGACACACGCCCGCTCATCGCGGCCGAACCGATGTTGCGCGCGCCCAGACCGGAAATCGCGCCGGTGTCGTAGCGGGCCCATGGCCCCTTGTCGGCCGCGATGCCCGTACCGGCGAGCATCGAGCCCGCCAGCGCCGCGATCGACACCATCGCAAGAAAGCCCTGCGAGCCCTTCATGGCGTGCTCCCCTGTTTTGCTGCGGCCTTTTCCGGAAACGCGAACAGGGCGTCCTCGATCGGCACGTTGGCTTCGGCCCCGGCGATGCTGATCTGCATCCGGCTCTCGGGTGCGCCGCCCTTGGGACCGCTGCTGATCGCGAACGGAAAGTACACGCCGTCGACCTGCTCGTAATCGCCATAGTCCGTCTGCGTCACCTGCTGGACGCCGTTGACGGTACGTTGCGCGATCTCGCGAATGGGAAGATAGGCATCCGGATCAAGATAGATCACCAAGGTGTTGCCATCCTTCAGCTTCACCTGCAGCTTGTAGGCTTGGGTGCCTTCCACGTCCTCGCGACCGAGATAGGTCACCTCGTTGCTTTTAGCCTTGGCGTTGACGAGCGGGCCCTCGAAATCGGCGTCCTCGGCGAGGGCCTTGGCCTCGTCAGCCGACATCGGGATCGGGTCGCGGCGCCCGCCGAACGGCTGAATGCTCCAGCCCTGATGGCCGTCCCATGCCTGCACCTGGGTCAGGCCTTGCAGGCTGGCTTCTTCCCGCACCTTGCCGGGGCGCTTCAGCAACTCGGTGTAGGCGAGCTTGAAGTTGCCGCCGAACACCAACTGGCCCTGCAGCTTGAGCGTCTTGATCGCGGCGAGCTTGTCCAGGCCACCCTGCGCGGCGATGCTCTTCGCAACCAATTCATCGGCGGTCACGGCGTGCGCGGACAACGCGAACACGAGCAAAGCGAAACCCAATCCCCAGCGTGCGTGCATCGCGGCACCCTCCCACGTCGTCAATGCGCGACGGGCACCACGCGGGCGCCCGCGACGGCAGTAGCCTAGACCTTTGCCGATGGGGTGTCGAATCTGCCGGAAGTCATGCGGTCGCGACTTGCAACGGCTCGCGCGGACATCAGACGCCGACCTTCCCGCGCAGGACATCCGCGAACATTGCCCAATCACCCATCAGACTGTAAACCGGGTGACGGAAGGTCGCGGGCTTGTTCTTCTCGAACACGAAATGTCCAACCCATGCGCAGCCGTAGCCACACACCGGTGCGCCGACCAGCCACCACGGATTTCGGGTCGCGACGGCAACGACCACCGAAGCGATCACCAGCCACGATCCGAAAAAATGCAATCGCCGACAACGGCGATCGCTGTGCTCGCCGAGATAGAACGGATAGAACTCGCGAAAACTCGAAAACATCTCGCCGTTCCGATCTGAAAATCGCGACGCTTCGTCACGTGTGGAAAATCATCGTCCATCGGGGCCGTCGATCAGGCAAGCCGCGATGGTCGTGCACTGTCATCGCCTGCGTGCGAGACCGGTCGATTGTCGTAACGCCAAAGGTCGAATCAGTCAACGCCGTGCTGGCGCAGCGTACGGAGCATCAAATGAATAGACGGCAATTTATCATCAATGCGTCGATATTTTCCGCTGCAGCCGGCTTGCTGGCTGCAGCGGATCTTCCGTCCCTGGCCGGTACGGCTGCAACGCCTCGACCTGGC
>Ga0207707_10000330_pt1 | contig 49978 bp, 35 predicted proteins | sample KBSC83BmetaG_FD_184336 | JGI IMG/M metagenome (GOLD analysis project Ga0207707, IMG submission 184336) | Corn rhizosphere microbial communities from Kellogg Biological Station, Michigan, USA - KBS C8-3B metaG (SPAdes) (version 2) | ecosystem: Host-associated > Plants > Roots > Rhizosphere ... | reverse complement strand
GACGCGCTCCGGCAGAAGAGCTTTCGTGTATGCGGTCAAGAGGGTTCTGTTGGACGGGGGCGGCCGAGGACGGACGCGCTCCGACAGAAGAGCTTTCGTTTATGCGGTCAAGAGGGTTCTATTGGACGGGGGCGGCCGAGGACGGACGCGCTCCGGCAGAAGAGCTTTCGTGTATGCGGTCAAGAGGTTCTGTTGGACGGGGGCGGCCGAGGACGGACGCGCTCCGGCAGAAGAGCTTTCGTGTATGCGGTCAAGAGGGTTCTGTTGGACGGGGGCGGCCGAGGACGGACGCGCTCCGACAGAAGAGCTTTCGTGTGGCCGGTCAAGAGACTTCTGTCCTGACATTCACAAGAACCGCGATCCAGGTACGAATTTAAGTGGTATTGAAGGGGATTCACTGGTGGCTGGTTGTAGATAGATTTTGGAGTAAGAGAGGTCAGAGCGTTGGGGGAAGCGTAGTCAAAGTGTTGTCTATTGCGGCAGGAGAAACTTAGTGACCTCTTCTGCAAATCGCTGCGGAATCGTATCCATGGCGTTATGTTCTTCGCCTTCGAATACAATCAGCGAGCGATCGGGTAGTGTCTTCATCAACAATTCGGTGGCTTGCTTGAGTTGAACCGAAGGAGTGTTGGCGCCGGCAAGCAGGAGCGTAGGCGTCTTGAGACGGGAAGTCCTCACCGCGTCGAAACGGTATTTGCTGAGCGCGCGAATTTCACGAATTTGGATGTCGATAGATGCGACGCGATTGGGCCAGCTCGGACGCGCTTTCATCGTCTCAATTTCTTTGGGAGACAATTTGACGATGTCACTAAGAAACATCTCCAGGGCACGTTCGCGGTTACCTGACTTAATCATGTTCTCCATCTGGTCCGCGACGGCGGTGTGATCGCCGTCCTGCAATGGAGGTTCGTAAAGCACGAGCCTGGAGATCTTATCTGTCAGCAAGGCAGCTTCCAGAGCAAACACACCACCGATTGAATGACCGAGAACGAAGACAGGCCCAGATCGAGAATTCACGACAGCTATCACATCCTCAATTTCCTTTTGCAGTGAGTAGTTTGATCCGCGTTCGCTATCGCCATGACCACGACGATCCATGGCACATACAGTGAATCGCGATCTGAAAAACGGAAATAAAGGTGTCCAACGCGTGCGGTCGCCGGTACCTCCGTGAACTATTAACAGGGTCGGTCCCTTGCCCTGGCATTCGTAAGTAATCAGCGTGTCATCTTTTGATCTGACATAAGAAGACGGGGGCCTTTGGAGTGCGACGGCCTGCCGTCGCTTTGTCACCGCGCTACTTAATCGAGAGACCTGCTGTAACAAAGCGACGGCAGGCCGTCGCACTCCAAAGACTTGCTCAACCTGCTTAATTGGAGCAGTCTGTCCGAGAGCAGCAACCTGCAGCTGAAGGACCAGCAAGAAGCGGGGCAATAATTGTGAAGTCATGCACGAATGTTCGATCGGTAGTGAATAGGACGTATTGGACCTATTCATGAGCAATTGACAAAGCATAAAGTGCTCCTGCCTACTGCTCCTGCCCCTTGCCGCCAGGGACCATCTCCCAAACGATTGCTTCCTTTTTATCCTTACTTGTGGTTACAAACAAGTTCTTATCCGTCGGACTGAATGTCGCTGGATGACGAGCAGATTTCAACTCAGCCAAAAGTTCGCCAGTATCGCTGCTCCATAGTCTGAGCGGATTCTTCTCCTTCGTAAATACACTTCCATCTGCGTTAAAACTAAACGACCTACAGATGCCCCCACCAAAAAATTGGTCAGGGCTGCAAGCTTCATAAGGGAGCGTCGCTTTAACGCGACCCGTTAACACATCCATTAGGCGAGCCTTGGTTCGTTGGGCACCTTCAACAACGATGGATTTACCATCCGCACTCCAGGAAATTTCAGTGATGCCATAGGGGATCTCAGCAAACGTCAGCTTAAGTTCCCCGGTTGAAACATCCCACAATTCCAAGAATTCATGTCTTCTAAATTCGTACGGATCTTTCGTTCTAACCGTTAGCATCAGACGCTTGTCAGGGCTGATAGCTAAACTACGAGCGCCGTTAGCCAATATTTGTTTCAGATGACCAACTGCCTCATCAGGAAATTCGTGCGTCCTTATGTGTTGCCAATTGTAGTACCACCTCTTTTGCTCCCATTCGGCCTTACCCTCGCCGGAAAGAGTTTCTTTGAGCTCGCCGGTATTGGTGTCCCATATTCGCACTGTGAAGTCTTTGCTGCTGGTTGCGATTTGTTTGCCATCCGGACTGAAAGCGATTCGATCAATGCTCTTCGTGTGTCCCCGGAGAATAGCTCGGACTCGTAAGGTAGGTGCTTGTTCTTGAGGTGTTTGATCCTGACTAAAACTAAGAGCCGCTACACAGAGCGTCAGAATGAAAACCGCGGATTTGATCATCGTAATCGTCAAGCCCCAAGCGAGAATAGGACCTATAGGACGTATAGGACCTATCGCCTACTGACTACTGAGTACTAACTCCTGCTACGATTCACTCACTCCGCAAAGCCTCGAGTGGTTCGACTCTGCTCGCTCTTAATGCGGGAACCACACAGGCGATTAGTGCAGAGATCAACAACAACAAGAACATCATTCCGAACGCGCGAACATCAATAGCGGGTACACCAAACAACGTGATCTGCATTGCACGCCGCACAAGGTAAGCGCCGATCAGTCCCAGCAATCCTCCAATGGTGGCGAGAGCTGCTCCTTCCTTCAGGACCAAACCGATAACTCTCGAGCGTCGGGCACCAAGTGCGATGCGAATGCCGAATTCGTGAGTACGCTGCGCGACACCAAAAGACATAACGCCATAGATGCCTACTGCCGCGAGCAAAAGACCTAAGGCACCAAAGCATGCAAACAGGACTACACTGAAGCGATCGATGGCTAAGGATTCGCTAATAATCTCATCAACGGTTCTTGCACCTCCGAGTGGCATGTCCGGATCCACTGAGTTGACTGCCGCTGCGATGCTGCGGATGAAGGCTTTCGGGTTGCCATCGGTCTTCAACACGATCGAAGAGCGCAGCCGCGGACTTTGCCAGAAGGGAATATCGATCTCTGGATAGTCTTCACGAATGCCTGCGCCACGAACGTTGTGAAAGACGCCGATGACCTGAAGTTCTACCGGAGCCGGCTGTGACTCGCCGGGTCTTGTTTCATACAAAGCGATTCGTTGAGTAAGCGGATCTGCACCGGGGAAGAAGCGGTTTACAAAGTTTTCATTGACCATGGCCACGCGCGTACTCGTATCTGTGTCGTGCTCATCGATAGCCCGGCCCTTGGTAACGCGTATTCCCAGAGTATCAACATATGCGGCCGACACTTGTTTCCACGTTGATAACGGGCGTTCAGAAGAATTGGCAAGCGGCTGTCCGACAATACTGAATCGAACGTTGCCACTGGGGCCACCGGCGGGTATGCCAGTCATCACCGCGGCGCTTTTTACGCCTGATACTGCCTGGATCTTCTCCAGCATTTGCCGGTAGTACGACTTAATCTGATCCGGACCCTTCAGACGCTGGTCTGGAATCGGCAAGCTAAACGTAAGAACATTCTCATTGCGCGTGCCCAGATCGATCTGGGATAGGTTCCAGAAACTCTTGAGTGCGAGACCCCCACTTGCAAGTAAAGTAAGAGCGAGCGCGAATTCCGCAATCACGAGTAGACGACGAGCACTACGTTTTACGCCCGACCCAGTTCGTCCTCCCAACTTAAGCACTTCGTTGAGGTCAAGCCGGGTTGCCTGCCAGGCGGGTGCTGATCCAAATAACAAGCCTGCAAGCGCAGTAACACTGATGGTAAAGATCAGAACCGGAATACTAATCCTGATGTTTGCTTCCGAAGGGATCATTGTCCCAACGGGCGGCATGACCACTTCTATAAAACGAATGATTGTTACGGCGAGTAGAATGCCGGCTCCGCCACCCAGCACCGCCAAAAGCAGACTTTCTGTGATCAGCTGTGAGAACACACGCGCTCTCGACGCACCCAGCGCTGCTCTTACGGCAACTTCGCGTTGACGTGTTGTGCCGCGGGCGAATAAGAGATTTGCTACGTTCACGCAGGCAATCAATAGAAGAAGACCAACGGCGCCGAACAGCAGCCAGAGGTTTGTTCTAGTAGCATCCGTCAAAAAGTTCAAATGCAGAGGCTCAACACTTACGGTGTTTGCAATTCGCTTGGGACGCTCAGTTTGTATTTGCTCTGCTATACCATTCATCTCAGCCTGCGCCTGAGCTAACGACACGCCGTCTTTCAAACGAGCCATAACCAGCACTGACCCTGTACCGGGCTTAGTGGGATCTGTTTGAGCTACAAGCGGCACCCACAACTGCGAGGGTAAGCGGTCGTGAATCCCCGGAGGTAAGACACCGACGACCGTATAGGGTTCACCATTCATCTGAATCCGCTTGCCGACAATTTCGCGGTCTGCGCCAAACGCGCGAGTCCATAATCGATTACTGAGTATGACTACGTGATCCGTGCCCGGCTGACCTTCTTCAGGAAGAAAGTCCCGTCCGAGCATGAGAGGTAAACCCTCCATCGTGAAGAACCCGGGCGTGCGTAATGCTCCTAGTACTTGTTCGGGTCTTTCAGTGGTGCCCACGTTAAATGATCCACGCGTCCATCCGTTCAGGCTTTGGAATGACGAGCTTCGTTGTTTCCAGTCGACGTAGTCCGCGATTGTTGTTTGGTTTCTATCGCCATTCGCTTTTGACCAGACCATCACAAGTTGATCCGGATTGGGATAGGGCATTGGCTCGAACACGGCATACACGACGCTGAAAATTGCGGTGGTTGCACCGATTCCGAGCGCAAGTGTTAACAATCCGGTGAAGGTGAAGCCGGGAGTTTTTAACAGTGCGCGTGCGCTGAACTTCAGGTTTTGTTTAAGAATGTCCCACATTTGCTCATACCTCTGGATAGAAATGTTTGTGAATCGCCGAACTTCTCAGGAGAGCAGACGCGGATGAAAGACCTATAGATCAGATTGAGTGAGAGTGCAACTCAAAACGTTAACCAGTTTCGCTTGTCTGCTTGGCATGGAGTCTATGTAACCTGCGCAATCGGCGGATATTCGACTCCGGTACATGTTCCGTCGAAGCTCTCGCCGGTTAATAGTGTGGCAATGAGACCACCCTGCTCACGATGAAGTGAGCCCCGTCGTGCTTGGACCGCAGGCGTACCCGCCTGCTCGTAACTAAGAGGACTGGTGGGTGATGCGGGCAGGCGGGGACGCCTGGGTTCCAAGCACGACTCGCTTCCAGCACCTTGTTACTCCGATTGTGCACACCGTTCGCCGTGGTTCCTCCGTTACGCTTGTTCTCCGGTCTCTCCTGACGCATTATCGAAGCATGGTGCCGGCCTCTTGTTGTCTTTTACGAAGAACCCGCGCTACTTCGACAGTGTTGGCCGGTAGATTCCACGATCGGGGTTAAGTTGAGGATGGATCTCAGCGTTTCGAAGAGTGCTGAACCGCGTTGGCCTAATCGCGTCGCAATGCTGGCGGTGGCCGGCTTATATGCTGCGTTGCCTCCGAATATGCTGAGCGGTCCACGCTGGCTGCTGCCAACTGTAGTGACGTCTCTCCTGGTTCCAATAAGTGTGTCTCATCGGCGTGGTAATCATGAATTGAATGAACGTTTGGGCTACATCTTGAACGGTGTTATCACGGCGGCGATGATCGTATCGCTGGCATTGCTTATTAAGTTGGTGACTTCACATGAAGTGACGCCGTCTCAACTTTTGCGTTCCGCGGGTTCGCTCTGGTCAGCGAACGTTTTAGTGTTTGCGTCATGGTATTGGCATTTGGATGGAGGTGGGCCGCATCAAAGAGCTCTAACTCGTGGACACACAGACGGGGCATTTCTGTTCCCGCAGATGACAATGCATCCTGAGGCCAAGGTCGCGGCAGGTGAAGAGGAATGGGAGCCGACCTTCGTTGATTATCTCTTTCTGGCCTTCAACACGAGCACGGCGTTCTCCCCTACCGATGTCCCCGTATTGTCTCGTTGGGCAAAGGTGCTAATGATGATTCAAGCGTTAATTTCGCTGGTGGTCATTGCGTTACTGGCAGGTCGTGCGGTCAACATATTGTGAGAATGTCCGATATGCTTCAGCTTGTCGCGTCTCAACCAAATGCCCCTTTACCAGCGAGTCATTTCGAAGGGGCATTTTGGATGAGACACGACAAGCTGAAGCATATCGGACATTAGGCGAGATTTCTTTCTCTGATCCTTTTATAATGCCCTCGGTCGAATTGTCGTTGCGTAAGGAGCAGATCCGATGTCTATTTTGATCCCTCGAGTGTCTTATTTAATTGCGCTTCTCTTTCTCGTTAGCTGTGGCAGCGTCGTGCTGGCTCAACATGATTCAGGTCCAGTAACTGGTGGTGGCATCATTGGCGGTAGCACCACTCGTACTTCAAGCAAACCAGCAACTGGCACCACCGCGCCTCGACGAACAACTACGACTTCAACTACCAGGCGCGTGCCGCCCGCGCGCACCACAACTGATACAAAAACAACGACTGCGGACGCTTACTACCAGCAGGGTGAGGCGCTGTATAACGCTCAAAAATACAGCGAGGCGCTCGAACCATATTTGAAGGCAGTTCAACTAAATCCTTTGATGTCTAACGCCTGGTACCGCATTGGTTGGATCTATAACGATCAGGAACAGTATGACTCGGCGATCGATCCATTGAAGCGTGTTATCTCCCAACAATCCGATCATGCCGCAGCTAATTTTGAGTTGGGCTATGCGTATAAGAAACTCGAGCGGTATGCTGAGGCGTTGGCTGCATTCAACACCGCCATTCGCATCAAGCCTGACTACGCCGGCGCATATTACGAACTGGGTTGGATTCATAACGAACAGAAAAATTATCAAGAGGCGGTCCGGGATCTTAAGTCAGCAATCAGCTACCGATCCAGTTATCCTGAAGCGTACAACGAAATGGGATACGCCTCGCGAAACCTGGGTCGCTATACAGAGGCTATAGAAGATTACCAGGAAGCAATTCGGCTCAAGCCTGATATGGGTCTCGCGCATCTCGGCCTGGGAGACGTTTATTACTACAACACAAAGCAATACGCGCTGGCTGCCAGTTCGTATAAGCGCGGTTTGGAACTACGACCTGGCAATGCCACGGCTGAATACAACCTCGGTTGGTGTTACAACGATCTCGAACGCTATAACGACGCAGCAGCCGAGTTACGTAAAGCGATCCAAATACAGCCTAACTATCCCGAGGCCCATAACGAGTTGGGTTATGCACTGCATCAGATGGGCCGTTATAACGAGGCCATTCAGATGTACCTGGCTGCAATCAGTCAAAAAACTGATTATGCTTCGGCACACTACAATCTGGGCATGTCATACCTGGCGTTGAATAACCGCAACCTTGCTTTGCAGCAGTATCGAATACTGCAGAGGATCGACCAGGCGCGGGCAACAAAACTCTTCAACCAAATCAAGTAGAACAAATTCCAGTTCTCTTCTGTTCAGGAAATCTGACTGATTTACGATCCGAATTCCACCCGCAGTCTTGTCCATTGTTCCTTTTGATCTGCCATGAACTGAATGAACTCGCGTGACTTGCGTATGCGATCCAGGAAAGGATCGCGTTCGAAGAGGGGATAATTTGGAAAGCCGGTATTGGAGGTTTCTTTCAACCATCGAACTGCTTCAGTGGTGTTACCGGCGAGTGCATAAATACAGGCGGCGTCATAAGTGTAATGATGACGACTCTGATTATGACGCTCAACCTTGGCAACGATGTCAGGAACTCCGGCAACGGCTTGTTGAAAATCACCCTTCAAAGCGAGAAGCAGCGCTCGTGACAGCAAGAGTCCGGGATTCTGTGCGGCCTTAGGTAGTTGTTCGTTGATTACTTTCTGTGCATCGTCTAGACGACCTTTTCGCAAGTAATACCACAACAACTGTTGTCGCAAATTGTTTGTCTTTTTAAATTCTGACAACCATGCATCAGCATCAGCGCGAAAGAATGGCAAGAGCTGCTCCAGATCCATCAGGCTAAAGCTCGTTGGATCTATTTCACGCGCTCGTTTGAGTTCGCGAGTCGCGAGCTCCTCAAGGCCCACATGTCCAAGTATAGCCGGTAAATCAGGACTGCAGCTGTTGGGATCCAGTTGTTTGGCGAGGAGGAGTTCCCGAATTGCAGCCTCGTTCTGATAGCCCTCGTAAGCAGTCCAGAGAAGATATGCATGCGCAAAATGTGTCTCTGCCAGATTCGAGTCCAAGTGCTGCGCCTGCGCTATCTCCTGTCTCGCCAGCTCCACCCATTTTGAATTGCTAGGTTCTATTGATGCGGCAGTCCAGGCATAAGCGAAAGCCAACTTAGCGTGACTAAGCGCATAATCCGAATCGACATTGATCGACTGCTTTAGGAAGTCGATAGTCTTCTGCATCTGTGGCATCGAGTCGTCGCGTTCGTCGAGACTGACAGCACCCCTTATATACAGTTCGTAAGCTCTTGGGTCGGTTGGATATTTTTTCCCTTGCCGCGCTTCGCCTCCAGTATCAAAACCAACCCGCAGTTTGGAAGCAACCGCTTGCGCCACCTTGTCCTGAATTGCAAAAACGTCCGCCTTGGCAAGATCAAAGTTGTCAGTGTAGAGCGACACTCCGTCGCTGGTTCGCAAGAGATTCACTGATACTCGGAGACGATCACCTGAACGCTGCACGGTTCCCTCCAGGATCGCATCGGCACTTAGTTGGCGAGCCGCTGCAAGACTATCAGTGTCCTCTTTTACATATTTGAGAACTGCGCTTGTCGGTCGGACAGTTAACTGTCCAGTTTGACTAATCCTTCGGATCACCGCATCAGCAATGCCAACCCCCAGATAGTTCTGATCTGAATCGAGCGATTTCAGTGGCAGTACCGCCAGCGATTTGATTTGCGGAGCCGCTGCCGCTGCGGCGATAGGATGCTTTAGACGCCATTCGTGAACTGCCACACCACTAAGAATTCCCAACAGGACTGTTGCCGCGACTGTAATGGCGCCACGCTTGTGGGCCTTTACCTGCGTCGCGATGTATTCGGCTTTTGACTTTGGTCGAGTCGTTGTAATTGCGGGATCAGTTGCCTTCGCGACAGATTTCGGAAGGAGGTTGTCTGCCGACTTGCGATCCTCACTGTGGATCTGAAACGAATGCTTTGCCTGTTTCAAATCGAGCAAAAGATCCTGGCTCGTTTGATAGCGCTGGTCACTGTTCTTTGTTAGGGCCTTCGCGACGATTTCATCCAAACCAGGTAATTGATGTGCGTGACGCGATAACGGAGGCGTCGGGGTCTTCGCCAAAATGCCGGAGATGATTTCATTCGATGTAGCAGCGATAAAGGGTGAAGTGCCGGCGATCATTTCATAGAGAATGACACCGAGACTCCAGATGTCAGTTCTCGCGTCCGCTGATTCGCCTCGGGCTTGTTCAGGTGACATGTACGCCACGGTACCTATGACTACGCCGGGACCCGTCCGGAATAGAGCAGGCGTGTGCGAGTCAACACTCTTCGCCCGCTCAATCGAGGATGTGCGTGACATCTTCGCCAGTCCGAAGTCGAGCACCTTGACCAGGCCATCCTCACGACGAATCATGATGTTCTCGGGTTTTATGTCGCGATGGACAACACCGACTCGATGAGCTGCGACTAAAGCAGATGCGATTTGAATCGAAATCTCAAGTGCGTCATCGACACCAAGTTCGGTGTGCAAACGTTCGCGCAATGTCTCCCCTTCGATCAATTCAGTTGCGATATAACGCTGGTCTTCTGATTCGCCGATTTCGTAAATGGTTAGAATGTTTGGATGATTGAGCGCCGACGCTGCGCGCGCCTCTTGTTCAAAGCGGCGCAGTCGATCTTGATCTTGAGTGAAGTTGCGGGACAAAAACTTCAGCGCTACCGGGCGATGCAGCTTTGTATCCTCCGCCAGGTAGACCCTTCCCATCCCGCCTTCGCCCAGCAGAGAAACAATTCTGTAATGACCGACGCTTTGGTTGGCTTCGAAGTCAGTTTCGTCGACTAACATTTCAGCCGCTGCTTGGTAGGCGGGCGAGTCAACAAAGTGATTTGTCTCTTCGTGAGATTTGAGGAGCGACTCAACTGCCTGGCGTAGCTCGAGGTCGCCGTTAGATGCCTGTTCGAGATAGGCCTCACGCTCATGTAGCGGCAGTGCGAGCGCAGCATGGAATATTGCTTTTAAATTTTCCCAGTGCGAGTCGGGCATCGTTTGAACTTTGTCAGACTCTGAAATAGTCCTGCTACTCTGCCGCGAATTTAGACTATTTAACCCGTCCCCTTTGGCGATTCTGAAGCGATATCGTTAGAGGTTGGTTTCGGAGTTTGGGCACTAGAAGATAGACCATTTAATTCACGGCGGTAATTAGTCCGTTCATCTGAAGTCTTTAAGCAGTACAACGTCAGTGGTGACCGGTCCGCGCGACATCGCGATTCGCTTTCCATCGCGCGACCAGTCAAAAGATAAAATCCTATCGGATTTGAAATTGGTGACGGGCTTGCGGGGTCCGCCGCTAACCGGTTGACTCCAGATGTTGTCGGCGCCATTCGACTCGTCAACGTAAGTCAAAGCGGTGCCATCGGGTGTCCATCTCAGTATTGGATGATTGTCGGGAACGAAACCGGGCGAAATTTCAAACGATTTGGTTACTGGCCCTCCGCTGAATGGCACGATCTCGATCCTTGGGTTGCCGTCAGCTGCCGCAGCATAAGCGAAGAAAGCGACCCATTTCCCGTCGGGTGATATTGCTGGAAACACCGACATGTTGTCGGTTAGTTGTTTAGCTTGACCTCCATCAATTCCTACCTTCCACAGGACCAGGTTGCCCGAGTGCCCGGAATTAAAGACTACCGAGGAACTATCGGGCGACACTATAGGAAAGAAAGCCGGAGTGTTTGTTGGGAGAAGTTGTTTGAGATCAGTGCCATCGAGATCCATGCGCCACAGATTTGACTCAGTGGATCGTGTACCAGCGAAGACAACGTAGCGGCCATCCATCGACACTGATGGATAGCTCTTGGGCTCACCGTCCACGGTTAGTTGTTTCAGATCGGAGCCGTCTGAATTCATCGACCAGATATCAATGTTTTCTCCGCTTTGAGTCTCATAAACAATTTTACCGTCTGGCGTCCAGGTAACACCGGTCTCGCCGTCATATTTGCCGTCGGAGACTCGCACTGCCTGAGTTGATTCCTTGTTTTTGTCCACGACGAATATCTGCAATGAGGATTCTTTTTGAATCGTCACGATGGTTCTTCCGTCCGCAGTTAACCCGAGACTTGATTGGCCATAACTATTTAAGTCATTTGTGATATGGCTAGCGTTTCCGGATGGATATGAAACCAGGAAAACCTGTACTCCGCGCGAAGATCCTTCGGGAGCTGCGGTAAGCACGAGTCCGCTGCCATCTACCAACCATGTCACATGGAAAATATCCCTGAAACGTTGTGAGGTGAGTATGCGCTCGGCCCCTCCTCGTGCTGGAACGCCGATTAATTGTGCCGGGCTATTGATGCTATTCATGAGGACACCACACGCAATCAACTCTCCATCGGGCGACCACGAGAGACCGTATGCCGAAAAGAATTGAGGTTGCTTCCGCGTCGCCAGCGTCTGCTCGCCAGTTCCATCGACGTTTGCCGACGCCAGGAAGCTCACACCCGCTTTCGGATATCTTGTGAAAGCAATCCTGCTGCCATCAGGAGAAAATGTCACAGCACTAGTCACATTCATCAGTATTTTGCGGGGCGTCCCACCTAAGACAGGGACCTGATAAAGCGCACCCAACGGATCCTGATCGTCCACTCGAGTGAAATAGATAAGTTCGCCGTCAGGTGAAAAGGTTGTTCCTAAGTAAGTTGACGCGATTGGCGAAGCGATCTGTACAAGACTGCTGGTAGACACCTGTCGGACCCACAAAGCTTGCTTGCCGGACTCGTCGGTTGCGAAGACAACATATTTTCCATCTGGAGAGATAGCAACATTGTCATTGATTACGCCATTGCCGATTCTGCCGCCAGTTGTAAGTCGGGAAATCTTCATTTGCGATGCCCCAACTCGCGCGGACTGTGATCCATCTAGTTTGTACACTCCATAGCCCGCAGCAACGATCAGGAGGGCCGCTAAAAACGCGATCAAGGCAAAGCCTGTCTTGTGACGTTTGATCTCTGAAATCAAAATTTCAGCACTGGACGTTGCTGGTGGCGAGAGCGAAATGGTCTGCGGCGCGCTTGATTGTCGATAAGTATCATCCGTCTTTGTTGACGGTAGGCAGCCCTGGCGTAGCTCCTCGATATGGATGGCGACTTCTCTGATTGATTGATATCGTTCGTTAGGATCTTTTGCCAAACAACGATTCACGATTCTCTGCAAATCTTCCGGAGCGTTGGGATTCAGCTCGTTGACCCACGGCGTTGGTGCGTGAACGATATTGTGAAGTGAATCAAGAGGTTCTTTACCTTCGAAGGGTCTGCGTCCAGTCGCCACTTCAAACAAAATGCAACCGAAGGAAAAAATGTCCGACCTGTGATCGATTTCGTTGACACGACCGAGGGCCTGTTCAGGTGACATATAGCCAACTGTTCCCAGCACGGTACCCGGTTGCGAGTGCTGAGATGTCATGATTAAGCTTGAAACTCTTGCCGGATTGATCAGCTTCGCTAGTCCAAAGTCGAGCAGCTTCGTGTGACCATCGCGCGTGATCATGATGTTGTCGGGTTTTAGGTCGCGATGAACAATTCCGGCGTCATGAGCCTGCGCGAGTCCTTCGGCGGCCTGCTGCAAGAACTTAAATAGCTTTCCGAGTGCCGTATTCTTACGATCCATCTTGTCACGTAGAGTCGTCCCATCGACAAACTCCATCGCAAGAAAGTGTGTTGAACCCTCTTCGCCGACTTCATAGATGTGCGCGATGTTTGGATGATTAAGAGCGGCGGCGGTCTGCGCCTCTTGTTCGAAACGTCGAATCCGATCTTGGTTTGCGGCGGAGCCAACAGGCAGAATCTTCAGGGCAACTTTTCGATGAAGCCTGGTGTCATCAGATAGATACACTTTTCCCATGCCGCCCTGGCCCAGCAGAGAGAGGATCCGATAACGACCTACAGTCTGACCTGGTTTGAGCTCGTTAGCATCGACGAGCATATCCGCCGCGGCTTGAAATGCTGGAGAGTCAATAAAGTTATCTGCTTCCTCGTGGGATCTCAGGAGAGACTCAACAGCGTCACGCAAGGCGGCGTCGCCGTTACACGCGTGGTCCAGATAGGCGTCACGTTCCGGCCGAGGCAGTGCCAGTGCGGCGTGAAAGAGTGCTTTCAGGTTTTCCCAATGCGAGTCGGGCATGGGCCTTTAGTGCGAAGACTCGGAATACGGACGCGTTTTGTTAGCATCAGTTCGTGTGCTTTCGTGGATCGTCTGTTAGATGCCAGGAAGAACGATCCATGAAATCACAAGCAATAACCAAGAGAAGATCATGCGGCGGTCATCTCATTTCGCAGCCAGGCGCGCGCAAATGTCCAATCTCTCATCACCGTTCCTGGTGAAACCTTTAAGACCTGCGCTGTCTCTTCGATGCTAAGACCACCGAAGAAACGCAACTCCACGATTTTCCCCTGCCGCTCGTCTATCGCCTCAAGTCGCTGCAGGGCATCATCCAGGGCTGCCACGTTTGCTGCTTGCTCTTGCACCATAACATTCGCTTCATCCAGCGGAACCTGAATCAAGCTGCCACCACGTTTGGCTGCAGTCCGCTTGCGTGCCTCGTCAACGAGAATTTGTCTCATCAATCGCGCAGCAATACCAAAGAAATGCGCACGGCCCTGCCAGCGAATTTGCGGTTGGTCCACTAACCGGAGATACGCTTCGTTGATTAGAGCCGAAGTCTGGAGAACGTGCCCGGCGCTCTCACGCCTCATGTGCTGGTGTGCAAGCCGGTGGAGCTCGTCGTGAACCAGCGGCATTAGTCTGGCGAGTGCATTCTCATCACCCTCACTCCATGCCTGTAAGAGCTGTGTGACCTGATGTGCTGGCGCAGTCATTAGAGGTTCCCTGGGCAATTTGCGCATTAGTAAGTAGGGCGAGGATACCAAAACTACCCCGCTTAGAGGGAATACTACGATTAAGGGCCCATTTCCGCTCGACACCCGCTCTGTTCCCGTCAGGACACTCGGGGGCGTTGCCAACTATCGAGTCTGTTCAAGAAAATCGGAGGTTTTGCATGAGAACACGGTTCATCACTATCGGCATTGTAGTGATTGCTATCTGGGCAATCTGTACAAATCAGATTGGGTACACACAACGGGGAAGAATCCCAGGCGTGTTAAGACCGGAAATTTCCCAAAGAGATTCCGGACCATCTGCTGATTACGGACCTAAGTCACATGTTCGACTCGCAGATGTGGTTACGGCAAATGCGAATGGAGTTAGGCTTCCCGACATCTACCAGGCGAGCGCTTCAGTACCAGATGTAATGGATGGAACTCGTTCGCTACTCCATGGTCGCACCCTAAAAGAGTTGACCACGCCTACGCCGTCCACGGTGCAAAGTGCGCTGCCGACCTGGTCCGATAGCTTTACTTATCAAGGGCTCACTTATAAGTACACAATGGTGGGTACCGATCCCAAACTCGGCTCGAAAACCACAATCATCCCAACCTTGATTATTCCCCTCCGGTTTGTTTTTCCCGATGGTCAAGTGTTCGACGCGAGCACCGATCTTGTTGACGGCCAAACTTCGGTGCAAGGTGTTATCAACTCTCCCATCTTCAAGAACTACAACTTTGTGTTAAGCGGAAAGAGTGTTGGCAACACTCAGTATGGCGACGCTTTTCAGCGAGCAAACTTTTGGGACTCCGTTTCAACCCGGGCAAAGGACTATCACGTTTTGTTGAGTCAACCGACAGTGTTGCCAACGCAGACGATCGTTGTTCCTGATGGATTGGGCTCCTACGACATCGACTTTAGCAGCGGACTTCCAATACCAAACGTCGATTTTCAATTTCTGCTCGACCAGACCGATTCCATTTTGAGCATAGCGCAGGTGACGCCTTCGCAGTTGCCAATCATGCTCTGGGGCCCGGTCAATGCGGGCAGAGCCAGCGGATTCCATTCTCACTTCTCAAGTAATCCAGCACAGACTTTCATTGGCACGAGCTATCATCGGCAGGGAACCCTCGGCAACCAAATTACCGATGTTTACTCGTTAAGTCATGAAATCATCGAATGGCTCGACGATCCTTTCAATAACAACTTTACGCCTGGTTGGAACCATCCCTTCATATCAGATCATCAGCAGTGTGATAGCCGTTTCGGGGATGTACTCGAAACAGCTGACCCTGTTGACGTGCTAACCGAGGCAGTCGTGCCGCTTCCTGGCGGAGCTTTTACTTACCACGTCACCGAAGGGATGTTCATCGACTTCTACACTCGGGCTCGTCGTTCCCGCTCAGTCAACGGTCAGTACAGCATGTTTACAATTGGCGCACAGTATGGGCTGCCATCCGCTCCTTCTACACCATGTACCGGTCACGTTGAGTTAAACGATTTTCAGTTGTACGCGATCAAGGGTTCCCGTTTTAGTCGAGCGCTTGGGGTAAACAATCTGGAATCGATTGTGGGGTTTTATGTGGACCAGGCAGGCCTCCGACATGGTTGGCTGGCAACTACAACATCCTTTCAAACGATCGACTATCCGGGCGCACTGGAAACTATACCCAGTCAGATCAACGATGGCGGTACGATCGTAGGTGTTAATTTTGACGCTTTAGGTGTGCCGCATGGTTTCTTACTCCAAAATGGTCAATTCTCGTCGATCGATTACCCGGGTGCTTTAGACACTGCGGCTTTTGATGTCGATCTAAATGGCGACATCGTTGGCGCCTACGACGCACCGGATTTCACCACTCACGGATTTCTACTTAGGAATGGAAGCTTTTCCTCAATTGACTTTCCATTCAACCGCACCACGCAAGCTACTGCAATTAACTCCTTAGGAAAGATCGTTGGTTACCATTCAGTCCAATTTGGCGGCGCGTTGTATCCGTACCTCGGATTTTCACTCGCCGGTAGAAAGACTTCCGACGTTACCTTTCCCGGTGCGAATGAGGTCCTCCCGTTCGACATCAATAACACGCCAGACATCACCGGAATCTTCAGTAATACTGACCAATACGCCGATGGCTTTGTCACCATCAACGGCTTTCCATACGAAGTCTATGCTCAGACCTTCAGCCTAAACGACAAGCACGACATCGTAGGCTCGTATACCGTCGGGGGCAATACCTACACGATGTTGGGAACTTTGCCGACTGCAACGCGGTGATTCATGCACCGGAGCCGACCTATTCCGGAGGCGAAGCAGGCCGCAGCGTAAAGCATGGGGTCAGCCCAGGAACAGTTGGGATCACGAGTCTCAGCCCGTGATAACCGGGTGGCAGCGCTCTAATTATTCAGCTTTCGCCCGCGTCGCGGCCTCATACTTGAAACCACCGCATTTCTGGGGCTCATGCCACCAGGCTTTAGGCGTACACCTGCTTCGCAGGTTAAGCAGATTAGCTTTGCCTTAAAAGTCGATTTGGATCGTCAAAGTTTCTGTTTAGTTCGCGTGACTTGGAGGATCGCTCCTTCTGTCCTGAAATTCAAAGACGATCTTAGTAACCTGATTCTGCTCAGCCCTAATGCGGTTAGAGGTCTGTTGCGGCGTTTGCGCATTAGTAAGTAGGACCACGCTGCACGAGCCGCAGGAAGGAGCCTATGAACAGAATTGGCTTGACTTGTATCTTTGCAGTAATGCTGCTCCTGCTGAGTGCAGCAAACGATTAGCTGCTATCCAAAGGTGTCGGACAGAGAGTACTCCTGCAGAACATTTGATAGCGGAGGTGTGCATGAAAACTGGGCGATCGAATTAGGTTTCGTTGGGATCTAAGCACTGACTACTGTTCACCCGGGAGCTTCGAATGGTATCTCGACAACGTACGCGTCTATTCGTGTCGCCCTAAGCTCTTTGACGAGGTTCGTTGAGTATCCACGCGAACGTCCAGGGCATTGAGCATAAACCAGAATTAAGGAGCTAGATATGAGAGCAACGATCTTGTGTTTCATCGTCGCGTTAACCTCGGCAATGGCGGTCGCTCAAAAACCGCCCGAGCGCTTTCAAGACGCGACCCCAACCAAAACGGCCAGCGTCGACGAACTCAAAAACGTCGATCGCAAGATCGATGTTGCTTTCGAAAAAGGAGACGTCTCATTGATCCAACATTTGTTGGCGGAAGAGATGATCAACGTGTTGCCCGAAGGAAACATCTCCAAAAAAGCGGACTTCCTTCAGGCCGTAAAGCCGCCGAAGGCTGGAACAACTCTAACAATCACCGAAAAAGAGGTGGAGGTTTTTGTGTTCGGAGATACCGGAATCGTCACCAGCAACAAGACAGCAAGATGGCAACGCTCAAATGGTTCATCCTCAGACGCCTATCGAGAAACAAACACCTACGTTCGCAAGGATGGACAATGGTTTCTGCTTGCTTCGCAAACATCTCATGCTCCGCCCCCTTACTCAGCAAAGGACGTAAACCTCAACCTCCCTGTTGATGAAACCCAGCTAGGCGGCAATCGAAATGCGAGTGTCGTACTTGTCGAGTTCGCTGACTACGAGTGTCCCTATTGTCGTGACTTCGCAAGTAACACTATGAAACAGATTGAGCGCGACTACATTGACAGCGGTCGCATTGGATTTCTCTTTCACGACTTCCCGATTGAGAGCAGCCATCCTCACGCTTTCAGTGCTGCGCTGGCTGCGCTATGTGCGGCTGAACAAGGACATCTGTGGGAAATGAATCATAAGTTGCTTGCCGAGTCTTCTGCGTTAGAGCGCGATGTTCTGTTCCGAGATGCGGAAACACTGAGGCTCGACATGCCGAAGTTTGCTGGGTGTTTCGCTGATGAGAAATCGGCTACACGCCTGCGTCAGAGCATGCGTGAAGCAAGTCAAGCAGGGATTGATGGCACACCGATGTTTGTTCTTGGAATCAGGAAACCAGGGAGTACTACAATCAAAGGTCTAAGAATGATCGAAGGCGATTATCCATACGAGGTGTTCAAGGCGACGCTCGACATGTTGATTGCGACGCAAAACTAGTGTCGAGACCTGGAGCTTGTGCGGGCCTCGTCGGTTTTAGTTCGTGTGATTCGTGGATCGCTTTTCTGGACAACATGCCGATCCACGAAATTACACACTAATCCGTTAGGCTACCTCACCAGACACGATGAGCATTTGCGCTGGGAAGCTCATCTGACCATTCGGGAAAAATTCTTGCACCGCTTCCAGAACGTCTGAACGTATTTTCTGCGCTTGCTCCGGTGGAAGGTTCGCCAGCTTTTCTCGCAAGGTGCCAGAGGTCTGAGATCGCGTCTCCCAAAACTGCTCGGGTGACAATGGCGCTTCGATACGGAAGTTTAACCGCCGCTCTCGCACTTGAACGACTCCCGCTTCGGCTAACGCGCTGGCTAATTTTCCTGGTTCGGCAAAACGAAATGCACCTGGCGCGTCAGGTAGAGCCGGTGGAGTTTCTGTGTACTGCGCGAGGATGTTTGTGACTATGTAACCGAAAGGATTCGCCTCGCTTCGACCCCAAACTACGAAAGCAATTGTGCCTTCGGATTTCGTGACGCGTACCATCTCTCGGAGAGCAGCTGGAACATCAGGGAAGAACATAACTCCCAACCGACAGACAGTTGCATCGAATGTGTGCTTTTCAAATGGGAGTGATTCAGCCAGACATTGACGAAACTCTATATTGAGGAGTCCCCGTCGTTCTGCCTCAGCTTTCGCCGCCGCAACCATCTCAGCGACCGCATCAGTGCAGGTAACTAAACCCCGCGGCCTGATCAACTCCGCAATAGTTAACGAAGGTTCACCTGATCCACCAGCCACATCCAACACAACGTCTCCTTCGATGATTTTTGCGTCTTCCATAAGTGCCCTGGTTACCGGCGCAAACATTGTTCGGATCGTAGGGTAATGGACACGCCAGAAGGCGGCGGATTCTTTCCACTCACGCAGCACGTCCGTTGAATAGTTGGCAGTTGTAGACATTAGAGATCCTTCCTTTGCGGGGCATATTAGGTTAAAGTGCACCATTCAAAAAATGAATTGTTCAAATCATTATCATAGGTATTGGTAATGTATGGAGATTCGTGACCTGCAAGTATTTCTTAGTGTTTCGCGTCATCTGAATTTCACGCGGGCTGGCGAAGAACTACACCTGAGTCAGCCCAGTGTCTCAGTTCGAATGTCGGCATTACAGCGTGAGCTTGGTGGGAAGCTCTTTGAGCAAATTGGGAAGCGGATTGTGCTGACGGAAGCGGGGAAGGTTCTCATTCCCTATGCAATGAAAGTCATCGCCGCAGTCGATGATGCACATTATGCGATTGGCGAATTGCAGGGACTTCAGCGTGGCTTACTGATTATCGGCGCAAGTACAACGCCCGGAATGTATGTCCTGCCTAAAGTCATTGCTGAATTCAAACTACTGCATCCGAGAATTGATGTGCGATTGCGCATCAGAGATACGCATCAGATTGAGGACGCAGTGGCCGCTAACGAGTTCGACTTCGGATTCGTGGGTGGCCACCTGGCGGCAAAGGATGTGGAAGTGCTTCCGTGGCGAACGGACAGCATCATACTTATCGTGCCGCCAAAACATTCGCTCGCCCGCAGACGATCAGTAAAGCCAAAGGAGCTGGAGAAAGAAAGTTTTGTATTACGCGAAACGGGCTCAGCCACGCGCGCGACGATTGCCGGTCATGCGAAAATGAAGGGCATTCACTTGAGCGCAATCGCTGAGTTGGAGAATCCCGAGTCCATAAAGCGTGCGGTGCAGAGTGGTTTAGGTATAGCCTTCATTTCCAGTTTTGCTGTCGAAACTGAACTTAAGAATCGTAGCCTTATTGCAGTGCGTGTGAGTGACCTCAATATCAAACGAGAGCTGAAGATCGTTTACCGAAAGGACAAACACTTGAGCAAGTCGGCGCTGGAGTTCATCAGACTGGCGCGTGGATGCTCAGCGTGACAATGTACGACAGGCTGTCAGCCTGTCGTTGGTCGCGGACTACTGTCGTTTTCAGTAACGTGTACAACTCAGCGACAGGCTGACAGCCTGTCGTATTTTGCGCAAAATGGAGAGCTGAATAATGTCAACAAAGATGGCTGTAACGCCTGAGAAAATCATGCAACTAGGATTGGGATTTTGGAGTTCCAAGACTTTCTTAAGCGCTGTCGAACTGGGACTCTTTACGGAGTTGGCAAATGGCGCCTTGAACGAAGATCAGCTCAGAGAGCGGCTGCAACTTCATCCACGTTCCGCTCGTGATTTCTTTGACGCCCTGGTGTCGCTAGGCATGCTTGAACGCGAAGACGGTCTTTATCGAAATACTCCTGATACCGACCTCTTCCTCGATCGAAACAAACTGAGTTATATCGGCGGCATGTTGGAAATGGCAAACGAGCGTCTCTATGTTTTCTGGGCATCGCTTACCGCAGGATTGCGTACCGGTCTGCCTCAAAATGAAATCAAGAGTGGCATGAATGGATTGTTTGAAGGTCTTTATAGCGATCCTCATCGCCTTCGATTGTTCCTCTCGGGAATGACCGGTTTAAGTATGGGAGCTTCAAGAGCGATTGCCGAAAAGTTTCCCTGGGACAAATATAGGACTGTTGTAGACGTGGGTGGCGCTCAAGGAGGGTTGTTGGTTCAAGTGTGTCTGGCACATCCGCATGTTACCGGTGTAAATTTCGATTTAGGCCCTGTTGGACCTATCTTTACTGATTACGTTGCTGCAAATGGATTGGCTGACAGGTTGAAGTTCCTCGAAGGCAATTTCTTTGAGCAGAACATTCCAACTGCTGACGTAATTACGATGGGCCACATTCTCCATGATTGGGACCTGGCTGAGAAGAAGATGCTTCTTGGCAAAGCCTATGACGCACTGCCGGATGGTGGCGCACTGATTGTGTTTGAAGCGTTGATTGATGACGAGAGACGGCAGAATGCAGCGGGATTGTTGATGAGTTTGAACATGCTCATCGAAACGCCGGGAGGTTTTGACTACACCGGCAAGGATTGCTCGCAATGGATGCGCGAAGCTGGGTTTAAAGAAACTCGAGTCGAGCATTTGATTGGACCCGATTCGATGGTGGTGGGGATTAAGTAGCGATTTGAGATACGAGAATCCCCCAAACGGCAGTTTGGGGATCGTTCAAGTCCTTTCTACAAACTGTGCGACACCATGAACCCAAAGCTGTCGGGAAGGGGGCAAGCGAACCAAACACAAATCACTACCAATACGATCCGAGCGCGCCCCCGCAGGTTCCAGGCCCTCTAGTTTTTTGATCATGTCACCCTGAAGAGATTAAAGGGCCTGGAACCTGCGGGGGCGCGCTTGGTTCGCGTTGGTTGCGATTTGTGTTTGGATCGCTTGCCCCCTTCCCGACTGCGGTTTGGGCCGGTCTCATAAGTGATTGCCGGCAGTGATTCGCAAATCTTGATCAACTGTTTGCGGCGTGTCGCTGATTCATTTACTTGCTTGCCGAAAGAGTCGTAACATTCATTCAAATCTTAACGTTCACGCAAGCATTGCGATAGCTATCGCAGTTACAATCTCTGGCCGAAAGGAGTTAGAAATGAACATCGGAATTATTGGTGCCGGCCATATTGGTGGCACACTTACACGCCGCCTTAGTGAGCTGGGTCATAACGTATTCGTGGCGAATTCACGCGGCCCGGAGTCGTTGGCCGACCTGGCGCGCGAGACTGGTGCAACACCTGTGACAGTCGATGAAGCCGCGCGAAACAGAGACATCGTCATTATTACGATACCTGAGAAGAACATCCCGAAACTGCCGCGCGATTTGTTCAAAGGCGTCTCGGACGATGTGATCGTCATCGATACTGGGAACTATTATCCGCAGCAGCGCGATGGTCGCATCGACGGAATCGAGGAGGGGCTGACCGAAAGCCGTTGGATGTCTCAACAACTCGGGCGCCCGGTAGTGAAAACCTTTAACAACATCTATGCAGATCACCTTCTACGATTGGGCCGACCCTCAGGTACTCCAGGACGCATCGCGCTTCCGGTTGCGGGCGACGATAGTGAGGCGAAGGCAAAAGTGATCAAGCTGCTCGATGAATTGGGCTTTGACGGCGTCGATGCTGGAACGATCGATGAGTCGTGGAAACAGCAGCCCGGCACTCCGGTTTATGCAACTGATCTCGACGCTGACGGAGTGAAGAAAGCGCTGTCAAAAGCCACTAAAGAGCGCACTCCGGAATGGCGTGCCGCAACCGCCAAGGCAACGCAACCTTAGACAGTCGCGCCTCGTTGATTCATAAATCTCGTGGATCGTGCTTATTGAAATTGAGAAGGCACGATCCACGAACAACGCGAAGTTCACTTCACCGGAATTAGTTGTTCATTCATTTCGTAACACAACAACTTCTGGGTGCCGGAAATCTTCCTGGCGTTATTTCCCGGCACCATCTTCATCCATGCTACGTGACGGAATTCGCCACCGGGACTTATGAATGGCATATCCTTGATCTGCTCGAAAGTATGATCACAATCAGAACCACGAATCAGCGTGAAAGTCCATTTTCGGTTTTTCTGAAACATCTCAATCGTAAGAGCTCCGGCATCGCAGTTGTAGTTGAGTCCCACCAATAGATAAGTATAGTTTAATTTGTCGTTTCCTCGATTAGTTGTACGTACCACCATCAATTGTCTGCAACGACCGTCATCACGCTGGACGCTTCCACCGAGTGCTACCACGATTCCGATTACTCTGACTTTTGCGGATCGTTCAGGTTGTTCCTGTTCGACGAGTGTCGAAACGATCAAACAACTGGCGATTAACAAGGATGGAATAGACAAGTGATGTTCCTCAGGTGTACGAACTCATCCGCGAGATTATATAGCCATGCTTGATCCTCTTCCGTCAGCGAATAGGCGAATTAACATTGGACAAGGCAACTGGATCTAGTAATATCAGCGCTCCCAACTGCGCTGCTCCTACAATTATGTAAATAATTTCAGTTTTTCGGAGTTGAGCTATGACAATCCATTTCCCAGGTAGCACGTCACGAGTACCAAACTCTTTCCGGTTACTCTTCGGCTTTGCTGTTCTCTTAATTGTTGCATCCGCAGTAATCGCACAACCGCGCACGGGCACAATAAAGACACTTACGATCAAGTCGACAGTTCTCGGCGAAGAGAGAACTGTGCTAGTGCGTACTCCAGTTGGATATGAATCCAACAAGGTCCGCTATCCGGTTCTCTACATGACCGACGGCGACGCCCATATAAATCACACGGCCAGCACCATTGAATTTCTTACGCAGAACGGGCGCATACCGGAGTTGATTGTGGTTGGTGTCACTAATACCGATCGCACTCGAGATCTCACACCGGTGAAATCCACTCAAAAGAACCCCGCCGGCGAGCTGCAATTCCCCACCAGCGGTGGAGCAGACAACTTTCTAAAATTCTTCGAGACTGAACTCATTCCTGAAATTGAAAAACAGTACCGGGTCCAGCCCTATCGCATTTTCGCTGGACACTCACTCGGCGGACTCTTCGCGATCCATGCAATGATGACCAAGCCAGGACTTTTCAATTCGTATGTTGCAGTCAGTCCTTCACTGCAATGGGAGGGCGATTCAGAGTTGAAGCGTGCCGAAGAGTTCTTGAAAAACCAGAAGGAAATGAAAGTGACTCTTTTTGTATCGATCGGCAATGAGCCGGGCGGCATTGGAGCAGACTTCGATAAGTTTAAAGAACTGTTGTCGAAGACGAACATTGCAGGTTTTGACTGGCAAGCCGAGCGAATGGCCGATGAAGACCATGGTTCAGTGGTGCTTCGAAGCCACTATTTTGGTTTGCGAAAGGTTTATGACGGTTGGCAAGCTCCGAGGGATCTCAAGAGCGGAGCAGTGCTCGGTGGCCTGAAGGGCGCCGACGCGCATTACAAAAAGCTTAGCGAGAAGTTCGGTTACACCATTCCGGCGCCAGAGAACCTGATCAATCAAATGGGTTATCAGTTTCTGTTTGATAGCAAGCCGGACGAAGCGATTGCAGTCTTCAAGGCAAACGTTGAGCGTTATCCGGATTCAGCTAACGTCTACGACAGTCTCGCCGAAGCGTACGAACGTGGTGGTCGAATCGACCTCGCCGAGCCGCTTTATGAAAAAGCAAAAATGCTTGGTGAACAAAACAGCGACGCCAACGCTGCGACTTTCAAAGCGAACTACGAAAGAGCGCACGCAAAGTTGAAAGAGACTACCAAGAAGCAGTAACGCGATCTGAAAGCCCTGAAAATAATGAGCATCGTCGTGCTGGGACCGCAGACGTCCCCGCCTGCCCCGTGCAAAAGGACCAAGTCTGTTTTCTCAACTAAGCAAATCGCTGTTGGTCCTTTTTGCACACGGGCAGGCGAGGACGTCTGCGGTCCCAGCACGACGATGCTCTTATTAATTTCATGGCGCGGTCGTGGACCGTGGCAAACCCTCGATTTCCTGCCACAACACCTCCCTCCAAGGTGTTCTCATACTGAGCAACACTTACCGAAGCAACTCTAACCTGTAAAGATTGGAGAACGAGAATGACCAGCGTCTCACAAGATGTGCGCTACACCCTGCGCCTTCTGCTGAAACACAAAGGGTTTGCTATTGTCGCCGTCTTAACGCTGGCCCTCGGCATTGGCATCAACACCGCGATGTTTAGCGTGCTCAATACCTTTCTCTTTCGCTCACTGCCGTATCCGCACTCCGAACAGTTGATAAGAGTTTTTCGCACTTCGCCGCACTCTCAAAGCTGGCCGCATTCCGCAGCCAATTTCTTCGATCAGCATGACCAGAACGCGGTGTTTGAGAAAATGGCGGCGTACAACTTTGCCAGCCGCAATCTCACCGAGCAGGGTCAATCGGCCGAACGCCTGTTGAGTCTGGCAGCAACTGCGGATTTCTTTCCGCTGTTTGGAGTAGCCCCCGCGCGTGGCCGTGTATTCCGTCCTGAAGAATTCGAACCGGGTGCTGATAATGTCATTGTGCTCACCGATCGATTCTGGACGCGGCACTTCGGAAGCGATCCAAACATCGTTGGACGGACGATCCAGCTCGACGGAAAGACAGTAGAGATCGTTGGTGTGATGCCTCCGGGATTTGATCATCCGATCCTTTGGGGGCCGATCGATATTTGGCAGCCACTCACCTTTACTCCAGAACGGAAGGCAAACCGCGGCAACAACTTTCTTTCCTCGATCGGACGTCTCAAACCGGGTCTTTCTATTCAACAGGCGGAGCAAAGCATGATTGCTTTGGCGGCCAACCTCGGCAAACAGAACTCCTCGAACGAGGGCGAGAGTGTCCGACTTGAGCCGCTTCAACGGTCGATGTCCGACAGCATCGGCAGAACTGTTATGTGGTTCACGTTTGGACTAGCTGGTTTCGTGTTGCTGATCGCGTGTGCAAACCTCGCTAACCTTCAGCTCGTTCGCACGGCAGCGCGATCGCGCGAACTCGCTGTTCGTGCTGCACTCGGTGCGAGACGTTGGCGACTGCTACGACAGTCGTTGACTGAGAGCATCCTGCTTGCGCTGATCGGTGGGACAATCAGTCTCATCATCGCTCTTGCCGCTGTCCGCTTTATTAGTGCTCGCTTGTTCACCGATTTGCCGGGCGCGAGTGTGCAACTTGATTACAAAGTATTTGGTTTTGCCCTTCTTGTCTCTGTCGTGACCGGAGTGCTATTTGGGACTGTGCCTGCCTGGTTGGCTTCTCGTGCGGACGTGAATCAAGCACTACGCGAGAACTCCCGCGGATCAACTGCTGGACGATCTCAGCACCGTTTGCGACACACACTCATCGTCGGTGAAGTCGCTTTTGCGATGGTGTTGCTGGCAGCCGCTGGATTATTCCTTCGCGGCTTACAGCGGTTCATGAACTCAGATCCGGGCTGGCGAGTTGATGGATTGGTGACCGCTCAGATGAGTCTCCGAGGCGAAAAGTACAAGGAGGACAAGCAACGGATCAGTTTTGTTTCGGAACTGGAAAATCGTCTCAAGACATTGCCCGGTGTCCAGCACGCCGCAATCAGCGTCTCGAATCCTGTGTTTAGTTTCAACAGCAGTAGTTCGTTCCTCGTTGAGGGACGACCAGAACCTCCACCGGATAAATATCCGGAGATGTTTTTCGAAGGTGTAACCAGTGACTACTTCGAAACTCTTGGTGCACATTTGCAGCAAGGTCGTACCTTTAATCAGTCGGACACTCCTGACCACCCGAAGGTAGTTATTCTAAACGAAACAGCAGCGCGCACGTTCTGGCCCAACGAAAATCCCGTTGGCAAGCGAATTAGTAATACTGCTAAAAAGAGGGAGTACTGGGAAGTCGTTGGCGTCGTCAACGACCTCGCCTTCCCGGGCAATCTGGGCGAACCCTACACACGCTTTGAAGCCTTTCTACCTATGGCGGAGGTTGCGCCATCCTTTCTTGTGATCGCACTGCGTACGCCAATGAATCCCGACGCACTTGGTAATAGTCTGCGAAGCGTGGTCGCCGGCCTTGATCCGGATCTACCTGTCTACCGGATTCGAACGGCCCGAACTATTGTTGACCAGGGTCTTGGTGATATCTCTTTACTGGGAAGCCTGCTCGGCGCGTTTGCTGTGGTTGGATTATTGTTGGCGACCATTGGAATCTACGGCGTTATTTCGTACACGGTTGTGCAACGAACAGGAGAACTAGGAATTCGTGTAGCGCTTGGCGCGCAACGCGGTCATGTTATGCGGTTGATCTTGGGGAAGGGAGCCTTTCTGGTTGTTACGGGTGCATTGTTGGGTGTTGCGGGCGCATATGCCGTATCCCGAGTATTGATTAGTCTCATCCCATCATTGCCAACTCGTGATCCAGTTATTCTCGCGGTGACGAGCATTGCCCTCGTTGCGGTAGCGCTAATAGCTTGCTACATCCCCGCGCGTCGAGCGACGAAAGTGGATCCGCTTGTGGCGTTGAGATCGGAGTAACGAGAATGTTTGCCGGGAGCGGGTCAGAACCGAAACGCGGTAGCGTCGGGTCCTCACCAAGCCGATTGTTGTATTCGGCGGGCCCGACGCTACCGCGTTTCGGTTCTGACCCGTTGCCGGACAAGCTACAGCGACTTTGATCAGGGTGACGCAGTTCCATTCACCGTGATCACTGACACCGATTGCTTTGGAAACGTCACGGCAAATCGTTGGCCCGCAGCAACCGATCTGGGTTCAATACTCGACGCGCGACCGCTAATAATCTGCACTTCGGCTCGTCCTGCCGGAAGAAAACCCTGCACCGTGATAGTTGTAGTTAACGAACTCGAAGTCATGTTTACCGCCTTGATAAAGATCTTGTTGCCACTTCGACTTGCCGTTGCATCAAGGTCCGCCGGATTAACGTTCGCGGCAAGCCGCACATCACCACGATGATCGTTATAGACCTGGTTCACGAGATAGATTGGGGTTACGAATACGCTATGCAGCGAAGCCTGAATAATTCCGCTCGGCCAGCCGTTAACTAAATCGGAGACAGCGCTCATCTCAACCAGCCTTCCCGATCTCTCAAAAACATTCATCAATCGTGCGCCATAGAGAGCCGCCTCGATTGAATACTGACGCTCCGTTGGAAGATCCAGTCCCCACTCATTGATTGCCAACTTCACTCGTCCCTCGAGTTTGAGCTCACGCAATAACTGCAGAACGTCTCCGTAGAATCTCTCCAGGAAAAGGGGCCGTGCCAACAACTTCGACAGATCGTTGCCCGCTTCATGTCGTCCGTAATAGTGGTGAATTGCGAGATAGTCGATACTGTCGCCCGCCGAACGGAGCACGGTACGATTCCAGCTCATATTGTTGTCGCCGACCGCGATCAGTTTTATTGAAGGATCAACGGCGCGCATTGCTTTTGCGTAACGGTTGTAATTGTGGGCATAAGTCTCAGCGTCTGAGTGACCGCGTACCCAGTCGCCCCAGATCTCGTTCCCAACTTCCCAAAGCTTGACGCCAAACGGAGCCGGATGACCGTTGGCGGTACGCATGGCTCCGTACTTCGAGGTTGCAGGACCATTACAGTATTCGACCCAGGCAGCTGCCTCTTCGACGGTAGCGCCACGTCCTTCAACGTTGACTGTGATCGACGGTTCAGCGCCGACCGCGCGAGCGAAGGCCACGAACTCATCAGTGCCGAAGTCACTCGGCTCCGGCTCGTTCTTCCACGACAGGTTCGTCCACGTGACACGTTCATCACGCGGACCAACACCCCACGACCAGTGATAGTCCTGAGCGACGTTGCCACCCGGCCAGCGAATGAATGCAGGTTTGAGTAGCTTGATCTTTTCAAAAACGTCGCGTCGCACTCCCCCGGGAGCAGAATCATTCGGCATTAGAGATATCTGATCTATCCAGACGGTGCCCCTTCCGGGAAAGAGAACTGCAAAGCGGGCAAGCGGATCGTTGATCGTCGGATTTAGTGTGAAATCGTATCTGCGCCAGTTGCCCTTCGTGATGTTATTGAGATCGACAGCAGCGTAGGCCTGGCCAATGTTCACATCCGACTCGAGAGCGATTGTGATTGGACCGGCATAATCCGTCGTGCGCAGCCAGATGTAGCCGTGATAACCGATGCCCGCGCGGATTGGAATGCGTGATTGATAAAACCCGTGACGTTGAATAACACCATCACCGGCCCTGACACGTAGTGAGTGTTCCTTCGGTTCGCTCTTTCTAGGTGGGTAAGGGAACTGATCGTCCCATGCGAACGAGAGCGCGTAATCGTCATTCCGATCGTCTGGATACCGCTCCCAGTTTCGGGAAAGACCGATGACGTCAGGAGCCTCTTCGAAGCTGCGATTACGAATCAGTTCGGCTTGTAGGCCACGCTTGATGCCCTCGAACATGAACTCCATAAACTGACCATAGAGCAGGGGACTGATGCGGTTTTCAACTCTGGTCGCATCGATCGTGATAGAGGCGGTTTGGATCGCCTGGGCCGGAGCACTTGTGATTTGCGACGCCGAGGCCAGAACAAAACACAAGAGTCTCGACGACGATCTTCGCAGCTTTTGGTTACTCATCACCTCAAGGGAACGCGGAGCACTGTAAAGGAACGTGGTAACACCGAATATGAAAACTTACCATCAGCAAGCTGCAGCTGCTTCTCGACAGGCGCGATTCTCGTCGGCTGATCCAAACTGTTTTCTGCTTTCAAATCTTCACTCTGTAACACAAACGCTTTGCCGCTTTGTGCAACACGCTGCGCGCCGGACAGTGTGATGCGTGTCTCTTTTGCCTCGGAGCCTGTATTGATTATCTTCACGATCACTTCCCGCGTGACTTCATCCATTGCTGCCGACGTATAAAGCTCGTTCTGTCCATTTTTCGCTGACCCATCAAGCAAGATCGGCAATCGTTGCGTGCCTTTGTTTACGCTGAACATTTTTTGCACGTAGTAATTTGGCGTGCCATAGGAACGCAGGTTATCGAACCAGATCAGGTTCGGCGTCCACTGCCACGCATCCACATGACCGAAGAGTGGTGCGTAGGACGACATGTTCACCACGTCCGAATTGCGTTCAAGCCCTGTGATGAAGGCGGCTTCCGAAAGCGCACACTCCCAATTATTGCGATTGTCGGGGCTGGCGATGCCGACACTCTGGGCCGCGTATTCGCCGGCGAAGACCTTTGGACCATTGCGCGGATAGTTGTCATAGCGTCCGGAATTCTCGCGGAACCACAGCGGTGCCATGTAGTAATGTTCATCAATCAGATCCGCCTTCAGTTCCCGCATCTTTTGCCACAGGAAAGTAAACCGCTCACCTTCCGGGGCTGGTCCCGCACTCGTTACGAGACTAATGTTCGGATACTTTTGCTTCAAGACTTTGGCAAACACCTCGTAACGTTCGACGTATTGCGGTCCCCACTGTTCGTTGCCAACGCCGATCATTTTCAAGTTGAAAGGCTTTGGGTGACCCATCTCACTACGCTTTCGGCCCCAGGCTGTGTTCACTGGAGCGTTGGCGAACTCGATCAGATCGATCGCGTCCTGTATGTAATGATCGAGATCTTCAAGCGGCGCCAGCTCACCAGAGTTGAACTGGCATGCCATGCCGCAGTTGATGATGGGCAGTGGCTCGGCGCCGATGTCTTCGGCTAACTGGAAGTATTCGTAGTATCCGAGGCCGAACGATTGATAATAGTCGGGAGTCAACCGCCAATTGAATTCAGTGTTCCAGCGATTGATGATGAGCTTTCGTTCGTCGAGATCGCCGATGGTCGTTTTCCACTGGTAACGTTGGTCGAGGTATCTGCCCTCGACGATACAGCCACCGGGAAACCGCAGAAAACCTGGCTTCATCTCTTTCAGAAGCTTCACGAGATCACTACGCAAACCGTTTGGCCGGTTCTGCCAAGTGTCGCCCGGGTAAAGCGATATCAGATCGATGTCAACTGTTCCATTGCCTTGCACGATCAGATTGAGGTGCCCCTTGCTAATGTTGTCCCTGGCGCGCAAGGTCGCCTCATAAGTTTTCCACGCGTTTGTCAGAACGACAACTTGGGTTTCACCAACGACGTGATTACCGTCTTCAATTTCTATATGGAGAGTAACGGGTGGACTATCGACTCGTCGTGCCCTCATGGAGAATTTGTACTCGGCATCTTTCTGAACGCCGATACCGCGAAAGCCTTCGTTCGAAACGCCAAAAGCTTTGCCGTCTGACTTTATGCGCAGGTAGTGAGAATTCGGCGTTTCGTTAACCGAACCGTGATCGAACACGTAGAGTTGTCCTTTACTATCGCCGCGGTCTAACTGCTTCCAGCCCATCATTGGATTTGGAAACTCGAAGGAGCGGTTCTTTACGCGTTCGGGATAAAGACCGCCGTCGGCGCCGAAATTAATGTCTTCAAAGAAAAGACCGAACAGTGTCTTTGGGATTGCACCGGCGGGTTGGTTGACCTGTACCGTAATGTTTCGCGTTTGAGCGAAGGCGACTTGCGCTTGGACGAGCGCAATAGCAAGCAGGAAAGTGAGAGCGATAATCCTATGATGGCAAGTGGTCGTTGCTGGCTTCATTGCTATTGTCAGAGGAATTTCAGCATTAAATACATGGCTATGTTCTTCTCACAGAATCTCAATTGGCGGGAGTCTTCGAATTCGTGTTATTTCGTGGATCGTGGTTACGCTGCAGAGAAAGCGATCCAGGACACACGAAATAACACGAACAAGAAAGTAACCCATCACCAGCTGCGCCTGCGCTGCCGAGAGTGTGTCAGGACGCGTATTACTGGGTCGCGCGTTCGACGTCCATTATCCACCTGCACGTTTAACCTGCGCTTTTGTCTTGCCCGTCATTCGTCGAATGAACTCAACTTCTTCAACCATGTAGGGAGTCCCGTCATTGCGAAACACCTCGTGGAACCAAACGGCGGGTTCGCGATCGATGTATGGATGTTCCCACGAATCCCAGGGTAAATTTGTTTGCGTCTTACCCTGCACGAATCCCCAGTTGATCATTCCGACATTGTGAATTTTCCCAACGGGCATTGAACCAAAGAAGAAACTGCCGTTTCCGCGTGCCATGTATTCCGTGCAAATAATTGGACGGTTGTAACGCACAAGCCAGTTGATTCGTTTTTCAAACTCTGTGGGCGAGTCGTAGTTGTGAAAAGTGATGACGTCCGAAAGATCGATCTGTAAACGTTCCATGGCGCCCAGTTTTTCCGCTGTCGACCAATCGCCCTTCCAAACGCCGGATGTGAGTGGTTGCTCCGCTTTCGCTTCACGTGCCCATGCAAATACACGTGGCAGGAGAGCGAGGACGAGCTCGACTTTGTTCTTCGGTTCGAGTTGTCCATAACTACCGCCGTTCGTGTTGTCGGGCTCGTTCCATACGTCCCACGCAAGGATGCGCTGATCGCGAGCGAACGCACCGACAACACCTTTCACATACGCCTCGAGATGCGGATAGGCAGCGGCGTCTTGCAGTGTCGTGCGGTTTGGACTTTGTACCCAACCAGAGTTATGTACGCCAGGTTTAGGCGCGTGCTGTTTACCAAGTTTCGCATCCGGATCCCAGACGGAGTCAAAGAGCACGAACATTGGTTTGATCTTGTGTTTTGCAGCAATGGTTAAAAACTGATCGAGTCGCTTCTTGAACCCTTCGGCGTCTTGTTGCCAGAGCAGGTCGTGGAGAAAGACCCGCATGGTATTCATTCCAAGACCTTCCGCCCAGCCTAGTTCGAGATCTATCCGCTTCGGGTCGAAGGAGTCGGCCTGCCACATCTCGAGCTGATTGATCGCGCTCGCTGGATTGTAGTTGCTACCAACGAGCCATGGCTGCCTGGCGTACCAGTCGCGCGCCTGTTGCTCGGACCATCTGCCCTGCGCGAGCACCGTAAGCGAAAGCAGAATGATCGTGAAGAGTACTTGAGTTGACTTTCGTATTAAGGACATCAACGAGGACCTTTCTTTGTTAGTAGAATAGGACCTATATGACCTATATGACCTATATGACCTATTCGTCTGACCACTAACTACTTTTCAAAACCGCACATTACTTAATCTCTTGACGACCTCGCGCAGTTCTTCGTCTTCATGTTTCTTCTCCACATCGCTCAGACGTTTGAAGGTGGCCATAGCAGACTGCGCATCTTCCGCCCGTTTAAGTCGACCGTATGCCAGGCCAAGTTGATAATACGTTTCGGGCACGCTCGGATCGAGCTTAACAACCTGCTCGAGTTCTGACACAGCCTCAGCCCAACGTTGAGAACGCATAAAGAGCTTGCCTAATGACAGTCGCGACGGAGTGAACGTCGGATCCAGTTCGACAGATTGCCGCAGATGCGTCTCGATAATCCGCGGATCTCCATTTTGCTTTAGCATTGCATCGGCGATGAGGTGATGTACGACGGCAAGTTTCGGGTCAGCGCGAATTGCTTTTTCGTACAGTGGAATCGCTTCACCATACGCTCCGGTTCTTGCTCGAATCAAGCCAAGATAAGCGAATGCAGGCGCAAAGTTCGGATCGAGATCAATTGCTTTCCGCAATGCGCGCTCAGCCTCTTCGTTCTTGTCGAGCTTGAAATTTGCAAATCCGAGTGCGAACCACAAACGCGATGATGAAGGAAATGACTGGAGCGATTCCTCAAGTCGAATAATAGCGGCACCGGGCGCGTTGGAATTGGTCAACAACACCGCGTACGCGAAACGATACTTTTCAGATTGAGGATCGCGCTGAATAGCTAATCGCATCGCGGGGATCGCATTTTCCAGGTGACCGCTTTGCTCGTACACATCTGCGAGCAGAGCGTAGACAGGAGCCGGATCGTTACCTCGTGCGACTGATGCTTCAAGCGTGCGACCTGCAGCAGGTATTTCTTTGCGCGCGAGGTAAACGCGGGCGAGACGTACGACCGATTCAACGTCTGTGGGATTCAGGTTGATGGCAGCACTTAACTCGGCTTCGGCTTCCATCAACAATCCCGCTTCGAAAAGTGCTGCACCCAACTCAGCGCGTGCAGCCGGTGCCAGCGCGGGCGTTTCAGTTGGTGCCGACAAGACGGCTTTGTAATTCTGGTAATAAGTAGAAGCCGCTGAATAATCCTTCAGACGTAACGAAATCACGGTCAGAGCCCGTGCGACGTCGATGTCAGGCTTTAAGGCTAAAGCGCGCTTGAACAGCTCTGCAGACGAACGCAGATCGCCAGGCGCACCACCCGCGAAACGGATCTGCGCGAGATTCACTAAAGCGTTTACCCGATCTGGATCGAGCTTGATCGACTTCTCGAATTCAATGGCGGCGAGATTCTGTCTGCCGGTGCGCATCAGAATCGCTCCATAGTTGTTTCTCGCCGATGCGCTGGCAGGGTCAGCTTTGACCGCGGCCGCGAAATGTCGCTCGGCTTCTTTCAAGTCGCCGGCACGATCAGCAATGATGCCGAGGTACGTGTGGGCAGTAACTTCATCCTTTTTGACACTGAGAGCTTTCTCGAATGCATCGCGTGCGGTGTTCGTATCACCACGGTCAAATGCAGCGACGCCTTCATCAACGAATTGTTTGGCTTGCTGAGCTTGCGCAGGGATATATGTGAGGAAGAGACAGGTAATCCACAGAAGAGTCCTCGTGATTCTGTTTACTGCTCGGCTCATTTTGGGAGTTGTCTCTTTGGAGTGCGACGGCCTGCCGTCGCTTTGTCACACAGGCCTCTCAATAAGGAACGATGTAACAAAGCGACGGCAGGCCGTCGCACTCCAAAGTATTAACTAAAACACGAACCTCCCGCCCACTTGAATGCGACGTGGCTGGAAGATATCGGCGTTGCGTGCAGAGATGCCAAAGTTCACGTCGTCAACGTTGACGTTAGCTAGTCCGAACCGTCCGCGATTGAAGAGATTAAAGAATTCAGCACGTATTTCAAAGTAAGTCGTTTCGGTAATCTTAGTCTTCTTCATCAGACTGAAATCTTCGGTGAAGAACGGCTGCGCTCGCAGTCCGCCGTAAGTTGGCGCGGCGTTGCCAAAGAATCGCAGCGGGTCCGAGTAATACGCGACATATGCTGGATTCACCGTCACCCCACCGTCGAGCGAGAAGGGAGGCGCATTGCGGAAATCGAGCGGTCGTGAAAAGGCACCAGGATTGAGATAACGATATTGGACACCACCGGCCGGAATGTCGGTATAGAACGGTTGGCCAGTAAGGTTAGGTCGCAAGTTGCCAAGGTATCCCGCCAGCTGAAGGAAGTCTCGTTGGCCGCCTGCTAAGAATGGCGTCAATGCAGGTCCACTGCGATAGCGGTGAATTCCGGTAATCTGGAAACCACCGACCAGTCGATCCATCAAACCAGGCTTATTCAGATATCGCCTGCCTTTTCCAAACGGCAACTCGATGATGTAGTTGAAGACAAGCGAATGAGGGGGAATGTTTGGCGATACGGAACGCAGCGGCTTGCGATCAAAAGGATTTTGGATCACACCATTGAGTGGAGAATCGCCGAAGATGTCTTCACCTGCATCTGTGATTAATTTGGCGAAGGTATATGACAGTCCTCCTTGTATACCGTTCGAAAAGCGCCGAGTCAGATCAACCTTACCAGCGTTATAAAAACTCTGTCCCTGGCTTTCCAACCTGTTATTGATAATTCCGTACTGCGGAAATGCTCTCAACGACTGCGCGACCGTGCCAGCGAACGCTCCTCCCTGAGTACTGAAGCCGGGATAGACGGCATTGGGACTTGCCGCCAGCGGAACTCCCACACTTGCCGCAAACGCACGCTCGACGGGTGTCACCGCGGAGAGTTGCTTCGACAGTAATGGTAAGCCGAGCTTCAACGCATTGAGAGGGACCTTATTGATTGGATCGAAGTTTGATCTTAGACGCGTGCCTTTGCTACCGATGTAACTGACCTGGACAGCAAACTTGTGCGGTAGTTGTCGTTGTATATCAAGACTGTATTGCACAGTCCGACCGGTCTTGAAATTCTTGTCGAAGTAATCGAGGTCGGTGCGGTCAAGTTGGCCGACCGCCTGATCGTTCGGATTGGCCACGGGAAGGTGCGGGTAGTTGTCCAGTGTGATGAATGCGTCGAGACCACCATTGATGTTTACCTGGCCTGGACTGTAACCCAGAAATCCTGTGTTGCCGAAGTCGTTATAGATAACGGGTGCGTAGTAGATTCCGTAGCCACCGCGAATGACAGTTTTGTCATTCCAAGAGTAGGCAAAGCCGAGGCGTGGTCCAAAATTGGTTCGATCTGGTGTTACGAGTCCGAAGTGTGCCGCCTGCAAACCACCTTGTCCAATTGCTCCGACGATCGCTCCTCGTCGTCCGCCGGCCGCCGGGTTCGGCGTATCAGGATCAAAGCCGCGCAGGAATCCACGCGCTTCTTCTCTAGGACGACCGTAGTCGTACCTGATCCCGACATTCAGCGTTAGTTTCGGTGTAACCTTGATATCGTCCTGCGCAAAGAACGCATTCGAAAAGAACCGCAGTGCGGGATCAATCGTCTGGTTGCTGTTGAACGAAAACTCCGGTCTGCCTGTGATCAGGCTGGCGATAGGCCAACCCTGGTTAAAGTCGCTTGTGTTGGCCGTCTGATTGCTGCGGAAGTTGAAGTTGCCGCCGATATCAAAGTGGGCGGCGTTATTCAGTTGCTGTATGCGGACTTCGCCGCCAAACCTCATTGTGTGCCGGCCGCGAATAAGTGTTGCTACATCACTCAAGTGTTCTGAGTTGTCTCGAACTCTGTTGTCGAAGAACGTCGAACCGCCCGTTTGGTAGGCCCTTGGGTCAGTCGAGGTGACAGGATCGCCGTAACCGGGGAACCCAATCAGCGGGAGCCCAAAGTTCTGGGTTGCCAGTGGGCTCAGGCCGAGTGAACTGGCCGGAATGCCGCGGGTGAAATTACGATTCTGAACGTCAGAACGCGAGAAGCCGGCGTTAAAATGGTTGATGAGAGTTGGTGTCAACGTCCAGTCGTGTTGCAAGCGCGCGTAGTACGACTTGAATACCTGGTTCCAAACTCCTTGCGCAACGAAAGGCTCCGGGAAGCGCGGGAAACCGCCTTTGACGCTAGGTAGCCTCCGAAATGTATAGCTGAAGTTGACCGTCTGCCGGTCCGTAAGGTTGTGTGTGATCTTAGTCACATAATAGTTCGTTTTTGCGGTGGCGTTCGTAGATGCCAGGTAGTTGCGAAAGACACCAGCCTGGGTTGGCAAAGGAAACAGGTCGAGGAAGTTTCTACCGACTGCTGAGATCCGAGCTCCACTAAGATACTGATCCAACCGATTACCCGGGATGGCTGTACGTGATCCGGCAGGTTGGGCAGGATCGAAGATCTGGACCGGACCGCCGAAGAACTGAAGTACCGTTGGATCGGTCAACAATTCGCCGAAGTCTCCGTTGCGCATTCTCAGCGTCGGCACGGTCACCTGAACTGTTTCGGACTGTGATGTTCGATAGCCTCCATAATTAAAGAAAAAGAATGTCTTCTTCTTCGTGTCCCAAAGTAATGGTCCACCTTCGCCGAAATGCGGCAGATACACCGGGCCGCCAACACTGAAACCGTAATCAAATTGCCGATCGAGTGGTTTATCAAGACCTAAGAGTCGATTGCGATCGATGTTTGCATTCAGCGCGTCGTTAATATGAAAGAGATAGGCTTCACCGTGGAAGTCTTTGCTCCCTGTTTTGATGGTGAAGTTGACGACACCACCTGAAGAATTACCAAACTCTGCTGAGTAACTCCCTGTTGAGAGCGTGAATTCCTGGAATGCGTTCGGACCAGGTGCGACTTCGGAAAAAAATGTGCCGTTTTCACCGCGCCGCGTTTGCGCCCCATCAATAAGAACGTCTGCGCCAAGCCCCTGACCTCCATTGATGCGGAAGTTAGTTGCATTGGTACCGGTGCTACCAGAAGTGGCGCCTGTTGGTGTCCGATCATTGGAGACGACACTACTGTCAAGAAAGATAAATGATAATGGCGACCGGCCTCCGCTTTCAGCCGCTACGAGCAACGGTAATTCCCGCACTTGTCGCTCGCTCACATTGAGTTGTTGTGCCGGGTTCTCCGTTTGTAGTACGGGAGTCGCGTCACCGGAAACTGTAACTGTGTTGGCGATTTCCCCGACTTCAAGCGTGACGTCGACGGTCCGGATGACCTGCACCGCGATCTTAATATTCTCAACCGAAGCAGCTCTGAAGCCCTGAGCCTCGACCTTTACTGTGTAAGTTACGGCGGGCAATTGTGGGATGGTGTAATTACCTTCGCCATTCGTGTGAGCTTCGCGGGTTTCGCCGGTCTCAGCGTTTACCGCCGTCACCTTTGCATCAGCAACCACGGCACCGTTCTGGTCGGTCACTCTTCCAGTTATTCCGCCACGATCGCTTTGAGCGAAGACTGGTGAAACACATACGAAAAGGACCACGAGCAATTCAGCGACACTCGAGTTAGAGACTCTCATTGCTACCTCCTGCGGATTGGACGTAAGCACAAAACTCTGGATGTGGAGGGGGAGTAGAATCCGGGTTGCAGACCGGATCACATATTGATTATTGGGGGAAGATTCAACAGTCTGGGCCGAAGAATCGACGTAATGGGTGTGCTCATTTACGCTCGAAATGAAAAAGAAGTCAAGAATTATCTCGCCGAGGTTTGGCGATCTGATGGTGTACACTTTCAACTGGAATTTGATCGGATTGAAGACAATTTCAATGTTCACAAACCGGTCCCGTGCGGTGAGAGTTCTGTTCAATCTTTCTTTGCTTGTCACACTGTCGGTGACAACCTGGAGCGCTACAACTAACGACGAATTAGAAGGTGACATTCGTCAGGTACATGACCCGACTATCATCAAGCAAGGGGAGACCTACTTTGTATTTTCAACGAGGGCGGGCATCGCAATCAGGTGTTCGAAGGACCTGATTCATTGGCGGTTGTGCGGTGACGTCTTCGCTCACCTTCCCGAATGGGCCGTAAAGGATGTGCCCGGTCTTAGAGGTTTGTGGGCCCCAGACGTCTCGTACTTTAGTGGTAAGTTCCACCTTTACTATTCCGTTTCGACATTTGGTAGCAATCGTTCCAGTATTGGATTAGCAACGAATGAGACATTGGATGTTGCGAGTGAGAAGTACAGGTGGGTTGACCAGGGAAAGGTAATCGGCTCAAACCGTGAGGATGACTGGAACGCGATCGATCCAAACGTTGCATTTGACGAGCACGATCAGCCCTGGTTGGCATTCGGCAGTTTTTGGGGCGGCATTAAACTTCGCAAGTTGGATCTCGTAACTGGCAAGCTCTCTTCTCAAGATTCAAACCTCTATTCATTGGCGAGCCGGACGTCGCCGGGAGCAATTGAAGCTCCGACGATTATTCGGAAAGCTGATTACTACTATCTCTTCGTTTCGTTTGACCTCTGTTGTCGTGGAAAAGACAGTACCTACAACATTCGTGTTGGACGCGCGCGCCGGATTACGGGTCCATATGTAGATCGCAGCGGCAAACCCATGATGGATGGCGGTGGGACACTTGTTGTCGCAGGCGGTGGCCGGTGGGCAGGACCAGGACACTGCGCGGTTTTACAGGAGAAGGATGCTGATCGTCTCGTGTATCACGCTTACGACACCGAGTGGAATGGTGTTCCTACACTGCGGATTTCAACCATTCAGTGGGATGCTGAAAGTTGGCCAACGGTATCGAACTGAATTCCGGATACCACCGGACTTCAGCCGGTGGTACTTCAACTTCACAACTACAACGGCGATAAGCAACGAGGGACACCACCGGGCTTCAGCCGGTGGTACTTCAACTTCACAACTACGCACTACGCAACTCACGACGTGATTCTCGGCAGCTATCAATTCGTTTGTAGCTTAGAAATTGAAGTACTACCGGCTAAAGCCCGGTGGTGTCTCTGCGCGTTCACGGCTGAGGCGACGGCTCGTCGATCAGCTTTAGAATCACCGTCTCCTCTTCACGGTGACGTTTGCGTAATTCTTCAGCACGGTCAAACATTTTTTGGGCGGCTTCTTTTTCTCCTAACTTTGCATAGACCAATCCGAGTTGGTAATTCGCGCGCAGATCGTTCGCGTCGAGTCCAATCGCTCTCTCGAGTTCCCTTCGGGCCTCAGCGTAGTTACCGGCTTCGCGATAGGCAGTGCCGAGCGAGGCATGAGCGGCAGCATGGTTGGGACTTGATTGAACCACCTTCCGAAACATTTCAGAGGCTGAATTACGGTTGCCAGATTTTTCGAAAATTACTCCAAGCAGATATTCAGTGTCAGGATCAACCTTCAGGCTGAGACTCCGTTCGAGCGCAGCCTTTGCCTCTGACGTTTTCTCCTGACGTAGCAGTGACGCACCCAGTAGGTACCAGCCTGAAGGAGAACGCGGTTGAAGAAGAATGAAGCTGTTCATTAAGCGTGTTGTCTCACCAACTTCACCCTTCTTCCAATGTGCTGCGGCAAGCCCATACAGGTAAGCCGGCTCGCGCGGATAATCGCGGTGCAACTGTTCGAATACAGGCAAGGCATCAAGGACCAAACCCATTTCCAGTGTCGTTGTACCGAATTCATAAAGGAGTCCGGGAGAGTTGGGAGCAATGCGGCGTGCCTGAATAAGATGAGAGAGTGCCTTTTCAAAATTACCAGTGACTCGGGCCACTCTTGCGAGAGCGCGTAAGGTTGCTACGTCCTGGGGCTGGAACGCTAATGCTAAAGTGAGCGACTCATCTGCTTTGTCATATTGCTTCACTGCGAGGTTCGCGATTCCAAGCGCGTAAAGGATCGGAAACGATGGAGAAGTCTGTCGAGCCGTGTTCAAAATTATGAGGGCCTCATCATGAAAACCAGCCTTTACCAGTAACGTCGCAAACTCTGCCTGTGTCTCTGCGTCTGCGGAATTCGCCTGCCGAAATTGGTTTACTAACTCGCGCAATTCCTGCGTGCGCTTTAGTCCAAGCAACGATCTAAGCATCAGAACAAAGTAGCGGTCGTTGAACGTCTCTGGAGAGATCAGACGCAGATGTTCGTACGCCTGCGAGTAATTGCTTTTCGTTATGTATAGGTTTGCCAGATTCAAATTGATCTCAGGACGCGAGGGCGCAAGCTTATGGGCGCTGAGCAAAATCGGCATTGCTTCTTCCGATCGATCGTGGCTAATCAACAATTCGGCAAGGTTAATGTGGGCGCCTACATGTGACTGTAAACTTGAAATGGCGCGACGAAACAGTCGTTCTGCATCAGCAATGCGATTCTGTTTCGCACGGACGACACCCAGCAGATTTAGAGCATCAGCATCGTTTGGTGATGTTGCGAGGACAGAGTTGAGGAGCTCTTCGGCATGCGCGAATTGGTTTCCGCCAATTGCATTTGCGGCGTCTGCCAGGCGATCGAGGTTAGGGTCGGCAGTCGGAGTTTGCGCGTGCCCGATCGATGCAATCACCAGCAGCAAGACTACGATGTTCGCTCGTCTCACAAGATATGACCCCCGTGTCCTACCTGACCTTAGTTCGTACTTTATTACTTTGAACGCTTCTCAATGAAACGCTCAGCCAAATGTCTCCGGTACCCTGAAGCTCGTCGGAAAGTTTGACAGTGATCTGAAACAGCTGCGGGTTCGCCCTGCTGGCCGCAGAGGGAGATCGCTGTAAATACAAACGCCAGAACTAAAACTACGAAACGTGTACTTCACATTGTCGTGGCATTGATAGCACAACTCCCGCCTACCTAAAAGAGATCAGGATTGGGTTGAGCGAGATGCAAGTCGAGATTCGACAAGTCATTTCAGACTCTTGACAATGATCGTCAACAGTACTAGGTTCGGGCAACAATTCCCCATGAGTAGACCATCTTAAGGTACCTTCATTTCAGGTGCCCATAGAATTCCCCCTGACGAGTTCGTCTCATCGTTCTGCGTCGGCGTGTCGGCGCGCCGCCTGTCGCTTTATTTAACGCTACGATCACCTGGGAAGGAACCGAAACAATGCGAGATAGATCGAGACTCATAATCACGATTGTTACCGTACTAATAGTGGTAGTCGTCGCCATCGTCTGCGGTGGTCAAAGAGCACTTGTAACTGCTTCGTCGAAACCTGCAAATGCACCGGCCGTCAACGTTCCAGGTCCGTCACAATTTTATCTTCAGCACAATCTAGTCTCAGACGGATTTGTGCCTGCGGATCTCACTGATTCCAATGTGGTCAACGCATGGGGGCTGGATTCGGGTCCGACAACACCCTGGTGGTTTTCAGACAACGGAACTGGCAAAACCACTTTGTATAACGTCGCGACTGCATCGATTGTAACGAGCTTTACAGTTCCGGGTGCCGGCGGTGCGCAGGGCAATCCGACCGGACTCGTCTTCAACGGCGGCACTGGCTTCGTTGTGAATAATGGAGTGGGTTCACCGGCACCGGCTCGATTTATTTTCTCGAGCGAGGATGGAACGATATCGGCTTTCAAAGGTGCGCCGATTATTACGGTGGTCCCGAATGCTCAAGCTCCGGCGCATGGTGCTATTTATAAAGGGCTCGCAATTGATAGTCGCACCGCAGGGCAGTTTCTTTACGCGACCGATTTCCACAACGCTAAAGTCGACATTTTTGATAGTTCATTCCATGCCGTGACGATTCCCGGATCATTTACGGATCCGAACATCCCAGCCGGATTTGCGCCATTCGGAATTCAGAACATCAATGGAACGATCTATGTGACTTACGCATTGCAGGACGAAGATCAAGAAGACGATGTGGCTGGTCCAGGAAACGGTTATGTCGACGCGTATGATACTTCCGGAAACTTGATCCGCCGCGTTGCTTCGGCTGGCGAACTCAATTCACCTTGGGGTTTGGCGTTGGCGCCCGAGAATTTTGGTAGGTTCAGCGGTGACTTACTCGTTGGCAACTTCGGCGACGGACGCATTCATGCTTTCGATCCGAATCAACTTACAGAGGCTGGTGAGTTTGAAGCTGTCGGCCTGCTTCATTCTGCAGCAGGAAAGCCGGTCAAGATCGATGGCCTTTGGGCACTCCAGTTCGGTCATGGTACCACCGCAAGCAGTGCCAACGGATTGACGAATACATTGTTCTTCACTGCTGGACCAGCGGAGGAGGACCACGGTCTCTTCGGAACGCTGGTTAGTGTTGCGCCGCCGGGCCGGCAGTGACTTGGTTTCTTCTGCTGTGGAAGGAACAACGGTCTCAGGTAAAGAGCGCGCTTGTATTCGTATTCGAGCGCGCTCTGCCAGCATCTCTCACCTAGCGTCGAATCGAGTAACCGACCTGAATCATTTGAACATCCACGCCGGGATTGACCGCTGCAGTGTAACCGTTGGAAATGTGCAGGTACTTGTAGCCGACGCTAATCGCTCGACGACCGTCTCTAACAATGTCAGCTCCACCGCCAAAATCGAAAGTGAAGTTGAATTGAGAGGCTCCTGAGACAGGCACCTGCTTGCTGAAATAGAGAAAACCACCTGAACCGCTCGCGTAAGGTTGAAGCAGATGCGAGCGTCTGAAGTTTAATTTCAAACCGATAGGTGACAGACCCGCACCGTAGGTATGGTCCCGCGTTTGGCGTATCGCGAACGAACCTGAGCCTGTTGGTACGATTGTGAACCGTTTGACCGAGAGAACTGCTACGGGGACCGCATCGATGGTCCATGAGAATGCCAGGTTTCGATTTGCTGCCAGTACGCGACCATAGCGTAACCCAACGTTGCCGAATCTCGCGCCAGGTGTGTACCCAATCCACGTCGTAGCATCGAACGAGATACTACCCCACACCCCAAATTCGTTTCGTTTGCTGTTCTCGAAACCTGACGGTTGTTGTCCGACGATCGTGTTCGGTTGCTGTGCGTTACTCCGCGGTGCGGCGAGAAAAAGCGCAAAGATCAGTGACACGCTCAGATTCACGATTCGCATGAAGTTGATTGTCCAGGTCATGTGTGCATCATAAGCTGATTGCGGTGACTTTGATCAGCTATGTCCAGCGCATCAATCACTGGACCCGGGGAAAAGTTTCGCCTGACCATAGCGAGGGTGCACGAACCACGAATTCACACTCGAAATAAGATGAGTGAAGATCGAGAATTCGACACCTAGATACTGATAACACTAAGATCACACGGAGAAAATCAAAGTGGAGAACTGCCACCAGATGATCTTTTCCGATCTTCTTTTGTAAACTGTAGAGGCAGTATTGATTATTCGCAGCTCGTTTAGGACGGAGAAGCAGCAACGTGGGTATTGAAACTGAAACTGCTGAGCCTTCACCAGAGTCTCGTCAAAACGCTGGTGGGCCATCAAATTTTATTAGAGACATCATTATCGACGACATTCACAGCGATAAGTATGGGGGGCGGGTACAAACTCGATTTCCTCCAGAACCAAACGGGTACCTGCATATAGGCCACGCCAAGGCCATATGCCTCGATTTCGGATTGGCGGCAGAGTTTGCCGGCAAGTGCAATCTGCGTTTCGACGATACTAATCCATCAAAAGAAGAAACAGAGTACGTGGACGCCATCATGGATGATGTGCGGTGGTTGGGCTTTCAGTGGGATGGACTTTACTACGCCTCTGATTACTTTCAACAACTGTACGAGTGGGCCATTCAGTTGATTAAGGCGGGCAAAGCTTATGTATGTGATCTCAGCGCTGACGAAATTCGCGAATATCGTGGCACCTTAACCGAACCAGGTAAAGAGAGTCCGTATCGCAATCGTTCTGTTGAAGAGAATTTCGATCTATTTGAGCGCATGAAAAACGGAGAGTTCCCGGATGGTTTGCGAACCCTGCGTGCCAAAATCGATATGAGTTCTCCAAATCTAAATCTGCGTGACCCGGTCATGTATCGAATCCTCCATATGCACCACCATCGCACTGGTGATCAGTGGTGTATTTATCCGATGTACGATTATGCGCACGGGCAGTCGGACTCGATCGAGCGCGTTACGCACTCCATGTGTACTCTGGAGTTCGACAATAATCGTCCTTTATATAACTGGTTCATCGAACAGCTGGGCATCTTTCCTTCGCGGCAGTATGAGTTTGATCGGCTGGCCCTCACTTACACACTACTCAGCAAACGCAAACTGCTGAAGTTGGTTGAAGAAGGACTCGTCGAAGGTTGGGATGATCCACGAATGCCAACGCTCTCGGGCATGCGCCGGCGAGGTTACACTCCCGAAGCCATCCGTAACTTCATCGCGAGTGTTGGGGTCTCGAAGACGAATGGCATTACTCAGCTGCAGCAGCTCGAATACTTCCTGCGGCAAAACTTGAATCAAATTGTTCCGCGAGTCATGTGTGTGCAGAAGCCATTACGCGTGGTCATCGAAAACTATCCGGATGATCTGGTAGAAGAGATGGACGCTATCAACAATCCCGAAGATAGCTCTGCCGGCAGCAGGAAGATTCCTTTTTCAAAGACGCTTTACATTGAAGAAGATGATTTTCGTGAAGACCCACCGAAGCAGTTTTACCGGCTCGCGCCCGGTCGCGAAGTGCGCCTGCGTTATGCTTATTTAGTCACATGCAAAGAGATCATTAAAGATAACGACGGCAGGGTTGTAGAGCTTCGCTGCACTTACGATCCGGCAACACGTGGCGGTAATACACCTGATGGTCGAAAGGTAAAGTCAACGATTCACTGGGTGTCGGCGGCTCACGCTTTGCCCGCCACGGTGCGTCTTTACGATAATCTTTTTGTTAAAGAGGATCCCAACGAAGTGGAAGAGGGGCACGATTTTACCGCGAACCTGAATCCTGACTCGTTGCAGGTTTTGTCCGGATGCAAAATCGAACCAGGTGTGCGCGACGCGGAACCTGGAACCAAATATCAGTTTGAAAGGCTTGGTTATTATTGCGTCGACGAGGATTCCGGAGAAGATCTGGTGTTCAATCGGACGATTGGCCTTCGCGACACCTGGGCGAAAATTGAGAAGCGCGCAACTACAGGCGCGTGAGAAGTTTTCTTGTCCGATATGCTGAAGCATATCGGACAGATTCATTTGGTCGGAGCGTGGCTTGGCTTCGTCACCTTCTCACGAAATTGCTTAACTAGGCGGTCGCTCAACCGGGTTACGGTCGGCAGCTTCAGAGGACCTATCAGATATCGCCCAAATGCTGCTTCGCGCAGTGCATCCAGATCGAACCTCTCCTTAAAATGCAGACGATAGGCCTCGAACGGAATGGCTAGCCCTTCGATCGAGCTCTCATCGAGATTAACAAGGAAGATGAAATCTGCCTCGCTAGGTTTTTCCGCGACTCGGAAATACTGCCACTCCTCGATTCGCTTTCTTACCTTCCTCTCAACATCAAGAGCGTTGTTAAGATATTCTGGCTGCGCCGAGCAACATTGCGACGGATCGACAGTAAACTGTGGAAATTGTCGGAAAGCGACGATGTACACGGACTGCCCCGACCGAAAGGTCAAGGGCGGAGTGTTCGACTGGCCGTTTATGTAGTGAGCAGCCAGCATCACAACCGGAAAGACAAAAGCAGGCAGATAGAGTGTCTTCTTAAGGCGAGTCATTGCTGATCTCCATAGCGTTGGGTTTTACCAGCAAGCTACCTTACGCGATCATCCTCTGTGATTTTCCTCAAAAAGCTCCTGATGTTCCTCAAAAATGTTGCTCATGCGATTTCTGTCTAACCTTTTAGCGAAAGATGCAGATGGTCGGCTGAAAAGCAAAGAGGCTCGCTTTCTTACGAGCCTCTCTCTGTGGGTAACACAGTTTCGTATGACCTTGAACCGAAAACCTATGAAACTGGTTGCAGCTAAGGGTTCACTTGAACGTTGCCTGATTGGATTGGTATCTGTGGGAAATCATCAGCGCCAATAAACTGGCAGCCACTCGGCTCGATGACATTGTCGAAAAAGACTTCACTGATTGTATCGTTACCGTTGCCCGGTTCGCCGTTGTCGAAAACAGTAAAGAAGGCTGCGTCAAACTCGTCGTTGAAAACAGGATCGCTTGTCTTCTTAATTGATCCGCCAAAGCTCGCTCTGTTTCCTACAATCTGAAGACAGGTGATTGCGAAATGCACATCGTACTTTGGGTCAAACGACGGATTATGCATGATCGCACTTCCCTGGACCGTACCATCAGGCATTTGCCTGGCGCTGAAGGAAAACTGTCTTCTGACGGTTCGACCCTTCGTGTCCTGCAGCAGGATCGTTCCATGACCTGAAGCTGAGGGACCGGGTGCGGCAGCCAATGTCGGCCACAAAACGGTGGTCGCTGCAGCGGTCATAATTAACAACCCGGCGAGAAGAATGATTTTACTGGGTCTCATGCGTGTCTCCTTGTGAATGATGGGAGTGGAGAAGCGGAAGGATAGAAGCATCAAACGGCGACGTGACTATCTTCCAAATTACCGTCGCGGGGCGGTGCACCGCTGCGATCAGTGGTTTCTCTAATCGAAAGTGCGCGCAATCTACTAGAAGTCGAAATTACCTGTCAATAAATCCTCGTCAGCGGCTGTAGCCATTGAACATGTGCAATTGTTTGAGTACGACAGGGTGTTAGCCTGTCGTTGCGTCCGAATAGAGCCGTAAAAATTAGATAGCCAACGGAAACCACAGGCTAACAGCCTGTCGTACTCGCATTAAGACGCTACCTCCTCGCTACTTCATTCGGTTGTACTTTCGCAAAACTTGCACCACCCGGTCGCCAGGCAAGCCAAAGACGCGGATGCCATCTGCGCCCGTCATCGTCTGCGCTGCCAGCATCGCATTAACGACGGCTTCTTCAGTCGCCTCGATCGTCGCTCGAAACAGGGGATCAATTCGCTCGTTGGGAAGCATTGTCAGCGAAGGAGTGCCTTCAGACTTGGCGGCTCCAGCGTTCGCAGTCGAAAACGCAAGAAACAAGTCTCCGGATGAATTGCCCGCGAAACTTCCCAACCGCCCCAGCCCCAAACTGACACGGCGCGCGATTCTTTCCAATTGATGTGGCAGCAGCGGTGCGTTGGTAGCAACGATCACTATGATCGAACCACGACCTTCGTGCTCAGAAACGCTACCGTCCTCCTGTGCTCCACCGCCGGTGGAGGGACATGGAGGGATGCCGGCCGTCCACGACCTGCTCAATGGAGCCGGAAGCACAGTGCAGGTTCGCAGGTCAGTGATCTCGGAACGAATCGGAACACCGAGAATGCGCAGGTCGCCACCGTAGTTACATTGCACCAGCACTCCAATGGTATACCCGCCTTGTTCTGACGTGAGCACTCGCGACGAAGTGCCGATACCACCTTTGAATCCGTTGCAACCCATCCCGGTGCCCCCGCCCACTGCGCCTTCTTCGACAGGACCGGGCTTGGCGCGATCGAGTGCCTCAAATGCATGAGCTGCCTTTACGTGTTCGCCGTTCGCATCGTTTAGAAAATCAAATGTTTCGGCGACAATCGGATAAGTAAAGATAAACTCGCGTCCGTTCTTCAATTGCCATTGAATCGCCGCGTCGCGCACTGTGCCGACGCTGTGCGTGCCGGTCAGCAGAATCGGTCCTTCAAGAAATCCTGATTCCTTGATCCAGTTGATACCGGTCATGTCACCATTGCCGTTCTGATTGAACGTGGCTGCGAAGACGGGATCCCAGTTACCGCGCGGGCGCGGAAGTATCGCAGTAACTCCCGTGCGAATTGGACCCTTGCCAGGTACCAGTTTGCCTTCGCCCTCGATTAGCGTGACATGGCCCACGGCCACACCAGGCACATCGGTGATGGCATTCAACGGACCAGTTGTGCCGGTGAAGGGAATCCCAAGTTCACGGCCGCGCGGCCTTGTTTGTGCGGTGACTGTGATTGCAATTGTGACGGAGAGTAAGAGTCCGAATGCAAATCGCATGGGGCGGTACTCCTTTCGAGACTTGATCGATTATCTAATTTCGAAACGGGTTTCAACGAATAAAGAGCGCGCTCGCATGCGAACGCGCTCTGCCATTCTCACTTCCTAAAAGTAGTAATCGCGGAGTGAGCCATCGAGTCTACCCTTACGTAGGCAGCAGCTTTTGAAATCTGCGTCCGGAGTTACATGGACAAAGATCATTTCTACCGAGTTTCTCAATTAACTCTTTTTCGGCATGCACAACCCTGGACCCACGCTTGACGCGTGTTTCAGATGGATAACCGCGTCGACGTTTGCTGGAGCGTTCAAAAGGAGTAGTAGAACTCGTCTGAATTATTCTTGTTTGGCATGGTCGTATCCTCCGATGTTTAGTTCGGTGAACTATATCAAATAGTCATGTTACTTGCGCTCGCGTTAGGGCTGAAAAACAAGAACGGCGACCGTCACTGATCGCCGTTTCTATCCTGCATCTGGCGAGTTCGGATGATAAACTGCCGCCGCAATCCAGGAAAAGATAATGGCTTTGAAGGTGAAACCGTCCAAACGCTTGACGCCGCAGCTTTACAGTTGATCGTCTGTGGAACGAGCGACACTCGTCGATCGACGGGAAGCTGAGGCAGCTGAGGTCGAGCGCCGTCAATCTGACATTGAAAAGGGAAACAGGAGGAGAGTGAAATGAGAGTCGTTTTGGTTTGCTTCGCGCTAGTTGTTGTTTCGGCGGCGTTCGTGACTGCAGCGCGCGCGCAGTCCCTCGATGACAATAACGACTACCAGGCTTTCAAGAGTTGGGCAATCGACACCCAACAACCGAATCCCGTGCCGAACATGTTTAAGTTCTGCATCCGTTCGTATGACAAGATGATCGCGAGCGGCGTCTCCCCATCGACGCAAGTTCCAGAGGGCGAGGAGCGCGGAATACCGTGGAAGGGCACCGTGCAGGAGATCAAGGAGAAGTGGTGCGACGCGGGACTGAAGAAGATTACGGACGATGTCGAGGCCCGGTTCGCGCCGTATCGCGCCAACCTCAAGGCCGATAAGCTGCGACTCGTCATCGACGAGACGCACGGGGGTATCAAGTCGTATGCATTACCCGGCGGCAAATACACGAGTGATGCAAAGCTGCTCGCTGCCGCTGCAGTGTGGTTCCTCGATGTCGGTCCTCCAAGCAACGAGCTGCAATATTGCCCGAACGGCGGCAAGCGCCACTCCGTTCGACGCTATTCGTTCAACGCACAACACAAGCTCCTCGGCACGACGCAAAAGGAGTACTGCGGCGATCCTCCAGCATCGGCGTACCGGTAGCATCAGAAGACCGCAACGCTCTGCACAAAAAGTCAGATACCACCTGCTTCAGCAGCGTGGAGTCTCAGCTTGGCGCTAGGTGGCAGCTTTGGAGTGACGGTTAGATACCACCTGCTTCAGCAGCGTGGAGTTTCAATTTTCCGCTACTGAGCAGCTTCTTACCGCGGTTTTAGCGAGAAGTTGAAACTCCACGCTGCTG